>Ga0068859_100002569_pt1 | contig 18446 bp, 14 predicted proteins | sample KBSSwiS22_FD_66585 | JGI IMG/M metagenome (GOLD analysis project Ga0068859, IMG submission 66585) | Switchgrass rhizosphere microbial communities from Kellogg Biological Station, Michigan, USA - KBS Switchgrass S2-2 | ecosystem: Host-associated > Plants > Roots > Rhizosphere > Soil ...
CGCCAGCCCTTGTGGCGGAACAACAGGTAATGCGTGTCAGAGAAACTCCAATTGATAACGCCGCCCAGGCTCGCAGCGGGCGACGGGCCTCGCATCCTCAATATGTCTTCGCCGAGCAGCCTGCCGTCGAAAGTCCGGGGCAGATGCGTGCGGAAGCCATGTTTCCCGCCCTCATATTCGACGTGATAGTCAGGGTAAGGGACGCTGTCGTACCGGACCGGGGTCTCAGCGTGTAGCCAGCGGAGCATCTTGGGGGCGTTGCGGATGAATGCGCGGATCGTGTCATCGGGAACATTCGGGGCGCTCTGCGGCCGGACATAGGCGAAGGCCTCTTCCTCGCTGTCTACGAGACCGCCAGCGCGCGCTTCGTCGCTGTTCGGAATCCAGATGCCGCCGCCCGAAGTCGCCGAAGTGCCGCCGAACTCGTCCGCCTTCTCGATCACCAGGACCGTTGCATGCGCATCCGCGGCATTGATTGCCGCAGTCAGCCCTCCGGCACCCGACCCGACCACCACCACGTCGAACTCGTGATCCCACCGACCCGCCACTTCGCCTCCTGAACCCTCAATGAGCGTATCGATAAGCGCATTGATCTACGCAAACAATGGGCGTTATGGCATCTTATGCCGTTAAAACGTAGCAGTCCGGGCGTTCAGGGGTCCCAGGAGAGCGGCAGATTCTTCAGCATCATCGTCGCGCCAAGAGAATTTTCGATCGTTGCGCCGGGTGAAACGCGCAAACCGGGCATCCGCGGCAACAACTCCTCTAGCATGACGCGCAATTGTGTGCGCGCAAGATGGGCACCGACACACAGATGCGGGCCTGCGCCGAAACCGAGATGCTTTATGCGCCGACCGCCGGCGCGCCCGAAATCGACACGCAGCGAGTCGGGAAACGCGCGCGGGTCGAGGCCGGCAACCGGTGTGGCAGCACAAACCGCGTCGCCCTTTCGAAACGTCACGCCATGATAGGTGAAGTCCGCGGCCGCCGCGCGGCCGATGAAGGAGATGCCGAAGCGGCGAAGCAGCTCTTCCAGCGCGTTCGGAATGTCCTCGGGGTGAGCCACGAGGTGCTCGCGATGGGCCGGGCTGTCGGCCAGAAACCGCATGATATGCGTCATTTGCGATGTGATCGTGTCGAGCCCGCCCATGAACAGCATCATTGTGATCGATTGCAATTCCTCGAAGGTCAGGGGGCGGCCTTCGATGCGTGCCGTGATCATCGCCTGGAACATGGCACCCTGGTTGGCAGTCGGATCCGCGAGCTGCTCGGTCAGCCAGCGGGTGACAAAGTCGTGCGCTGCCGCGAAACCCGCGGACGTCTGGTCGAGCGTCGTGCCACGGAATATGGCATAGATGAAGCGAAGACACTCCTCCCGATGTGCCGGCTCGGCGCCCATCATCGCGAGAAAAATGTCGACCGGAAGGCGATACGCGAAATCACCGACGAACTCGCACTGCCCGGGAGGAAAGCCGCTGAACAGTGCAACGGCAAACCGCCGCGAATCCGCCTCGAGGGTCGCCAGCGCGCGCGGTGAGAAGAGTTTGCCCGCGAGGATCTTGCGATATGCCGTATGGTCCGGAGGATCCAGATGGTTGGGGATCAGCACCATCGGCTTTTCGATCTTCGGGATCGCAAGCGACGTGGCGGTGAACAGCTCGTGGCGAGTGAACACCTCTTCGATCAGCGCCGCCCGCGTGACCACCCAATAGCCGCCCAGATCGGGCGAAAAGAAGATGTCTGGCAGCGCGTCGAGTGTAGCGAGATAGCCCCACGGGTCACGCCGCAGTTCTGCATCGTTGCGGAAATCGAATCGAATCACGCGCTCCGGCGGCACGTGCTCTGGAATGTCGGCACCTCTCACGCAGCATCTCCTGGCCGTGCACGCCTTGTGGGCGCTATGGGCTGAGCCTGTGACGACCGGCAGTGCTCGACAAGCTTAATTGCTTGTCCATTCGCGCCAAAACTACGCATCTCGGCCAGAATCCGGCGCGAGCTGGATTGACCTGCGTCGTAAACGTGTGGATTCTCGATGCATGCAACCAGCCGCGGCAATTCTTGCGCATGCTTCGCTTCCCTACGGAGGGGTGGAACTGGTCGAGTGGCGTTGGCCGAGCCCGCTCGACCTGGTCGTGCGCGAGGATCGCCACATGATAGAGTTGTCGCTGCCACCGCATTCGGCTGCTGGCATGGCCGCGTTTCCGGACCTCGCTCCCGACCGGTTCCATTTCATGGGCAGCATGTTCGTTCGGCCCGCTGGTGTGCGGCTGCATGCGCGCAGCATCGGCGGGCACATTCGCGTAATCCGCCTGGCTGTCGAACCACGGGCCACGGTTATCGGCGATCGCTTGGGCTTGGACGATGGCGCGCCAATGTACGGGCTCGATTTGCGGGGCAAAGGGCCGCAATTGCTGCTGCGTAGAATTCGCGACGAGCTCCTCCATCCCGGCCATGCCAGTGACGCGTTGATCCGGGCCTATTCCGATGCGCTGCTGATTGAAACGGTGCGCAGCATCGACGCGAGGCGGTGCACAGGGTGCGAGCGCGGCCGTTTGGCCGGCTGGCAACATCAGCGCGTCGTGGAACGAATGAACGCCGATGGTCCGCGGCCGGACGTGGCCGAACTCGCGCGCCTGTGCGGGGTCAGTACACGCCATTTCACGCGGCTCTATCGCGCGCTGACCGGCGAGAGTGCGGCGCAGGCGATCGCGCGCACGCGCATGCGCCGGGCGACCGCACTGCTCGCCGTAGGGGAGTCGCCCATCAAGGCGATCGCCGCCGAGCTGGGTTTCGCGGACGGGGCCGGTTTCGCCACGGCATTTCGGCGAGCGATGGGCGTCAGTCCCAGCCGCTATCGTCAGCGTACCTTCGCACACCACCGGGTCGATTGAGCGCAGAAAAGCGACGGGTGAGTGGAACCAGTGTGGGGAGGCCGCATGGCCGAGTTTGACTTCATTATCGTTGGCGCGGGCTCGGCGGGATGCGTGCTGGCCAATCGCCTCTCGGCGGATCCGGCGGTGCGAGTACTGCTGCTCGAAGCCGGCGGACGCGATTCCAGCATCTTCATCCAGGCGCCCGGCGGGCTGTTGCCGATCCTCCATCTCGGCTGGTTCCAGTGGATGCACGTCAGCGAGCCCCAGCGCCACGCGGGTGATCGCATCCTCTATACGCCGCGCGGCAAGGTGCTTGGTGGCTCGTCGTCGATCAACGGGATGGTCTATGATCGCGGGGCACGCGGTGATTACGACGGCTGGCGGCAACTCGGCAACGAGGGTTGGGGCTATGACGACGTGCTGCCCTATTTCCTCCGGCTCGAAGATTATCGCCCCGTCGCCGATGCCGCGTTCCATGGAAAAGATGGGCCGGTGCTTGTTACCCGCCCAGGCATTCGGCATCCATTGGCGCGCGCCTTCCGCGACGCGGCCCAGGCCGCGGGGGTTCCATATAATGACGATCCAAACGGTGCGGTTCGTGAGGGGGTGGCGCCGGCAGACGTGACTGCCTCTGCCGGACGCCGTTGGAGCGCGTCGCGCGCCTATCTCGCGCCGGCGCGGCGCCGAGAGAATCTGCATGTGGTGACGGGTGCGCATGTCGAGCGGGTGATGATCGAACATAGCCGGGCGACCGGTGTGGCCTATCGCTTGGGCGATCGCCGGATCCAAGCCGGTGCCGCGCGCGAGGTAATCGTCTCGGCCGGCGCGATCCATTCGCCACATATCCTCCTGTTGTCCGGAATCGGTGATGGCGAGCAACTCTCGGCGAACGGCATCGCAGTGGCGCGCCACCTGCCCGGTGTCGGCCAGAACTATCGCGATCATGTTGCGATCACCGTCAAGCAGGCGTGCGTTCAGCCGGTCTCGCTGTTCAATTTCTTTCATCCGTTGGTTGCGGCACGCGAGGCCGCGAACTTTCTGCTGTTTCGCCGGGGCGCGCTCGCCAACCCGCCGGCGGAGGTGGCGGCGTATCTGTGCACCATGCCGGGCGCCGAAGAGCCGGACGTCAAGGTTCATTTCGCCATGGCGCTGTACGAGGCCATGGGCCGCAAGCTGATCATGCAGCATGGCTATTTTGCGCATATCGACGTGCTGCATCCCGAGAGCGTTGGCACGATCACGCTCACTTCACCCGACCCGATGACGCCGCCCGCAATTGACCCGAATATTCTTGCGGTACCTGGCGATCTTGCTAGGGGGCGTGCAGCAATTCGTGCGGTTCGTGAGATTTTCGCGCAAGCGCCGTTCGACCCGTTCCGAGGCGAGGAACTGGCGCCCGGCGCCGATGTTCGCTCAGACGGCGAGCTCGACGCCTATCTGCGCGCGACTGCCTCCTCTGACATCCACGCGGTCGGCACGTGCAGGATGGGCAGGGATGCGATGGCAGTGGTCGATCCGCAATTGCGCCTGCACGGAATTGCCGGTCTGCGCGTGGTGGATGCCTCGGTCATGCCGCGTGTCCCCGGTGGCAACACCAATGTCCCGACGATGATGATCGCGGAAAAGGCCGCCGACATGATCCTGGCGAGCAGCGCGGGTGCTCAGGCGCGGGGAAGGGCGGGCACCGGCGCCATTTCGGGCGCATTATAGACATAGCCGGGATCCTCGCACCGCTCTGCGATCCGCCAGCCCTGCGGCGTGCGCAGCAAGATGTCGCGGTACCACAGGCCGATGAAGAAGGTCTGTTCCACGCCGTCCGCGTCGCGGTGAACCATCGGGTTGAACAGAATCGTGCGGCTCGTGGCGTGATCGCCGTCGAGCCGCAATTTGGTCGTTGCCACCAGGTGCTGGTACCGCGGGAAGCGCGCGAGCGCCGCCGGCAGCCAGCGCTTGATCTCGGCGACCGAGCCCCTGATGCCACCGGAGCCGCTATAATCGATCACGGCATTTTCGGTGAACAGCGCATCCAGCGCATCCCAGTCGCGCTCATCGATGGCAAAACTATACCGCGCGAACAAATCCTGGATCTCCAGTCGATCGGATATTTCCTGCAGGCCCATCATCGCCGATTCCTCCGCTCGTGCATGCCACCATGTCGTCGTCCACAGCCGGCTGCTTCGCAAGCGAGTTATTGAACGTAAGCGTTCTATTGCTTAGAGCGTGTCAAAGCCCCGTAGAGGCGACTAATGGGAGCGGGAGGTCAAGCGCGTGCAGCGACGGGATGTGATGAAGGGAGGGGCGCTCGCACTGACGGGCGTTGGCGCCGCCGGCCGCGTCTCAGCGCTCCCCTTGGGATTCGCCGTCGTCGACCCGCGCGTCTGCGGCGTTCTTGAGCCGCTCGCGCTCGGGCGCCGCGAGCCGCGCTTCTCCTGGAAGCTGGCCGGGAACGGCGCTGTCAAACAGGATGCCTATCGGATTATGGTAGCGCGGTCGGAAGCGGACCTCGTGGCACGGCGCAATCTGGTGTGGGACAGCGGACGGGTTCTCGCATCAGATACCTTCGACATTCGCTATGGCGGGGCCCCGCCGTCATCACGCTCGCACTATTGGTGGTGCGTCGAGGTGTGGGAAGCGCAAGGCCGGCGCACCGCCGTCAGCCGGCCGGCGAAATGGGAAACCGGATTGGCCGATCCCGCGGATTGGTCGGCCCAGTGGCTGGCGAGCGAGGATTCGGAAGCGGCGCTCGACCGGCAAGCAGGCCTGCGCTGGATCGACGGAGTGGAGCGCATCCCTTCGAATGGAAGGCGCTGTTATCGCACGACAATCGCCGCGGCGCCGGGAGAAAGCGGCGTGCTGCTGCTGAGCTGCCCAGGGCTGACGGACGTCTGGCTGAACGGCGCGGTCATCAAGTCTGCGGACGCCGATCCGCCGAGCTGGACGACGATGAGCTGCTATCGGCTGGCGTTGCGACCCGGCCCGAACGTGATCGGGGTTTCGCAAGGCCGTTTGGCCGGTTTCGGGGTGCCGCAACCCGTGCTGGCCGCGATCCTGCGCATCACCGACGGGCAGGGGCGTACACGTCGCCTGACCAGCGCCGGCGGGTGGAAAGCGCTTGTTGCAGCGCCCGAGGGCTGGGCCGCAAGCGACTTCGATGACAGCGCCTGGCCTGACGCCGTCGAGGCGAAGCGTAAGCCGGTCGGCGAGCCTTGGCCGCCCGCTCCGGCCATGCATCTGCGACGCGGCTTCGAGATCGAGAAGCCGGTGCTGCGCGCGCGCCTCTATGTCACTGCCCTGGGCTGTTACGAGCCCTGGATGAACGGAAAGAAGATCGGTGATCGACGCATGGCGCCGGAATCCACCGACACCGCCAAGCGCGTGCTCTACCAAGCCTATGAAGTCACCGACCTGCTGAAGCCCGGCGCCAATATGCTGGGATTGTGGGTGGGCGATGGCTGGTATGGCAGCGAATTCAGTGCCGGCTCGCGCTTCTCCTTTGGTCCGGCCCCTTGCCGCGTCATTGCACAGCTCGAGCTGGACTATGCCGACGGTTCGAACCAAGTGATCGGCACAGGCGACGGCTGGAGGACAGCGCCGTCGGCGATCTTGTCCTCCGAAATCTACGACGGCGAAGTCTATGATGCCCGTCGTGAGATGCGTGGCTGGTCGGAACCCGGCGCCTCGGACGATGGCTGGCGCACGGCAGTGCTGGCACCGACGCCGAACGTGTCGGTCGAACCGCAGATCGCCCCGCCCATCCGAGTGACCCGCACGATCGATCCGGTCGCGGTGACGCAGCCGCTCCTCGGAACATATGTCATCGACTTCGGCCAGAACTTTGCAGGTTGGGTGCGCCTCACCGTGCAAGGGGCGGCGGGGACACGGATCGAAATGCGCTTCGCCGAAATGCTCAAGCCGACCGGCGAAGTCGACCAGTCCAATCTCCGCACGGCCTTCGCGCGCGACACCTATGTGTTGAAGGGGGAGGGCGAGGAAGTCTGGGAGCCGCGCTTCACCTATCACGGCTTTCGCTATGTGGAGGTGCACGGTTTGCCGCAGCCGCCGGCGCGGCACACATTGGTCGGCCTGGTCGGGCATAACGACTTGCCCATCACCGGCGCGCTGCGCATCGGCGATCCGGTCGTGGCCAAATTCTGGCGCAGCTCTATGTGGAGCCAACGGTCCAATTTCTTCGGCCTGCCCACCGACTGTCCGCAGCGCGACGAACGCCTGGGGTGGATGGGTGACGCCGAAATATTCTGGCCCGCCGCGGCCTATAACATGGACGTCGGCGCGTATACCGCGCGCGTCATGGAGGATGTGCGTCGCGCCCAAGGCAAGGCTGGCGGCTTTCCCGATGTCATCCCGCCGTTCGTCCCGGGATTCCAGACCAGCTCGCCGGGCTGGGCCGATGCCGGAGTGATCCTGCCACACACCGCGTGGATGCGCTGTGGCGACACCCAGGTGATCGCCGACAATTGGGCCGCGATGGATCGATACCTCGCCTATATTTTCGAACGCAATCCGGATCACCTCTGGAAGAATTCGCGCGGTGCAGATTATGCGGATTGGCTCGCGGTCGACGCGAAACAGCCCGGAGATGCGACCACGCCCAAGGACTTGATCGGCACGGCCTATTGGGCCGCCGATGCGCAGATGATGGCCGAGATGGCGGGAGCCATCGGCAGAAGCGCGGACGCCGAACGATATCGAACCTTGTTCGGATCGATCCGCGATGCCTTTCTCAAGGAATATGTCCAGGCCGATGGCCAGATCGGCAATGGCAGCCAGACCAGCTATATTCTGCCGATCCGCTTCAACCTGCTTCCGCTTCCACTCAAGATCGAGGCAGGGCGTCGCCTTGCCGCCAGCATCGCGGCGCGCGGAAACAAGCTGTCGACCGGATTTCTGGGCACGCCGCACATTCTCGATGCGCTGGCGGACACCGGACAGGCGCGAACCGCGGTCACCTTGTTGCTGCAGAGGGACTATCCCAGCTGGGGCTATATGGTCGAAAAAGGTGCGACGACCATGTGGGAACGCTGGAACAGCGACGGCGGCGACCGGACGATGAACAGCTTGAACCATTATGCCTTTGGCGCGATCACCGACTTTCTGTTTCGTCGGATCGCAGGGATCGCCCCCAGTGCGTCCGGCTTTCGCCAGGTGCGTATCGCACCGATCTGCGATCGGCGGTTGCAATATGCGGGAGCGGATTATGCCTCGGCCGCCGGGCTCATCAAGACGGATTGGCATTTTCAGGGCGACCTGCTGACGCTCGAGGTCGACTTGCCTCCCAATATCGAAGGTGAGGTCGTCTTGCCGCACGCGATGCACAGCATCCGCATGAATCGGCGCGCGCTCGCGCCGTCACGACGCGTGACGGCGGAAAAGCACGTGACGCGCGTGAGCGTCGGGCCTGGAAACTACCGGTTCACCGTCTCCGTGTGATCGTAATGGATCTCTTGATCCTCACTGCTTTAACCCAACCGGCGCGCCGGCGGTGGAGGTGCCGGTTGCCGCATCATCGCCCACCAGCCGTTCGGCCCGGATCCTACAAATCCTGCGCCATTCAATCCGCCGCCTTATCCCAAGCAGCCGGCGCAAACGAACGCTAGCGCATCGCCGCTACGGCCTCCGCTGCGCCGCGTATCGCTCCTTCGATATAGCCTGTTCCCGCGGCGTCGCCGATTTCGATTACGTCATATCCGGCGTGACGCAGCTGGTCGGCCAGCCTGGTGTCGCCACGCGCGCCGGTTGCGACAATCACATTGTCTGCGGGAACGCGTGCGCAAGTTCCATCGCCGGCTGTGAAGGCAATGGCATTGCGCTCGATGACAATATCGCGCGCGCCAGGGTGCATCTCGACGCCGTGTTCGCGTAATTCGGCGATCATCCGCATGCGCCGCACCAGCTGGAGGCCGGCGCCGAACTTTTCGGCTTCGCCGACGACATGGACCTCGCGTCCACGTTCGACGAGGAACTCGGCGAGCTCGAGGCCGACCAGCTCACCGCCGATGATCGCGACACGCCGGCCAAGCGGCATCCAGGCTCGCGTTACCTTGCGTACCAGTTCGAGATTGGCGGTGGCGCCCGTCGCCGCGCCAATTCTCGCCGCCATCCGCGCCGACCAGCTGGTCTTGCCGCTAAGCGCACGCAAATCCGTGCCGAGCATCAGCGCGCGCAGGTCGTCGCCGGACAGGACATGGTTCTGGGTAGTTCCTGGTATCGGCGGCATGTCGCGGACGGCGCCGGTCGCCACGATGACGCGCGCCGGCTGCAAGCTCGCGATCAATGCTGGCGTGGCTTCGACACCAAGCCGTACCTCGATGCGCGATGCCGCGATTTGCCGGCGCAGCCAGTCGCCGAGCTGGGCATTGGGTGCATAAGCCAAGCCTGCAAAGTTGAGTGTTCCCCCGAGATGCTTCGAACGCTCGATCAGCACCACTTTGTTGCCGGCGGCGGCGAGCCGGCGCGCCGCCTCCATACCCGCGGGACCTCCGCCGACGATCGCGGTGGTGCCGGCGATTGACCCGGATGACCAATTGCGATGCTCGAAGCCGGTTTCCGGGCGGACTGCGCATCGCACTTGCTCGCGCACATAGGCGGTGCTGACGCAGGTATAGCAATAGATGCAGGGGCGAATATCGGCAGCCCGCCCTTGCTCGAGCAGCTTCGGCAAGGTCGGATCGGCGAGCAGCTTGCGTCCCATTGCCAGGAAGTCGAAATCGCCAGCCCTTATTCCCTGTTCGCCGACATCGATCTCGACGCGTCCCGAGGCGATCACCGGGACCGATACGACTGCTTTGATGGCGCGCGCGGCCGCCAGATTCGCCGCCGGCTCGTGTGGGATGTTGGAGGCGGAATGAAGCTTGCCCTGGCCGACATCATGATAGGCAGTAACGGTGATGGCGTCGGCGCCTGCCGCCTCGACCAGGGGCGCCAGGCGCACGGCATCGTCGAGCGCAATGCCGCCCGGTCGGCCGATCTCGCGTGAGTCGATCTTGACCCACATCGCGAACCCCGGGCCGACGGCCGCCCGAACCGCGCGCACAACCTCGAGCAAGAAACGGATGCGCTTAGCCGCCGTACCGCCATATTCGTCGTCCCGACGGTTCGACGCGGGGGAAATAAACGACGAGAGCAGGTAGCCATGGCCGCCATGGATCTCGACGCCGTCGAATCCAGCGCGCTTCGCGCGCAGTGCCGCATCGGCGAACTGGCGCACCACCAGCGCGATGGCGTCTGGCGTCAGCACCTTGATTTCGGGCGCGGCGCCGCCCGCGAACGCCGCCATTTCCGCTGGCAGGAAATAGTCGGGAAAATCCCCGGCGAAGGGGCGGGGCAAGGCAGGCGCCCACAGCGGGTGTCCATCTTGCGCCGAGTAACTGGCGACAAGTCCGCCATGATGGAGTTGGGCCGCGATCTTTCCACCTTCGGCGTGCACGGCCTCGGCAAGCCGCATCAGTCCCGGCAAGAAGCGGTCGTCGGAGATGGCGCTTTGATTCGGCTGTACCGCGCCGACCGGCCATGCGACGCCGGTCACGCCCATCACGATCAAACCCGCGCCGCCCCGGGCCTGAGCGACGTGATAGGCGATCAGCCGTTCGCCGACGCTTCCGTCCGCTTCGGCAAGGCTCACGCCCATTGCCGTGACGATAATCCTGTTTGCCAGCGTCAGCGAGCCCAGGCGTCCGGGCGACAGCAACGCCGAATGGCCAAGGCGAATGCCTGAATGTGAGGCGGTCGACCGGCCCACGACGCTCTCTCCTTTGCATTTTGCGTAGTGCATTACCGGTGTAGTCGCCATATACAAGGAGTCAAAGGTAATTTGATTGTGCTTATGCGTAGATTCGGGGAGAGAAATGCGCGAAGGGACCGGCAATCGCGAGTTGCTCGACCGGATCGAACTCGGCGATCTCGTGGCGCGCTATTGCCGCGGCTGCGATCGACGCGACTTCACGCTTGTTCGCTCACTCTACCATGACGATGCCGTCGACGATCACGGAGCCATGTTCTGCGGCGGCCCCGATGCATTCGTCGCCTGGCTCGCCGAGGCTGTCCGGCAGTGGGAAGCAACGCTGCACAGCGTGACCAACAGTCTGTTCGTGATCGACGGGGACGTGGCCGAAGGTGAACATCATGTCCGCGCCTATCATCGCACGCCGGCGCCGGACTCACGCGAATATGTCGTCCACGGCCGCTATCTGGACCGCTACGCGCGTCGCGACGGGGTATGGAAATTCCTCCACCGCAGCCTGGCGTTCGATGCTGCGGAACTTCGACCGACCGACATCGAGGCGTTCGCTCGCCTGGGCGCCGACGCCCCGCCCGGCCGCGCCGGGCGCGACGATCCGTCCTTTGCGTTGCCGATGCTCGCGGGTCTCGGGAGCGCCGCAATCCCTGGCTCAGCCGATCGATAAGGAGAATAGCATGGCCAGTTTCCCACCAGGCTGCACGCTGATCTTTGGAGGGAGCGGCGGCATTGGCAAGGGCGTGGCCCGCACCTTCGCGCGCGAGGGTAGCGATCTGGCGATCAGCTATCGCAGCAATCGCGAACAGGCCGAGGCCGTTGCCGCGGACGCCCGGGCATTGGACCGAAAGTCCAGTGTCCACGCCGTCGACGTAACCAGCGCGGCACAGGTCCATGCGACGATTGCCGCGGCGATCGCCGAGCATGGTCGCGTCCACACCATGGTGTGGGCCGCTGGGCCGCTGGTCAATCAGCGCTATCTGTCCGAAACGCCGATCGACGAATGGCGGCATGCCTTTGATGTCGAGGTACACGGCTTCTTCACTTCGGTCACAGCGCTTCTCCCCCACATGCGTGAAGCCGGCGGCGGCAGTTTCGTGACACTTGGGTCCGCCGGGCACAACTGGTGGCCGGCCAGGGACGGCATGTCCGTCGCGGTGAAGGCGTCCAATGAGCAACTGGTCAAGGGGATCGCCAAAGAGGAGGGGCGCTTCAACATCCGCGCCAATTCCGTGTTGGTCGGAGTGATCGACGCCGGTCAGTTGCACGAGCTGACCCGTCGGGGACAACTCGACGCCAGCTGGATCGACAACACGCAGAAATTGCTCTGCTTGAGGCGCTGGGGCACCGCTGAGGAGATCGGTCACGCTTGCGTATATTTCGCATCGAACGAGGGTGGCTATACGACTGGGCAGTCGATCTCCGTGTCGGGAGGGTTCGGCGTATGACCTCGAGCGAACGGCATCCGAACCGGCCCGAGCCAGAAGTGCGGCTGGCAGCGAAATGGCGGGCCTTTTGCGAGCAACTGGCAGACGCCGGCGAGATTTTGTCGCGACCCGCGGCGCCGACCACGCCGCTCGATCAGGCCGAGGGACTCCGCTATCTCAGTCGATTGACTCGCACCGCGCTCAACATGCTCGTGGATTCGTCCGACCCCGACTTTCCGCGGCTGTTCCAACTCACCGACGATGCCATCAAGATCGGCGCCGACAATCCCGACAACATCTACCAGCAGGTCGTGGTGCGCGGCGACCGCGAGTACCGAATTCGTGGCAGGCGCGGAACCGTGCCCTATCTCAGCATCGGTTCCAAGGCGAACCGTTACGCTATTGATGGCACGATGGCGTCGACCGGCGAGATCGAGCTCGCGGACATGATAATCGAGGCGGACGGAAGCTTCGAGATCGTCGCGAGCAGCCAAGAGCAACCCGGCAACTGGTTGCCGATGGCGGACGATACGAGTCTGCTGATCGTTCGCCAGACCTTTGACGACAAGGCGGCGCAGACCGCCGCTGAAATCCAGGTCGAGCGCATCAGCGTCGGACCGACTTTGCCGGGGCTGCTCACGCCAGAGCAAATCGAAGCCCAATTGGCGGGAGCGGCGCAGTGGGTACGCGGTACTGCCAATACTTTTGCCGATTGGGCGGAGTGGTTCAAGGCGCAGCCCAACCGCATCTTCGATGGCGACCAGTCGGTCTTTTACCGAGCCGGCGGCGATCCGAAGATCTGGTACGGCCATCTCTATTTCACCCTGAAGGCGGACGAAGCGCTGGTGATCGAGGCGATGCCGCCTCGCTGCCGCTTCTGGAACTTCCAGCTCGACAATTGGTGGATGGAATCGCTCGATCACGTCCATCGCAAGGTCTGGATCAACAACGCGCAGGCGCGATACGAAGCTGACGGGCGCGTCGTGGTGGTGTGCGCCGATCGCGATCCCGGCTTCGGCAATTGGATCGACCTCTCGGGGCACCGGGCGGGGACAGCGCTGTGGCGCTGGATCGAGGCCGATGCGCATCCGGTGCCGCAATGCCGGATCGTGAAGCTCTAGGATGGCCGACTCCATCTCGCGCCGCATCGCCGCGCTCGAGGACCGTGAGGCGATCCGCGATCTCATCTCCCGCTACGGCCCGCTTGCCGATCGCGGCGATTGTGTCGGCGCGGCGGCGCTGTGGACTGAGAATGGGATATACGATGTCGGTGGCTATGGCGTGCACCACGGGCGTGCCGCGATCCAGGCATTGCTCGAAGGCGAAGCGCACCAGGGGCTGATCGCCGGCGGCGCCGCACATGTCCTGACCATGCCGGTGATCGAACTCGACGGCGAGGAGGCAACTGCCTGGACCTATTCCTGCGTATTCCGTCACATTCAGGGACGCTTCGAACCCTATCGCGTGGCAGCGAACCGGTGGCGACTGGCGCGGACCCGAGCGGGTTGGCGCGTCGCCGAGCGCGTCAATCGGATGCTCGATGGAGACCAAGCGGCGCGGTTGCTGCTGGCGCTTCCCGACACATGATCGAACGCCGTGGGCCCGTTATCTAGGGGAGCCTTTACTCTGCGGCGGGAGCCGAAAGCCAGGCGCGCGCTTCAGCTTCGTCGAAGAAGACCTTGATTAACGGGCTGTCCGTTATGCGCTCGGCTTGAAGCTTGTTCAGCATCCTGGCCACCAGAATGGCAACTTTCCCGCTTGGCCGCATGATCTCGCGGCTCGAGACCGCGGCGAAAGCCGCCGCAACTTCCTTCGTCGGCAAGGATATCTCGCGGCTATCCGACAGGACTGAAAATATCGCGGGCCTGGATTTCAATCTGCGCAAGGTCGTGCCCAGTTCTTCCCCGAAACGCTCTACCTCGGCAATGTCCCAAAGACCGCAACAGCGCGTCGTCAGGATGCGATTTCGCTCGTCATACTCGATCGTGTACACGACCTGCTCCCGCTGATGTCTTGCGCAAATCTATAGCGCCTCCACCCGAGCGAGGCGACGGGCCAAGCGCTTTTTCACACCGCGCCCTCGGCGGGCTCCTCGACGGCGGCAAAGTGGCGCTGGAGAAACGCGCACGCGTCATCGAGCGCGGCCTTCGCGGGGGGGAGAAAACCCGCCCAGGATACGAACCCATGCACCATCCCGGGATAGCGCCGAAGCTCCACCTCGACCCCGGCCGCCTCGAGCACTCGGGCATAATGTTCCGTCGCGTCGCGGATCGGGTCGCATTCGGCAGTTGCCACGAATGCTGGGGCGAGATCGGCATGATCATGCGCCTTGGCGGGGCTGGCGCGGAAATCGTCGAATTGAGAGGGGTCGGCGAGATAGAGTTCCCAGAAATAATGGGCATCGTCGAGGCGCAGGATCGGGCCGTTGGCATATTCCCTGGCCGAGCCTTCCTCCGGGATCGGATGGGTGCCGGGGCCATACCAGTTGACCTGCGCGGCCAGGCGCGGCGCTCCCGCATCGCGCGCCTGAATCGCGACCGCGCTAGCAAGTACGCCGCCGGCGCTGTCGCCGGCGACCGCCAGACGCGTGGGATCGCCGCCGATCTCGGCGGCATGGGCGGCCACCCACTGCGTCGCGGCCCATGCGTCCTCCGGCGCGGCGGGAAATTTATGTTCTGGCGCCAGGCGATATGCGACCGAAACCACGATGCTTGCGGCACCGGCGGCAAGCCCCCGCGCGATCATGTCCTGCGTATCGAGATCGCCAACGACAAATCCCCCGCCATGGAAATAGACCACGATGGGGAAGGGCCCGTCGCCCTCCGGCGTGTAGATGCGAACCGGAATGGCGCTAGCGGGCCCGGCTAGGGTGCGGTCTGCGACCGAGGCAAGCGTGACGTTCGGGGCCGGGATCGCAATCGAACTCGCGCGGACGGATTCGCGCAGCTTGTCGAGCGGAATTCCGCGGATCGGCGGCCATTCGGACATTTGCGAGAGCATCGCTTCGATCTGTGGGTCTAGCGGCACGGTTCATCCCTCCAAGGCTATGCGGTGCGCTCGAGCGCGCGAAGTTCAGTCTTCAAGATCTTGCCGCCGGCATTGCGCGGCAGTTCGGTTACGAACACGAAGTGGCGTGGCACCTTGTAATTGGCCATGTTGACGCGTGCCCATGCGGTCAGCTCGCGCGCGTCGGAGACGGCACCCGGGCGGAGCACCACATAGGCCTTGCCGACTTCGCCCAGCCGCTCGTCGGGAACGCCGATCACCGCCGCCGCTTGGATCGCGGGATGTGCGCTGAGCAGGCGCTCGACCTCCGCCGGGTAGCAATTGAAGCCGCCCGAAATGAACATGTCCTTCTTGCGGTCCGTGACGGCAAGATAGCCACGCGCGTCGATCGTGCCGATGTCGCCCGTGCGGAGCCAGCCTTCTGCGTCGATCGCTTCTGCCGTCGCCTGCGGGTCGTCGACATAGCCGCGCATTACCGCATGGCTCCTCACCCAAAGCTCGCCGGTTTCGCCGGCCGCCACGTCGCGGCCCTGGTCGTCGACGCAGCGCACTTCGGTGCCTGGAAGCGGATAGCCGCAAGTGGTCGCGATGGTGTGTGCATCGTCGCCCTGGCGCGTCATCGCGATCGCCCCGCATTCGGTCATGCCATAGCCGTTGACGATGTTCGACATTCCGAGTTCGCGGCGCATCCGTTCGACCAGCGCGGGCGCCACGGGCGCCGCCCCGGTGACCGCGACCCGCAGCGACGAAAAGTCGCGCGGCTTGCCGCCGGCGAGTTCCTGCAGCAGCGACTGGTAGATGGTCGGCGGGCCAGGCAGGAAGCTGATTCGGTCCTGTTCGATGTGACGCACGCAGGCTGCCACGTCGAACGTCCGCATCGGCACTATGGTCGCGCCGCGCAGCAGGCACGCCACCCATCCTGCCTTGTAGCCGAACGTATGAAAGAAGGGATTGACGATCAGGTAGCGGTCGCGCCTGCGCAGGTCGACGCGGACCGCCCAGTCGCCGAAGATCTGCGTTGCCTGGCGATGCGCCGTGAGCACGCCCTTGGGCTGTCCGGTAGTGCCGGAGGTGAAGATGATGTCGCAGATATCGTCGCCGTCAAGCTGTGAAAGTGCGCGGTCCACCGCCGGATCGCACGCGCCGCCGCCCCGCTCCACGAACGATTCCCAGCCGGTGTCGAGGAAGACCGTCTCCGCCAGCTCGGGCAGCTCCTCGCTCGCGATCAGGGCGCCATAATCGGTGTCGAGGAAGCGCTCGACCGTGAACAACAGCCTTGCGCGGCTGCGTCGCAGCAGATCGCCAGCCTCGCGACCCTTGAACCGGGTATTGAGCGGAACGATCGCCGCGCCGGCCGCTTGCGCCCCGATCGCCGCAACGATCCACTCGCGATTGTTCGGCGCCCAGATCGCGATGCGATCGCCCCTGCCGATGCCGGCCGCCAGAAACGCCGAAGCAGCCGCGCGGGCATCGCTCCACAGCGCGCTGAAGCTCCAGCATTGGCCATCGACGATCAGCGCTGGCGCATTGGGCCAGAGCAGTGCCGCCGCCGCGGCCGCGTGCGGTATCGTTTCCGGCCAGCTTCCCTTCGCCGCGCTCATGTGCCTCGCGGCTCCTTCGGCAAGCCCAGTGCGCGCTCGGCGATGAGGTTGCGTTGGATCTGGTCGGTACCGGCATAGATGGTGTCGGCTCGGCTCATCAGGAACATGTTCGTCAGACCCTCGAACCGGTCCTCCGGCGTGCCGATCTCACCCTCCTGGCCAAGCACGTCCATCGCCAGCTCGCCAAGGTCACGGTGCCAGCGAGACCAGTAGAGCTTGTAGGTATAGGCGGCGCCGCCTGTCGTTCCGCTCCCGTCGGAGAGCATGCGCAGGGCATTGTAGCGCATGATCCGTAGCCCGGCATGCGCGTGCGCAAGCTTCTGACGCACGATGGGGTCACACGCCCGGCCATTAGCCTTGGCCACGGCGACGATCGCGTCGAGTTCGTTTCTAAAATGCATCTGTTGCGCAAGCGTCGAGACTCCGCGCTCGAAACCAAGCAACGCCATCGCGACCTTCCAGCCTTCGCTCTCGGCACCGACGCGATCGACGGCAAGCGCTTCGGCATCGTCGAAAAAGACTTCGGCGAACTCGGCCTCGCCGGTCATCTGGCGGATCGGTCGCGCCGATACGCCGGGTTGGTGCATGGGGACGAGCAGGAACGACAAGCCTTTGCTGCCCATGCTGCCCGGCGCAGTGCGCGCGACGACGAAGCACCAGTCGGCAAGAGTGCCCATGGACGTCCAGATCTTTTGACCATCGATCCGGTAGATGCCGTCCTCCAGGCGTGCCTTGGTCTTGACATTGGCGAGGTCCGAGCCGGCCCCGGGCTCGGAATATCCCTGGCACCAGATCGAGCGTCCCAATGCAATGTCGGGCAGAAAGCGCGCTTTCTGTACGTCATCGCCAAATGCGAGCAGTGTCGGCCCCAGCAGTTCGACGCCTAGATGTCCAAGGCGCGGGGGCCCCTTGGCGCGAGCATATTCCTCGGCGAATACGACCTGTTGTGCGATGCTGGCATCGCGTCCGCCCCACGCCGCCGGCCAGCCGATCACGCTCCAGCGGGCGGCTCCAAGGGCTTCCTCCCAGGCACGCCGCTCCTCGACATGGTCGACCTGGTTCGTCTGGCCGCGAACGACCTTGAACGGCCCGGAGAGCTGCGTCTGCAGCCAGTCGCTGGCCTCCTCGCGGAAGGTTTCGAGCTCGGGCGCGAAGGCCAGTTTCATCCGGCGACCTCGAACAGGCCTGCCGCGCCCATGCCGCCCGCGACGCACATCGACACGACGACATATTTGATGCCGCGCCGCCGGCCCTCGATCAGTGCATGTCCGACCAGCCGGCTGCCGGTCATGCCGAACGGGTGCCCCAGCGCGATGCCTCCACCGTTGACGTTGAGCTTCTCGGGATCGATGCCGAGCTCGCGCTGGCAATAGATCGCCTGGCTGGCGAACGCCTCGTTGATCTCAAACAGGCCGATGTCATCGATCGTAAGCCCGGCACGCCGCAGCAGCTTGGGGATAGCGAACACCGGACCGATACCCATTTCCTCGGCCTTGCATCCGGCGACTTGGAAGCCGCGATAGACGCCGAGCACCGGCAGCCCTTCCTTCTGCGCCGTGGCGAGGTCCATCACGACCTGCGCCGAAGCGCCGTCGGACAGCTGGCTGGCATTGCCCGCCGTGATGTGCCGGCCTTCCTTGACGACGAGGCCATCCTTGAACACCGGCTTGAGGCCGGCGAGAATCTCATAGCTGGTATCTCCGCGAACGCCTTCGTCGCGGTCCAGCGTCACCTCTTGTTTGCCGGTCTCGGTTCCGTCCTTTTCGAACAGCGCCTTCTGCACGGTGAT
>Ga0068859_100002571_pt1 | contig 18441 bp, 15 predicted proteins | sample KBSSwiS22_FD_66585 | JGI IMG/M metagenome (GOLD analysis project Ga0068859, IMG submission 66585) | Switchgrass rhizosphere microbial communities from Kellogg Biological Station, Michigan, USA - KBS Switchgrass S2-2 | ecosystem: Host-associated > Plants > Roots > Rhizosphere > Soil ...
GCGCGAGCTTCAGGCCGGCGGCTTCCTGGGCGTCTCCGGCTTCTGGGGCATGGCCCACGACGCCCGCACCGACTGGTCCATGCTCCTGGGCCTGATCTTTGTCCTGGTCAGCGGACCCGGGCGGCTCTCCCTCGACGCGCTGCTGAGCGGGCGCGCTTCAGCGACGGTTCCAGCCGAGGGCGACGGGTGACCCGCCTCGCACCGCGCTGACCGTGCCGCGACGGTGCCGGCACCGTGATCGCCATTTGGGCCCTCGGGTGGTCGTAATCGGGTCTCATCTCACGGCCATTCGAGGGCACTATCGCCGATCAAGGTGACGGGCCGTGCCGACCTGGTGAGCTCGCTGTCCGCCGGCCCCGCCGTTTCGGCCTGTGCTTGGCCGGGGATCCGTCGTGAGCCGGGTCCGAGCCCCGGAGCCGAGGGAGGGAGTGGGCGGTGACTACTTTCAGTGGTGCCCGCCCGGTGAATCCGGGCGAGCGGCCGGTCGCGGTCGTGACCGGCGCGAGCCGTGGGCTGGGCCTGCTCGTGGCTCGGGAGCTGGGTCTGCGTGGCCACGACCTGGTGATCTGCGCGCGCTCGGCCCACGGCCTGGCAGCCGCGGAGGCGGACCTGGCCACTACCGGGGTACAGGTACTCGCTGTCCCGGCCGACGTGGGGCGGCGCTCGGACGCACGGCGGCTCATCACGGCGGCCCTTGAGCGATTCGGCCGGCTCGACATACTCGTCGCGAACGCCGGCGTGATTCAGGTCGGGCCGGTCGCGTCGATGCGCGTCGAGGACTACGAGGAAGCGCTCGGCGCGATCTTCTGGGGCTTCGCCTATCCCGTGCTCGCGGCCCTGCCAGAGATGCGCAGGCGTGGCGGCGGGCGGATCGTCGCGGTGACGTCGGTCGGCGGCCGTTTCCCGGCGCCGCACCTGGCGCCGTACGTAGCGGCCAAGTTCGCGGTGGCGGGCCTCGCCGACGCGCTGCGCGCGGAACTACGAGCGGACGGAATCAGCGTCACCACCGTCGTTCCCGGGCTGATGCGTACCGGGTCGCCCCGCAACGCCCTGTTCAAGGGCGACAGTTCCGCCGAATACCGGTGGTTCACCCTCAGCGACAGCATCCCCGGTGTCTCGACCGATGCCGAACGCGCGGCCCGGCGCATCGTCGAAGGCGCCCTGCGCGGCCGCGGACAGATCGTGCTCACCCCGGCGGCCAAGATCGCCTCTCGCCTGTATGGCCTGGCCCCGGCGACCACCGTGCGGCTGGTGGGGCTCGTCAACCGGTTCCTCCCAGCAGGAACCAACCCGCACGCGGTCCCCGGGCACGCGGTCGAGGCCGCGGGTGTGCCCGGCTGGTTCGCCGCGGCGACCCGCCTGACCGACAGAGCCGCCGACCGTTACCACCAGTACGACGACGTCACGACGACCGGCCGACGCCGCCCAGCCGCGGCGTCTGGTGCCGACGTGGGCTGGTGAGCCCGTTCGGTGGCGCGCCGATGAACGAGATCGGCCCCGAGCCGCGCGGCCGCGCGAGCGGGAGCGGGAGCGGAAGCGAGCACGCTGACAGCTCGCCTGACGGTGGCGGCCTCCCGCTGCCGGGGCCGGCCACCGTCCGGCGGGTCGCGGTCTTGCGCGCCAACGGCGTCGGTGACTTCGTACTCGGTCTGCCGGCGCTGGAGGCGCTGCGCGCCGCCTACCCGGCCGCGCGCATCACCTACCTCGGGCTGCCCTGGCACGTTGACCTGCTCAGTGGCCGGCCGGGGCCCTGGGACGAGGTCGACGCCGTGCCTTCCTTCCCCGGGGTCTCGGCCCCGTCAGGGCCCATCTCGGTGGACGAGCGGGAGGCGGTGCGCGCGTTCGTCGAACGCCACCGAGCGATCCGCTACGACCTCGCCGTGCAGTTGCACGGTGGCGGGGCTCATTCGAACAGGTTGGTGGGCGCGTTGGGCGCGACGCTGACGGTCGGTGGCCGCGACCGGGGCGCCCCGCCGCTCGACCGCTGGGTACCGTTCCGGCACCTGCAGCACGAGACGATGCGCAACCTCGAGATCGTCCGCCTGGCCGGGGCCCCGCCGGTGACCCTGGCGCCGGCGCTGGCGGTCACCGCGCGGGACAGGCGGGACGCGGCCCAGGCCCTGGCGCCCGTCGCGCCGAACCTGGTCGATCGGGTCACTTCGGCGTCGCCGGACCGTCCCACGGCCCGGTCGGACCGGGCATTGGTCGCGTTGCATCCGGGCGCGGGCGACCCGCGGCGGCGGCTGCCCGTAGCCGACTTCGCCGCGGTCGCCGACGCGCTGACCGCGGACGGCCACGTCGTGCTCGTCGTCGGCGATGACCGGGAGCGGGCGCTCGGAGCCGGCCTCGGCGCGCTCGCCCGCCCCGCCGCGGCGACCGGCCGGCTGGTCGACCTGACCGGGCGGCTGCCCCTGGCGGGCCTGCTCGCCGTGCTGGCCAGCTGCCAGTTGCTGATCGGGAACGACTCCGGGCCGCGTCATCTGGCCGGCGCGCTGGGGACGCCCACGGTCGGGATCTACTGGTGCGGCAACGTGGTCAACGCCGGCGAGTTGGCGCGCTCCCGCCACCGGATCGTCACGTCCTTCCAGACCACCTGCCCGGAATGCGGAGCCCGCCAGGAACCTCGACGCTGCGCACACGACCCCTCGTTCGTCGCAGGGGTCCCGATCACGGAGATCATCGAGGAAGCTCGCGGTCTCCTCAACCGGGACTGGGAGTTCTGACGGGCCTCCCACCCGGATCGAGGGCTCGTCGCCACCCCGGTTCCTGCCGCCGGGGACGTGGTTCCGAGAGATGCGGCGGTCGCCGGGCGAGGACCTCGGGGCAGGCGCTCACCGCAGTTCCTTCGTGGCCTGCTCCTCCACAGGTTGGGCGGCCTGTGCCCTGGTGGGGTAGTGAAGATCGAAAGCGGGCCGCTCGGAGCGGATCCGGGGAATGCTCAAGAAGTTGTGCCGGGGCGGCGGGCAGGACGTGGCAGCCGTCGTATCGGGCCGGTCGACCGGCCCGGGCCGCCAACCGCCCGACGAGGGTTGGGCGTTTCGTCGCCGAGGGTGCGCGGAGGCACGCCGCACGTCATCGGCGCTGGTCCGCGGCCAGGTGACGGCCCGCGCCTTGTACACCCCGACAGCCGGTCCGGTATAACTCGGGCGGGGAGATCCCCGTTCGCCCTGGACAGGACCAGGCGGGCGCGGCGTTCTTGTTGGGGGGGTCGGTGGCCAAGCTGCCGGCGGGGGTGCAGGCCCTCGAAGAGTCCGATCCGCGTGTGCTCGGCCCGTACCAGGTACTCGGGCGGCTCGGCGACGGCGGGATGGGCAGCGTCTACCTGGCCCGCCGCGACGGGACTGGGCCGTTCGTCGCGATCAAGGTGATCCGCGCCGACCTGGCGCGCCTCCCGGAGTTCCGTGAACGGTTCCTGCGGGAGGCGAACGCCGCGCAGCGGGTCGCCCATGCGGCGACCGCCCCGGTCATCGACGTGGACACCGCCGGCAGCCGGCCGTACCTCGTCACCGAGTACATCGAGGGGCCGACGCTCGACGCGCGGATCCGAGAGCGCGGCCCGCTGTCCGCCGCCGAGCTCGAATGGCTCGCGACCGCCGTCGCCACCGCGCTGCGCGCCATCCACGCCGCCGGGCTCGTGCACCGCGACCTCAAGCCCTCCAACATCCTGCTCTCGCCCTTCGGGGCCAGGGTCATCGACTTCGGCATCGCCCGGGCGCTGGACTCCACCACGATGCTCACCGAGGGGGCCATCGGCACGCCCTCCTTCATGGCCCCCGAACAGGCGCTGAGCCACGCGGTCTCGGAGGCGGCCGACATCCATGCCTGGGGTGCCGTCCTCGCCTTCGCCGCCGCCGGCCGCCCGCCCTTCTCCGGCAACTCGCTGCCCGGCGTGATGCTCAGCGTCGCCTATGACCCGCCCGACCTGAACGGCCTGCCCGCGACGCTGCACCCGCTGGTCGCCCGTGCCATGGCCAAGAACCCCGCTGACCGGCCTACCGCCGCCGAGCTGTTCGACCTTCTCCATGGCACCCGGCCGTCCTCGCAGACGGCCCCGGACGGTGCTGGGTCGTCAGGCCGCTCCAGCGTCCCCCCGTCACCGCTCCGTCCCGCTTCCGCGGGCCTTCCTTCGACGCCTCCTTCCACCGGGGACCCCGCCGCTCCCCTCAGGACCCCGCCCGCGCCAGTGCCCCCGCCGGCCCCGGGTGCTCGGGTGTCCTCCCGCGCCGACGCCGCGCCTGCCGACGACGTCCTCTCGTCTGACAGCCAGCCGCCGGCTGACCCGACACTCGTTCTGGGCCGGCCGCGACGGAAACGGCCCAGGCTCGCCCTCGTCGCGGCCCTCGGGGTCGTGGCCGTCGGCGCGGTCGCGCTCGCGGTCCTGACCAACGTCTTCAACAGCGGCGCCGGCGGTTCGAGCGTCGCCCAGGCTGCCAGCCCGTCGGCCGCGGCCAGGTTCCCCGTGCCCGTCGGCGCGGGTCGCGCACTGGCCGGGCCGAGCGACAAGGTGCAGTCGGTGGCGTTCTCCGCGGACGGGCACACGCTCGCCGCCGGCAGTCACGACGGCAAGGTCTACCTGTGGGACGTCACCCGGCCGGCCACCCCCACCCGTCTCGGCGAGCCCCTGACCGGCCCCCAGAACTGGGTGTCGTCGGTGGCGTTCTCCCGGGACGGGCACACGCTCGCCGCCGGCAGTGACGACCACCGGGTCTACCTGTGGAACGTCACCCGGCCGGCCACCCCGACCACCCTCGGCCAGCCGCTGACGCAGCCCGGCGACTGGGTGCGCTCGGTGGCGTTCTCCCCGGATGGGCACACGCTCGCCGCCGGGAGCGGCGACGGCAAGGTCTACCTGTGGAATGTCACCCAGGCGGGCGCCACCCCGCTCGGCCAGCCGCTGCCCGGCCCGGGCAACTCGGTGCGGTCGGTGGCGTTCTCCCCGGACGGCCACCTCCTCGCCGCCGGCAGCTACAACCACGACGTCTCGCTGTGGGACGTCACCCGGCCGGCCGCCCCGGCTCCCCTCGGCGAGTCGCTCACCGGGCCCGGCGACTCCGTGCAGTCGGTGGCGTTCTCCCCGGACAGCCACACCCTCGCCGCCAGCAGCGGCGACGGCAAGGTCTACCTGTGGGACGTCACCCGGCCAAGCGCTCCGACCCACCTCGGCCAGCCGCTGGCCGGGCCCGGCGGCTCGGTGCAGTCGGTCGCGTTCTCCCCGGACGGCCGCACGCTGGCCGCCGCGGGCGACAGCCACACCGTCTACCTGTGGGACGTCACCCGCCCAGGCAGCCCCACCACGGTCGGCCAGCCCCTCACCGGGCCCAGCCGCGCCGTGACCGCGCTGGCGTTCTCCCCGAGCAGCGGCACCCTCGCCGCGGGCAGCGACGACCACACCCTCTACCTCTGGTAAGCAGCCCGGAGCGCGCCGCCCGCTCCTTCGGCTTCCATAGCCGGGGGTGCCGACGGCGACCCGGTGCCCGTCGACGGTGGCGATCGCGCCCTGCCCGGGGACGCTGACGAACCCGTCCGCTCGGGCGGCGGGCAGGCCGCGACCGTCGGCGTGGGCGACGACGGCTCTGGCGAGTGGATGCTCGGACTCCCGTTCCACCGCCGCGGCCAGCCGCAGCAGCTGGTGCTCGTCGGCGCCCGCCGCGACCACGACGTCGGTCACGGGCAGGCTCTCGCCGGTGACCATCGACTCGTCCACGTCGGACTCGCCGGCTTCGACCACGCCGTCCACGGCGATCTTCCCGCCCGGGTGGACGAGCAGCAGGTCGCCGACCACCACCTCGGACGTCGGGATCTCGACCGTCGTCCGGCCCCGCACGACCAGAGCCCGCTCCGGCGCCAGCTCGAGCAGGGTGCGGATCGCGTCGTTCGCACCACCACGGGCGCGCATCTCGAACCAGTGACCCAGCAGCACGAAGGCCGCCAGCACGCTGGCCGCCTCGTAGAAGACGTCACCGCCGCCGGTGAGGGTGACCACGGCCGAGTAGGCCCAGCCGGTACCGATCGCGACGGCGACCAGCACCATCATGTCCAGCGTCCGGGCGCGCAGCGCCCGGACCGCGCCGTCGAAGGTCGTCTGTCTCACTGTTGCCCGCCGGCGAGGACCCCCATTTCCTACTATGTCGGCTAGTAGGTTAGCGTGGGCCTCGCCAACGCCGCCGGACCGAACGCCGAGTCCTGCCCCCGGTCCGGCGAACCCCTCCAACGGCAGCTGGGGCAGGAGCGGGGGAACCACGTTCCTCCGGGCGCCGTCGGCGACGACGGTGCCCTTGGGGTGAAGCCGGGCGCGTCCCCGCGCGTCCGGCCGGGCACCCGGCCCGAACCCGACAGCTCACCTCGTAGGCGTCTGGGAAAGGTTTCACGTGCAGGCACGCGAACCACATCACTCCTGGCGGCCACCCGCCGGCGACATCCAAAGCGGTCGCCACCGCGCCCGCCGGACTCGGCAGCGTCGCGGCCGGACCGCCACCTACGCCACCGTCGCGATGATCACGACAGGTACGGTGGCCGCGTCCGGGGTGGCGCTGACCGGCTCGGTCGGCGCCGCTGGGCAGGATCCCGAGACTGGCGAGACCAGGATCGCCGCGGGCGCGGCGGTGCCGCTCGCCCGCGCGGTGGCTATCCCGGCCCGGGCGCTCGACCAGGCCGGAGGAGACGGGCAGGCGCAGCCCGTCGCGCTCACGCTGCGCACTGCCGTCTCGCTGACGGCCGCGGAGCCCGACGTCACGGTGCAGGCTGACCAACCAGTCCAGGTCGGCTTCCGCCTGACCACCCGCGCCGGCGGTGCGCTCGCAGACCGGGACATTCTCGTCCAGGCGCTGTTCCCGGCCGGATGGACCACGTTCCAGGCGCTGCGGACCGATGCGCAGGGCTATGCCGCCTACACGGCACGCGTCCTGACCACCACCCAGGTCAGGGCGGTCTTCGCCGGAAGCGCGGACCTCGACCCGGTCACCTCTGATCCCGCGACCCTTCGGGTCAGCCCCGCACCGGCACCCGCGGTCAGCCCGCCGCGGGGCCAGGCAAGCGCCTCGACGCGGACCGCCTCGACACCCACCAGCGCGACGACCATCGGGGAGAAGGCGGTCTACCTCGCGTCCCTGCAGGCCGGCAAGCCGTATGTATACGGTGCCGAGGGGCCCTACAGCTTCGACTGCTCCGGGCTGGTGCAGTACGTCTACAAGCAGCTCGGCAAGTCGCTGCCCCGCACCACCGACCAGCAGTTCGCGGCCACCATCCGGATCGCGCGCGGCTCGGAGCAGCCTGGTGACCTCATCTTCTTCGGCGAGCCGGGGTCGATCTACCACGAGGGCATCTACGCCGGCGACGGGAAAATGTGGGTCGCGCCCAAGAGCGGCGACGTGGTGAAGCTCGAAACCATCTGGACGTCCTCCTACTCCGTCGGCCGGGTTCCGTAACCCCACGGACGGCGGTCCACGGGTAGGGAGCATCCCCCTCCCTACCCGTGGGCCGCCCCGACGAAGGCCGTGTTCCCGCCGCTCAGGGTCAGCCGTCGTCGTCGCGAAACGGTCGCCGACGAGGCCGGTGGGAACCAGGCTCGCAGGTCGTCTGGGTTGGAGGACCATGCCGCTTCGTCACCAATGTGTTTGCCATTTCGGCAGTCAGGTTTTGGGATCTGGCCGGTCGTGGGCGAAAGTGGCCTGGTGATCGATGACATCGCTGCGGGGTCGCCCGCGTCCCCCGTGCTCTGGCCTGCCGACGGGTTCATCGGTGATCCCGCCGAGCGGACGAAATGGGACCGGCGTTACGGCGAACGAGAACGGCTGTGGAGTGGCGCGCCCAACGGTGCGCTGGTGGCTGAGGTCGCCGGGCTGGCCCCTGGGCGGGCCCTCGACGTCGGCTGTGGTGAGGGCGCGGACGCGGTCTGGCTCGCGGCCGGTGGCTGGGACGTGACGGCGGTCGAGGTCTCGGGTGTGGCACTGGAACGGGCGGTCGGGCATGGCCGCGACGCCGGTGTCGCCGTCCGATGGGTGCACGCCGGGCTGGTGGAGGCGGCGCTCCCGCCGCGTTCCTTCGATCTGGTCTCGGCGCAGTACCCCGCGTTGCGGCGTACGGCCGACGCGGCGGCCGAGCGGGCGCTGCTCGCGGCGGTCGCGCCCGGCGGGGTGCTGCTGGTGGTGCATCACGCCGGGATGGACACCCATCCGGTCCGGGACGACGGGTTCGATCCGGCTGACTTCGTCTGGCCGTCGATGATCGCCGCGCTGCTCGACGATGATTGGAAAGTCGAGGTCAACGAGCAGCGGCCTCGGGTCGTACCCGACGGCGGCGCCGGCGCGCACCACGTCGACGACCTGGTCCTGCGTGCCCGCCGGCTGCGCTGACCCCGGGCGGTCTGCGATTTCCCACGTAAGTCGAGTATCTGATGCGATCGCACGTGCCTGCACGGGTTCTCAAGGCCCCCGGCTCCTCAAGGCACACTGAGAGCACGCGCGATCCGTCGCTGTTCGCTCTCGTAGGCCACTGCCATCCGGTCGGTCTGGCTTTTCGGGATGCCGAGCTCGGCCGCGGCCTGCCGCCAGCCCGCGGTCGCGGTCTCGACCTCCCTGACGAGGTCGCGGGCCCTCGGTAGCGACAAGCGGAAGTATGTGCCTACCGAGAGCGCGACGTCGATGCTTGCGTCGGTGTTGTCGAGGTCGACGGCCGTGCTCAGCCACGCCGGGTTGTCCGGATTGGGGTTGAGGTCATAGGCAGGAGAGAGCGCCCAACCGTCCCGCTCGCGCAGGAACGCGTGATTGCGCAGGTGGTCGTCAGTGTTCGAGGTCAGGATGGAGAACAGGATCCGCCGGTAGAGCTCACGCAGGTCGGCGTCAGCTCTCGGCGAGTGGCGTTCGATCACCTCGGCGATCTCGAGGTAGCTGCGGAGGTCCCCGTCGGAGGCCTCGAGCATTGTCAGAGCACTCGTGAACCCCAGCCGCCGTGCGCCGATGCGGTCGAAGCGGCTCAGCAGTAGTACGTGCCGGCCAGCAACGGTCAGCAGTTCCGACTCCGCCACGGTGAGCCCCGCTCTCCGAGCGAGTCTCAGCTGTACCTCCTCCCAACCGGCCACGTCCCAGTCGTCACTGTCCGAACGCGGGAACTTGGCGATCGAGAGCCGCCCGGACGCGTCTCGCACCGCTGCCTTGGGACGGGCGCCACCGAGCGAGCTACCCGCGTCGATGAGGTCCGCGAGATCGCGGTCGAAGTCGCCCTCCGCGCGCACCCGGTCGGCTGCTCGCATGAGCCGGGCCAGGTCGATCAGCCGTGGGACCGCATGCTGGTGCGTCGAATAGTAGGTGGCCGTTCCCGGCTGGCGGAACCTGACCGCTCCCTGGCGGGTGTCGTCGCGGACGCTGAGAAGGAAGTCGGCCTTGCCGAGAGTGCGAGGTGTGGTCGCGGCAGCGCGGGCGCGCTCGCGCTCCTCGCGCCTCATGAGGTTCTCACCCCATCGGTCGGGGGCGCTGTCCGCGAACGCGTTGAAGATGGCTGACCCCGGCGCCGTGTGGAAGACGCCGGCGGCCCTGGCCAGTGCTGGATCGAGGTCGTATCCGGCCGGGTTGATCAGGTAGGCGTCGGCGTATCGGAACGTGGCGCTCTGTCCGCCGCGGTCGTGAAGCCACAGCGTTCCGGCGGTGGTCTCCTGCCCGTCGATCTCGACGGTGACCTCGACAGCATCCCGTCCGGCCATCAGCGCCGTACTCGCTTGGGGAGGATCTCGTCCATGCGTAGCCGGCCGACGTCGGTCTCGTATGGATCGGTGGCCCTGACGACGGCGTCCATGATCCCGATGGTGCGTAGGACCCTGAACAGGTTCTCGGTGCTCGCGGTGCCCTTACCCTGCTCGATGGCGCGCAGCGTGTCCCGTGAAATGCCGGCCCGCTCGGCGACCTGAGCCGCGGTCAGCCGGTTCAGCTTCCGCCAGGTCGACACATGCTCGCCGAGTAGACGCAGCGACCGCGCCACCGACAACGGGGTGGCATGCGAGGCTCTCTCGCTGACCATAGCCAGCATGATACGCGCCTACGGCGGCTATGTTCGTCGTTAACTCTCCGGCTGCCTCCGTATGGCGGCTGACCAGGTAGGGCAGGTAGGCAGGCCGGAGCGACAACAGTCATGACGGGGAGATCGCGGGCGGCACACGCCGGCGTAGCTGGCCCGCCTGCGGGGACTGATCGAGGCCGTATCCGGCGAAGCGGGACGCGCCCGCCTCGCGCTACTTCGAGCTCTCAACCGCCAGTTCCACCTGGCGCTCATCGCACCGTCCGGCAACCACCTGTGACGCCGTATGCGGGCCCGTTGTCGGGATGGAGACGACGCCGCACAAACGTCGCAGAGCGGCCTATAGTCGCCGCTCGTGGCTGGCTTGCTTGTTGTCCTCATCGTCGTCGCGGTCGTGCTCGTTCTCCTGTCCCTGCGCACCGTGCAGCAGTATCAGCAGGGGTTGGTGTTTCGTTTTGGGCGGCTACGACCCCGGCTCAGGGCCCCTGGTCTGACCATGGTGGTGCCGTTCGGGATCGACCGCCTGGTCAGGGTCAACATGCGGATCGTCGCGATGTCTGTGCCCACCCAGGAGTGCATCACCCGTGACAACGTGACGCTCAGGGTCGAGGCCGTCGTCTATTTCAGGGTTGTCGATCCCATCAAGGCCGTCGTCAATGTGGAGAACTACCAGTTCGCCGTCGTCGAGGTGGCCCAGACCTCGTTGCGCTCGGTCATCGGCCGCAGCGATCTCGATCACCTGCTCTCCGACCAGGAGCGGGTCGGCAGCGAGCTGCGCGCGGTCATCGACGCGCCGACTGAGGGGCCCTGGGGCGTGAAGATCGAGCGGGTCGAGCTCAAGGACGTAGCTCTGCCCGACTCGATGAAGCGCTCCATGTCGAAGCAGGCAGAGGCCGAACGAGAGCGGCGCGCCCGCGTCATCACGGCGGAGGGTGAGTTCCAGGCGTCCCGGATGCTCGCCCAGGCCGGCCGGGTGCTGGCCGCGGACCCGAGCGGTCTGCAGTTGCGCCTGCTGCAGACCGTCGTCGAGGTGGCCGCCGAGAAGAACTCGACGCTGGTCATGCCGGTGCCGGTCGAACTCCTCCGCTTTTTCGACCGGATCGAGCCCGACCGTGCGGCTTCGGCCAGCGAGCCGGAACCCGACCTGCCGGTTCCGGACGGCGAGCAGCTCCAGAAGTCCTAGGGTGCCCCTCCAGACATCGTTCGCCCCGCCCCAGCGCGCTCATGATCGCCGTTTACGGAGTCAGCCGGATCGAACCCGTCGTCCCGGACCGGATGGGTGTCCATCCCGGTGTGATGCTCGAAGTCAGGAGAAATGTGCGTCAAGAGCATCGGACACCGGTCGACGCATTGCTGCTGATCGAGCGGGACGGTCAGATCTTGCTGACGAGACGGGCGGGCGACATCTACGGCAGCGGCTGGTGGGCGATACCCAGTGGTCGCCTCGAACCGGACGAGGACATCGTCACGGCGGCGGTCCGAGAGGCGGACGAGGAACTCGGCATCCAGGTCGATGAGGACGACGCCTTGTTCGTGGGGGTCACACACGCCCGTCCCCCTGACAGCGAGCCCCGGATCGGCTTCGGCTTCCTGATCTCGCGGTGGCACGGGGAACCGGCGATCCGGGAGCCCGACAAGTGCACCGACCTGCTGTGGCGGCGGCCGGACGACCTTCCCGACCCCACAATGCCGTACTCCAGGGAGATCATCCGCCTTCACATACAGAGGCAGCCCTTCTCCCGACCCGGCTGGCGCTGCTGACGGCCGCTACTCGGCGCCAATGGAACCAAGGTCGCCGAGTTCGTCGACGACAGGTAAAGGCAGATACCAGCACGCGGGTCGCGTATCGACACCCGACCCGTCCGGTGAGCCACGCTGACGATCTCGGCCGGCCGGGGCCCGCCGGGCGCGAGCCGGAGCTTGCCAAGATTTGATATACCGGGTATCTATACTGGGTATACAGATCGGAGGCGCCGATGAGCGTCCGGCACGCACTGCTTGCGCTGCTGAGCGAAGGGCCCAAGTACGGGCTCCAACTGCGGCACGAGTTCGAGGAACGCACCGGTGAGGTCTGGCCGCTGAACGTCGGGCAGGTCTACACGACGCTGCAGCGCCTTGAGCGCGACGGTCTGGTCGAGGCCGAAGGGGACGACGAAGGCCCGCAGAAGTCGTTCCGCATCACCCACGCCGGCGTCGACGAGCTGGACGTCTGGCTGCGCACCCCGCCGGACCTGAGCTCGCCCCCGCGCGACGAGCTGGTCATCAAGGTCCTGGTGGCGACAAAGGTTCCGGGCGTCGACGTCCACGACGTGATCCAGAACCACCGCAGGCGGGTCGTCGAGCTGATGCAGGAGTGGACACGGGTCAAGCGGGACACCGACGACCGGGACGTGAACCTCATCCTGGTCGTCGACGCCGAGCTGTTCCGCCTGGACTCGGTGATCCGGTGGTTGGACGCGGCCGACGCCCGGTTGCGCCGCGCCGCCACCCAGACCGCCGAGACGTCCGAGGCCGACCGTGGCCGGTCCGGTCAACGCATACCCACCGACCACGGAATCCGACCGGAACGACCGGCGCCCGCCGCGGCGCCCCGGAAGGCGGGACGGCGATGAGCGCCCTGGAACTCATCCGGGTAAGCAAGAAATACGGGCGGGGCGCCAGCGAGGTCCATGCCCTGCGCGACGTCGACCTCACGGTCGCGCCGGGCGAACTGGTCGCCGTCATGGGCCCGAGCGGCTCCGGCAAGAGCACGCTGCTGACGATCGCCGGCAGCCTGGAAGATCCGAGCGGCGGCGAGGTGATCGTCGGCGGCCAGAACCTGTCGCGGCTGTCGCGCAACCAGCGGGCCGCCCTGCGCCGGCGGGCCATCGGCTACGTCTTCCAGGACTTCAATCTGCTCGCCGGGCTCACCGCGGCCGAGAACGTCTCCCTGCCACTGGAGTTGGACGGCACGTCCGTGCGAGCGGCCCGGGCAGCGGCGCTCGAAGCGCTGGAGCGGCTGGGCCTGACCGACCGCGCCGGTCATTTCCCCGACGAGCTGTCCGGCGGCGAGCGCCAGCGGGTCGCCATCGCCCGGGCGGTGGTCGGCGAGCGGCACCTGCTACTGGCCGACGAGCCGTCCGGCGCGCTCGACTCGGTCAACGGCGAGGCCGTGATGCGGCTGGTGCGCACCACCTGCCAGAGCGGGGTCGCTGGCGTGGTGGTCACCCACGACGCGCAGCTGGCCTCGTGGGCCGACCGCGTGGTCTTCCTGCGGGACGGCCGGATCGCCGACCAGACCGCGCCGCCCGCCGGTCCGGATTCGCTGCTGGAAGCGGGGCCCGCGCGATGACCACGGTGCTGGCCTCGCCCCCGCCGGCCGCGCCGCCGACCCCGTTCAACAACCGCACGGGCCGTCGGGCGATCACTCGCTGGGCGTGGCGCCTGCTGCGGCGCGAATGGCGCCAGCAACTGCTGATCCTGGCGCTGCTCGCGCTGGCGGTCGCCGGGACGACGGTCGGGCTGGGTCTGGTCGTCAATGTCCAGTCCGACATCTCGGCACTCACCGGGACGGCCGCGACCCGGATCGACATCACCAATCCCGACGGGCAGGTCGCCGCCGACGTCGCCGCCGCCCGCCAGGCCTTCGGCACGGTCGAGGCGATCGAGCACACGAACATCCCGGTGCCCGGCTCGGTCGTCCCGGTCGACCTGCGCGCCCAGGACCCGCACGGTGTCTTCGGTGCGGTCATGCTGAAGCTGGTCTCGGGCCACTACCCGACCGCCGCGGATCAGGTGGCGGTGACCTCAAGCGTGGCCACCACACTCAACCTCACCGTGGGCGGCACCTGGACGGTGAACGGCCGCGCCCTTCGGGTCGTCGGCGTCGTCGAGAACCCGCAGAATCTCGACGACCGGGCGTTCGCGCTCGTGGCACCCGGCCAGAATGGCGCATCGCGTCGAGGACCCACCTCCCTGACCCTGCTGACGAACGCGAGCGGCCAGGCAGCCTCCGCGTTCCGCCCGCCCGGCGGCAGCGCCACGGGGATCATCTCGGCCGGCGAGACCACTGCAGAGCGGCAACGTGGCCAAGCGCTGGCCGTCTTGCTGCTGACGACGATCGGGCTGACCTTCATCGGCCTGCTCGCGGTCGCCGGGTTCACCGTGATGGCCCAGCGCCGGCTCCGCGCCCTCGGCATGATCGGCGCGATCGGCGCCACCGACCGGCAGGTGCGGCGGGTCATGCTGGCGAACGGGACGGCGGTGGGCACCGTGGGCGCTTCGGTCGGTGTGGCACTCGGCCTCGCCATCTGGTTCGCCTTCAGACCGGCGTTCGAAGCACTGGCCGGGCACCGCATCCACCCGCTCAACGTGCCCTGGTGGGGCGTGATCGCCGCAACGGTGCTGGCGATCGTGACCGCGCTCGTGGCGTCCTGGTGGCCGGCCCGCTCGGTGGCCAGCATGCCGATCGTCGCCGCGCTGTCCGGCCGTCCGGCCCCACCCCAGCCGGCGCACCGGTTCGCGCTGATCGGGGTCCCGCTCGCCGCTCTCGGCTTCGTCCTGCTGGTCGTCGCCCACGGCAGGCACACCCCGCTGATCGTCGGCGGCCTCCTGGCGACCACCGCCGGCATGCTGCTGCTCGCCCCGCTGGGCATCCGGGTCCTGGCTGCCGGCGCGGCTCGGGCACCCGTCGCGGTACGGCTGGCCCTGCGCGATCTCGCCCGTTACCAGGCCCGGTCGGGAGCCGCCCTGGCCGCGGCCAGCCTCGCGGTCGGCATCGCGGCCACGATCGCGGTCACCGCCGCCGCACAGCAGGCGACCGATACCACCCTGCGGTTCGGGAACCTCTCCGCCAACCAACTGATCGTCTGGATCAACGGCAACCCGAGCAACGACGGCGGGCCGGGCGGCGGCAAGGTCTCGGTGGCAGCCCCGGGTCAGGGAGAGGGCGCGCCGACCGGACCGAGCCCGGCGGCGATCGCGACCGCCCGCGGCACGGCGAACACGATCGCGCGGAGGCTCGGTGCCGGCTCCGGCCTCGAACTCGACACCGCGTTCGACCCCCACGCCGACGTGCCGCCCGACGCCGGCGTGGGCCCCGACGCCACGCTGGCGACCGTCGTCCGACCGTTCACCACTTCGGGTGGGCAGGGCTGGCATCTGCTCACGACGCCGTACGTGGCGACCCCGGCGGTACTCGGGTACTACCGCGTCCCCGCTGGCGCCATCAGGCCGGGCACGGACATCGTCACGTCGCGGACCGACCTCTCCCACACCCAGATCGGCACCGACCGGTCGTTCGTGGCGTCGAGGGTCCAGATCTCCAAGCTGCTCCCGAACTACACCTCGGCGCCCAATACGCTGATCACCCAGAGCGGGGTCGCCAGGCTGGGATTCATCGCTCAGCCGGCGGGTTGGTTGCTGCAGACCGCCCACCCGCTGACGGCGGCGCAGATCAACGACGCGCGGCGCCAGGCCGCCGCGGCCGGTGTCGCCATCGAAACGCGGAGCGCGCCGAGCCACACCCTGCGGAAGCTGCGCGACTACGCGACGGCCGCCGGCGTGCTGGTGGCGCTGGGCGTGCTCGCGATGACCGTCGGTCTGATCCGCAGCGAGACCGCCGGCGACCTGCGTATCCTCACCGCCAGCGGGGCCGGCGGGAGCACGCGGCGGACCCTGACCGCCGCGACCGCCGGGGCACTGGCGCTGCTGGGCGCAATCCTCGGTACGGCCGGCGCCTACCTCGCCCTGGTCGCGTGGAACTGGCGGGACCTGGGCTACCTGAGCCACCCGCCCTACGTCCATCTGGCGGTGCTGGTGTTCGGCCTGCCGGTCGCGGCGGTGGTGGGAGCCTGGCTGGCCAGCCGGACCCCGTCCGCCATCGCCCGCCAGCCGCTGGAATGACGGATCACCAGGGACGGTGCCGCACTGCTACCACCGAATGCGTGCGAGAGCCATTGTTCTTGCGCTCCCACGGATGACGGTCCTGGCCCCCGGCGCATCGCACGAAGTCTCGGGTCCGACTCTGTCAGCCCTTGCGGCGGATGGTGAACGGATCGGTGGCGGGCGCAGTGCCGCGAGCGCCCAGGTGCACGGCATTGGCGGGAAGCTCGGCGCCGCCGTACTGGAACCCGAACTGGGTGGCGATCGCGCACTGGTCGGTCATGTCGAGCCCATCGATCCGGCCGTAGTTGGTAACGGTGAACGTCAGCACGTGGCGGTCGGCCGACAGGTGGAAGCTGTCACCCTTCTCCAGCACGTACGGGACGGCGGTGATGGTCTGGGCGCTGCGGACCGAGCCGGTGAACACCTCGGGATTCTTTCCGGGGTGGGTGATCCGCAGATGCCAGCCGTGGCCGTCATGCCAGGTCCAGACGCCGTCGATCACGCCAGGTCCAGACGCCGTCGACGCCGCCTGGGGTGATGGTGGGCTCGCCGATGACGTCGTCCGGCAGCGGCACCGAGCAGTGGGTCTTCTGGGCGTCGGCCTTACCCGGGGACGCCGGGGATGGCGTGGTGGCGGTCGGGCTGATCGTGACGGCTGCCTGGGCGGGTTCGATGGCGGCCGCCGCGGAGCCGCTGGTATCGCTGCTGGTCGCCCCCATCGTGGCCTCGCCCAGAGTGGCTTCGCCCTGGGTGGCGCGGGCGTCATGGCGGACGCGGTGTCGGCGGCGAGGACGGCGCCGACTGACAGGCCGTCAGCCCGGCGGCCGCAACGGCCGCCGCCAGGCCGGCGAGGGTCGTGGTCAGCGTACGGGGGAGTGGAAGCGGGACACTCGGCCTCTCCTCAGCGGTGCGGTCGATGACGGCCACAGCGTCATCTATCGAGGCGAGCACCATGTCAGCGAAATGTTCGAACTCGGTCAAGCCGGGCGGGACGCGGAGACGGAGCCCCGGGACGGCCAGCCGGCAGCAACAACAGCCGTCCCAGGGACTTTGGCGTCAACCGGGTGGCTGGGCGGTGGGGCCTCCGACGGCCGCGAGTCAGAGCCGTCGACGGCGATGTCTCAAGTGCCAGACGACGCTCCAGAGACAGCTCCGATGCGTTCGCGCACGCGACGGGAACGACGTCGGCCGAGTCGTGGGGCGCGGTCCCGTCGCTGGCGGGCTGGCATTTGGTGTCGCCGCCCAGGGCTGTACCGGCGGCAGACCTGGAGCGTTTGCTGGCGGTCGCCGGACATGCGCGGTTCACGGCCACAGGCCGGCGCAAGTATGCGACTCGCTGTTACTAGCGCGGCCCATGTTGCGGCGCGGCGAGGTCGCTGGCCTTCAACTGATGACATCGACTGGTGGGCCGGTTACTGGCTGTCGTCCGTAAGAGCAGCCGGGGCGAACGGCTGCCATCGCCGGTGGAGTCGGGAGAAACGATTGTCGCGTGGCTGGGCGATGGCCGCCCCGGCCGCGAGATGCGGTCGGGGAAGAACTGGCGTGACTTGGGCGTCTCATGGCTGCGGCAGGCCGTGCCCCAGGTTCCAGAGCCTCCTGCCCCACACCGTGAGATTTGTCGGTCTCCCAGTCGAGTCGATATCCTCCCAGCCGCCCCGCACTGTGAGAGTGGTGCCGTACGTCAAACCGCTGGAATGCCAGTACAGAATTCCTACGCCCTCACTGGGGGCTACTTTCCATACCGCGAGCGGGGGCTGGAGGCCCTGATTCCAGCCAGTCTCACCGATCAGCACGGGAACATCTTCCTCGTGAACGCGACGCAAATATGAGGTAAGCCTAAGCTCGAGTTCTGATTCGGAGCACGAGGGCTCGCCCCAGTCATTTCCGTAGGCATGCAGCGAGCCCACGATGTTCCCAAAGACGCTCTCCAGCCCAGGGATCTCATTGATCAGTGCGCTCTTCCTCCAGGGAAGGGCGGCGGAACACCCAAAGTCGCCGATGTCCTGCCCCCACTGGGCACCGTCGAGCACGATAATATTCTTCGCCCCCTGGTTCCGAATCTGCCGTATTGACGGAACAACAAAGTTCAGCCATTTCGTAAGGTCGTTGTCGCCGGTTGGCTCGTTCGCAATGTTGAACCAGACGTACGGGTTCTTCTTGTAGCGATTCGCCCGTTCGCTCCAGAAACCCTGCATCACCGCTTGCTGACTGGACGTGAGCACCCCAGGGGCGCCGCCGTACTGGTGGAAATCGATCAGGACGACTATGTGTCTCTCCGTGTACTCCTTTATGATGCTGTCGAGATCGTCGTTCACATGCCAGTCATATCCGACGTAGCGGTCCGGGTCATAGCCGTACTGGCAGCCCTTGGGGGGCAGGCAGGTGTTGACCCGAACTATGTTCCAGCCCCAAGCCTCGGCGGTCCCGCTGTGGCCGAGCTCAGGCGAATCGCTCCAAACGAAGTTTGGGCCGTTGACGTTGGCGCCCACGGGTATGAACTCCCAGCCACTGGGAGAAAATATCCGTGAGCCGCGCACGGAAAATCCAGCCTTGCCGGTTCCGCACCCACCC
>Ga0068859_100002572_pt1 | contig 18441 bp, 20 predicted proteins | sample KBSSwiS22_FD_66585 | JGI IMG/M metagenome (GOLD analysis project Ga0068859, IMG submission 66585) | Switchgrass rhizosphere microbial communities from Kellogg Biological Station, Michigan, USA - KBS Switchgrass S2-2 | ecosystem: Host-associated > Plants > Roots > Rhizosphere > Soil ...
GGCTGAATAGAAAGCGCTTCATGATGGTTTCCTCTTCTGTTCGCGACGACGTGGCGTTGTAGCAGTGGGCGCCAATTCATTCTGAACCACTTGATTGCGGTAGCGGCTGCTAATACGTTTCACGTAATCACGTGTCTCTCTAAAAGGGGGCACCCGATTACCATAATCCAGCACCCGGCCTTCTCCAGCATTATAACTCGCCAGGGCCAGGTCCACCCGCCCATTGAACATCGACAGGAGTTGTTTCAGATATTGCGTGCCGCCGCGAATGTTTTCCGCGGGATCAAAAGGACGAAATACTCCGAAACGGCGCGCGGTTCCCGGCATCAACTGCATGAGACCTCTGGCGCCCTTCGGACTAACGGCACGTGAGTGAAAATGCGATTCCTGCTCGATTACGAGGAACACGAGGTAAGGGTCAACTGCAAAACGGCCCGCCGTTGTTCTGATCAGATGATCGATCGAAGAATCTCCTGATGACCACCCGTGTTGTTTCCAGTCTTGTGCTGAGTCGGCTGCGGCTTCAGGTTCGCGTTCGATACGAGCGATGCGTTCACGTTCCAGAAAAATCGTTACTTTCCCGCGGTTGTACCAGGCGCCATCAGCCACTTCTCTGACTTCATCGACACGCAGGCGAGCACCATCGACGAGGAAAATCCAGGTGGCTGCCGGGGCTGGCGGAGTCTTTGACTCGACAGTTTTTGTTGGTGGAGCAACGTTGGCAGCGGCTACGGGTTCCTTGTAGCGGTTTTCGATCTTTCGCACTTCGCGATTGAGGCTTTGAGAAGTTCCCTGCAGGCGATACCAGACGGTGTCGCCCTGTTTCCATGCGTCGTCGACATCGAGCGTGGCGCCGTCGCTAAACACGATTCGCTTGCCGACGGGTTCACCGGTTGGCGCTGGTTCAGGAGAACGTTGTGCGACGAGAGGCGTACACGCGAAAAGTATCAGGAGAATCGTCAGGCCGGCAGAACTAAAGTGGCGATTGATCATTATTAGTTACAGCGCCAAAGGAATATGAAATCCCCCCGGCAAGCGTAGCGCCAACGGCGCGAAATATGATAGCCAGGGGCAAGCGCGAAGCGCGTCGCCCCTGGTAACAGAATTAAAAGAAGCCCCCTAGCCCTGAAAGGGCGTAATACCCTGGTAGTTATTTCGGCCTTTCAGGCCTCAACGCCTCGGCCTTTTGCAACCAGGGGCGACGTCCCGACAAGTCGGGACTTGCCCCTGGCTATTATATTTCGCGCCGTTGGCGCTGCGGTTCGATTCACGCTTGCCCCTGGCTATTATATTTCGCGCCTTCGGCGCTTTCACTCAGCGCCGTTGGCGCTACATAGCAACTGCCTGCGAACGCGGGTGCGGCAATTCTCTGAATGATTCGAAGCTGTGTGCAACTCCGAAGTAGTTTCGCCAGGCTGCGTCAATGATTGCCTCTGAAAGTTGTAGCGGACGTCCTTCAAAGGAGCAAATATCGCAGATCCGATTTAACAGATCTCTTGGCTCACAACACTTCATTGGACGGTGTTCCTGGCCATACTTATGAAGCAGGTAACTTATGCTCGCATGATCTACCGCCAGTCCCCTCGATATAGCGGCACGCCTGAAGATCTCGCCATATGCGCCAGGCGTCGGTAACTCGAGCCGCGCGCGATACCCCATCCGCCGCAGAAAGGCCTCATCGAGAAATTCTTTTTCGTCGAGATTGGTCGAAAAGACCACGAGCTGCTCAAAGGGTACTTCAATCTTTTTACCACTGTGCAACGTCAAAAAGTCGACTCGCTTTTCCAAAGGCATAATCCAGCGGTTCAGGAGATCGCGGCAGGAGACGCGTTGCCGGCCCAGCTCGTCAATGATGAGTGTGCCGCCGTTGGATTTCATCTGAAACGGCGCTTCATAAAAGTGTGAGTAGTCAGACCAGACGAGGTCGGTATTCTCGAGCGTGAGTTCACCACCTACCACGATCATCGGTCGCTCGATACGGATCCAGCGGCGATCGAATTCATTCGGAGCAGTTTGTTCCGACACCGGGCGGTGGTTGTGAGAGTCGTAAATGCGAATAACCTGGCCATCGATCTCAATCGCATAAGGTACCCAGAGAGTGCCGGACAGCACTGCGTTCATTCTTTCGGCCACCGCTGTCTTGCCTGTGCCCGGTAAACCCGTCAGAAAAAGCGAGGAGCGAGAGTTGACGGCACACCCGAGTGTGTTCAGGAGCGATTCCGGCAGCACCAGATCGCGAAATGCTGCTCGCACCGCAGTCATCGAGGCTGTTTTTAAAGGTTTGGCCTGCACCCTCATCATGTAACTGTAATCGTTGAGGGTAACGGGGGCAGGGCCGGCGTAGCCGCAGTGTTTTTGCAAGCGGGCCACACGCTCCCAGCCGTGGTCCAACATGGCATAGCGCGTTTGACCGACTGCGCTCTGTATGCGAATTTCGATCAACTTTTCGCGATAGAGCTGGTAGAGCAATTCGTCGGTTAGCGCCAGAGGCAGATGCAGTTTCTCGGCGACCGAGGTTGTTGTGGGATCGGCCAGTGACGAGACGTGCTTGAGCGCCAGATCACGAAGAAACGCTTCTGAGACACCGGTCTCTTCGAGTTCTTCAGGAATGGGTGGACCAAGGCTTTCAATCTCTGCCCGTGATAGAAAACTCAAGTTGCCCATTTTATTCTCCGATTTACTTGAGATTACTTATTAGCATCGGCAGAAGTTTGCAGCGCAATAATCGAGCGCCGCGCAGTCTCCGCATCGGAAACTCTTCCCGTCATCTCATACACGCGGACTAACCTGGCTAGCACATCGGCTGAGTTAGGCTGCATCTTTTGCGCTTGCTCAAGGTGCTTCGTCGCCTCTTTCGCATAGCCATGCGCCAACAGTTGTGACGCTATGTTCACATGGCCGTTGAATTCACCACCCGCACGTGTAAAGCTCTCGAAGGCGTCATCAAATTTTCCGCGCCGGCATTGAGCGAGACCGAGGTTGTTCCAGACGCGGGCATCGTTTGGTGAAAGCTTGGCGGCGCGCTTCAGATACTTGCTCGCCTCTTCGAAATCGTTGTTCTTGAAGAGCAGGAAACCGTAATTGTTAAGATACTCCGCGTTGTTCTTATCGGCCTTGATCGCGGCTTTGAACGACTCGAGCGCCCGCTCGCGCAAACCCTTAGCTTCGTAAGCAACGCCGAGAAGATTCATTGCTTCGGCGGACTTCGGATCGAGTGAAGCGGCGCGCGACAATTCCATGATGGCGCTATTCACGTCGCCGCTAACCAGCAACTCGCGGCCTCTTTGTAAATAGATATCAAAAGCCTTATCAGATTCGAGAGGAGTGGAATCAGCAGGCGTCTCGACAGGAGTGCGAGCATCATTTATTCGGCTCAGTTTTGTGCTTTCAAACTTCGCTCGATCTTTCTCGGTAATGCGACGTGCTTGCTGATCGTTCTTTTTACTTCCACCGAACAGACGGCTGATCGCGCGGAAGGGAGCTGAAAGAGCTCGAGTGAAACCGTTGCCGTCTTTCTTCTGAGTCGCGTCCGGAGTATCAGTCGGATTATCGGCAACTTGTGTCCCTTCGAGAGCGACGGAGGACCAATCAAAATTCCCAGCCGTTGCCACACTACGATAGTCAACTAGAGCGAAGAGAAGAAAAGCACTTAGAAGCGATGCTGCCAAAGTTTGTTTACGCATAGATTCGCCTACCTTATTTGAAGAGCAGATCGATGATGTTCAGAACTGCCGGAGCAAGGATAACCAGAAGAATCACGGGAAACAGAAATACCGTCAGCGGAAAAACTAACTTCAATGCGGCTTTCTGCGACGCCTGTTCGGCTCTTTGCCTTCTCTTGGTTCTGAGCGAATCGGCAAATATGCGAACAGCCTTTGCAATCGAAGACCCGTACCGATCCGCCTGGACCAGCAGAGCTACGAAGCTTCGAATATCATCGACACCGGTTCTTTCGGCCAAATTGCGTAGCGCTTCTTCACGACTGCGACCCACGCGAATCTCGAGATTGACTATTTCCAGCTCGTAATGAAGAGCGGGATGCGTGGTCTTCAATTCTTCACCGACGCGATTTAGAGCGGCGTTCAGTCCCAGACCGGCTTCTACCGCAACTACCATTAAATCCAATGCGTCAGCGAGCCCCCAGGTGATGTGCAACTGCCGCTTGGCGATTTTTTTATTCAGAAACAACCGTGGCAAATAAAAACCGATGACCAGACCCAGAAGACTCCACAAAACAAAAGATCTTGGAGAGCGATCGAGCAGGAAGCAGATGGTCAGCACAACAGTCGGAATGGCTACCATCATGCTTATCTGGATAGCGCGAAAAGCCATGGCTGCATCCGGTGAGCGGTAACCGGCCAGCAACATTTTCTTTTGGAGTTTGAGAGCTTCAATTGCAGAAATCGGCACAAGACGATTGAGCGGCTCAGCTACCTTTTCCGCCATCGTCGTCATTGGATTGTTTTCCACTAAAGCCAGTGACGGGTCCATGGTTTCAAGTCGGGCTGTGATAGTGCTCTGTGGGCGTGCGAAGACCAGGTACACGCTCATGACCACCAGGGCCAACGACATGAACGTAAAGGCGGCGATCAGAATTAACATAGAGTACCTCCGGCATTACCAGCCGCACATTAGTGACGGTCCTAAACCTTGATGCTAAGAATTTTCTTGATTAACAACATTCCCATGAGCTGCAAAACTATTGCGACTGCTATCACTGAATGGCCTCGCGAGTCGTGAATCAAAACCGACATGTATTTGGGATTGATCGCGGTCAGTGCCAGGATCAAACCAAACGGCAGTCCACACAATATCCAGGCCGAGCCACGAGCGCTGGTCGTCATAGTGCGAAAGTCTTCCATTAGCTTGTAGCGCTCGCGGATTGTTTGCGCGACTCGTTCGAGGATCTCGGCAAGGTTGCCACCCGTCTCGCGTTGAATATGCATTGCCGTGACGCAAAGACGCAGGTCAGCGATCGGGACTCGATCAGTCATGCGGTCCAACGCTACTTTTGTTGAAAGACCCAGCTTTTGTTCTTCAAACGTTGTGCGAAATTCACCGGCAATCGGTTCGGGCATCTCGCGAGCGACTTGATTCAATGATTCAGAGAAAGCATGCCCGACCGATAAAGAGCGGCTTAAAAGGTCCAGGGTGTCGGGCAACTGAGCATTGAACTTATTCAGGCGTTTGCGTCGCTTCCAGGTGACGTGTAGAAGAGGCAGCGAACCGGCAATCAATGCAATGCCAATCGCAACAACTCCATTAAAGATCGTGTAAGTGGCAAGTCCGGCCAGCAGCGCTGCAAACAAACAGAAACCCAATAGCCGGCTGACAGTGATGTGCAGATCAGCCTGGCTGATATTACGGTCCAGTTTCTTGACAAATGCGAGCGACGATAACAGCCGGTTAAGAGTTCGGTTTCGGCTAATCGAATCGTCACGTGTTATCTGTACGGCTTCGTCTTCCTGCAGTATCCACGAGTCCTGTAGCGCTTCGGCTACGCGCTGCTGAAGGCGAGCACTCCGCGCCTCCGACTTACGTGTTGACAGCAGGAAAAGCGCGTAAGTGAGAAGCAGAAAAAAGAGAAAAATTATGGTAGAGGTAGAGACTAACATTTTTGGCTCCTAGAAAAACGCGGGTAACTGCATGCCGTATTGCTTGAGTCGCTCCGCAAAGCGCGGCCGAATACCGGTTGTTCGGAACCGGCCCAGTACTTTTCCCTTAGCATCGACGCCGGTGCGCTCGAATTGGAAAATCTCCTGCATCGTCGTCGTATCGCCTTCCATTCCGGTGACTTCAGAAATGGATGTAATTCGGCGCGTTCCATCCGTTAAGCGTGCCACCTGAATTACCAGGTCTACCGCTGAAGCGATTTGCTGTCGCATTGCCCGATCAGACAGTCTCATTCCCGTCATCTGGATCATTGTTTCCAGGCGCGACAGGGCATCTCGGGGTGAATTGGCGTGTATGGTAGTAAGCGATCCGTCATGGCCCGTATTCATGGCCTGCAGCATGTCGATCGCTTCGCCGCCGCGAACCTCGCCGATAACTATTCGGTCAGGCCTCATGCGCAGCGCGTTTCTCACGAGATCTCTCTGCGTCACTTCGCCCTTGCCTTCGATATTCGGCGGTCGTGTTTCCAGCCTGACAATATGCGGTTGTTGCAGTTGTAACTCCGCGGAGTCTTCTATCGTCACTATTCGTTCATCCGATGGAATGTAAGCCGAGAGGGCGTTTAGTAAGGTAGTTTTACCAGCGCCGGTACCGCCGGAAATTACGATGTTCAGACGCGCTTTCACACACATCTCAAACAGTATGGCGATCTCCTTTGTCAGCGCGCCATTCTCAATCAGAGCGGCCATCTTCAGCGGATCAGTGCCAAAGCGGCGAATAGAGAGTGTTGGTCCATCAATGGCCAACGGTGGGATTATGGCATTAACGCGCGAACCGTCAGGGAGGCGAGCGTCAACCATTGGCTGCGCCTCGTCGATGCGCCGCCCTACTGTTGAGACGATACGTTCGATCACACGCATCAAGTGCTCGTCGTCTTTGAAAGTGATAGCGGTTCGCTCTAACTTACCGCGGCGCTCGATGTAGATGTTGGAATACGAATTAACGAGGATATCGGAAATCGTTGGGTCAGCGAGCAGCGGCTCAAGTGGGCCAAGACCGAATAATTCGTGGTTCACCTCGCTCACCAGGCGATCTCGTTCGACCGTGGAGAGGGGAAGATTCTCTGCCAGGAGCAGATCCTCGGCGAGTCGAGAGACTTCGCTATGGACACGCTCCGGCGGAAGCGTGTTCAGCTTCGTCAAATCCATGCGCGTGATTATCGCTCGGTGAAGGCGGGCTTTAACTTCCTGAAAAGTGTGGTTTACCTGACCAACTTCTTCCAGGCGTGCGGCCGTGCCATCGCCGTTATCTCGTACGTATCGTTCACGAAGTGCCATATTTCTTATCCCTTGGTCCTACCAGTCATTCAATGATCCGATTGATTATGCGTTATCAATCACAGTCGAAAACTCAAGCGCAGCTGTCGGATTCTTGCTTCCAAAAATCGACCGGAGCGACTTTCTCCGTGCGAGTGGAAACGCTGTACTACTCTTTTCGGTGAGTAACGCTGCAATCCGTTTTATCTCCAACGCTATCTTGGAAGTGGGATCGCTTTGCACCAGCGGCTGACCGAGGTTTATTGAGTCGATCACTTTGCGGTAGTCATTAGGGACAAAGCCAATGAGTCGCTCGCCCAGATGACTCTCGACCTTCTGCAACTCGACATCAATGTTTTTGCTCCACCGGTTGACTACTACGCGGATTTTCTCGCGTGGATAACTCAGGTTGTCGAACACCTTGAGAGCGCGTTTGGTACTGCGGATACCCGGAATGTCGAGTGTTAAGACGAGGAAGATGTCGTCAACCGAGTCGAGAGCGGCGACGGTGACAGGGTCGAACGTATGCGGCAAGTCAAGGATAATGTATTCGTATCGTTGGCCCAGCAAATATAAGATCTCAGAAAGATCCTGCGATTTTACGTCCTCCGCTTCATGTGCTTCCAGGGGTGCTGCCACTACGGCTAAGTTACTTGAGTATGGCGTCACCAAACTCGTCATTAAGGAATCGTCCAATCTGCTACGGTTCCGAACAAAATCTGAAATCGAGTACTTCACATCAAGTCCAAGGAATGAAGCTACGTCACCCGTTTGCAAATTGAGATCAACTATTAATGTTGATTCCGGCATGGCTGCCGCCAGATTTGTCGCAAGGAATGACACGCCTGAGCCACCCTTGCCTGAGAAGGTCGCAACGATATGCGCTCTTTTCGTTGTCGAGTTCTCCGCGTTTAAGCAGAACTCAGCGACACGGTCCATCACCGTCCGGAATTCCTCCGTTACAATTGGTAACTGAAGGAACTCACGAGCACCTGCGCGCATGCTTCCTAAAATAAGCGCCGGCACACCCTCTTGAGAGGCAGTGATTACGGCTGTGTTCGGATTTTTCGCAAGTAACTGCCTAACGAGAGTAAAGTCTCTATCGGCAGTTGCACTGGTTACATGAATGAGCGCAGCGGATGGGTGCAGTCGTGCTACCTCACTCAATAACTGATCCGCAGTATCACAGGCAGTCAAAAGCCGTGCACGGCCACTCCCATTAAGGGCGTCTTTAAGCTCCTGAGAAGTTTCCTGGTTCTTGCTCAACGTTATAAAAGTGAGTGGTTGCATCGTATTAGCTCTTCTACCCAAGCGGTTCGTTCAATTAATTTATAGCGATATTATGGACACGTAATTCCCGGTGTAGTACCCGCGTTTTCGCCTACAACAGTAGTCTGGTATGCCGGCATATCAATATCTACTGCCCCGACCGCGAAGGTGTAGGTATAGTTTTCGATTTTGACCGACACCGTACCCTGGCCCACGCCGTAATCGTTGCTGTAGCAGACGGTTATATTCGATGCCTCAAGATTGTTGACCAATGGCGCGGTACCCGCCGTCGGGGTGCCATAAAGAACCATGTTCTTAACTGGGTCAACAGTAGTTGAATCATTGGCGCAAGATCCGGAGGATGGTTTAGCCTGCAGTGAGGCATAGCGCGCGCCGCGCCGTGTGGACTCAACCAACGCATTGTGCGTAAAGAACAAGTGGCCGCCGGAGACGATGGCGATAATCATCATCAAAAACAAGGTCGCCACTATCGCAAATTCGATTGTGGCTATACCGGTTTCAGATCTTTTTTTACCAATGCGTCGTTTCATTTTCGAAAATCCCTCACTGGACCAGCACTACTGCATCATGGAGCGTGCTTCGGTGCCCGGTTTCAGCGGGAAATAAAAAGTCTCTGTTGTTGCTCCCGTCTTGGCCTCAAGATTCCAAACTCCTGGCGCAAAGGTATAGCTTTGAATTTCTACCTTGAAGTACTTAATGAATCCGCTGGCTAAGGCCGGCGAGCAGGGCGTCGAGAAATTGTCGCAGATCAAAACGTTATTGATTGTGAGTCCGGGAACGACAGGCGTCTGGCCATTGCAAGCAGTGGCTGAGGTACTCTTGATTCCGCAAACAACCAAATTCTTTGCCTCTGTCTTGGCATTGGCCTTTTCGGTAGTGGTACCGTTGACAGCGTTCCTTGAAGTTGAGAGATAGCGCGCCCCGACGGCGGTTGCCTTAGCGAGCGTCGTGTAGGTGTAAAATAAACGACCCAACTCGGCGATTCCGATAAACAGGACCAGCAGTATCGGAAATATGATCGCGAATTCAATCATTGCAGAGCCGTCCTCGCACTGAGTCTTTCGCCTCAGCCGGTCTGCCATGTGTCGTGGGATTTTGATTGCGTTCATTTCGTCGCCTTACTTACCGGTAGAGAACTGACGTAGTCAGACCTGAAGCGCACGCGACAGGTCCAGTGGCCCCAACTTGAGCTTGACCCAGGTACTCCACTTCCATGTACCCACATGGTGGATTATTCGCGCAGTTACCGTTTGTCACGAACATTTTCTTTTTCAAAAAGAACTTTCCCCAACCCAAAATCTGCCCATTGGTATTGGCTGGATAAGTTTTCGGTGCCGCGACTATTGGGGCAATGACTATTCGCCGACCATTTCCCGGCGTCGGAACTGAGTTTTCATATTGAGTAGCGGTGATGGTCTCGCTTACGTTGGTGTCAGATGGGTAACTTGAGGCAACGAGGTTGCTTCCGTATCCGCCTACATAGACGCCAAAGCGGGTATTCATCCCGTCGCCTGCCGCCCTGCCTCCATTGCCAAAATTGGAACTCGGCGTCATGTTGATGGGATCCCCGAGTTTATTGCACGCGCATGGTTGACCAGCGGCGAGTATCGCGGTCTCAGTGTCACCATTGCCGGATATGCAATTGACGTCAAGGACGATGTAATCCTTATCGTTGATTACGGCGGAGTTTCCTGAGCCTTGTGCAAACTTGAGTGTCATCGGTCCGGGAGTGGGGTTGGGATTAGCTAGACCGACAGCCGCCGGATAGAAATCACACACTCCGCCCAGTGGCACCGACATGCCCGCAACAGCCTCCCGTGATTCGGCATGCGATACTCCTAGTACGTGAGCTGCAAAGAGGATGGCTGTAGAGGTTGACTCGGTCGTGACTTTAACGAAGCGAATGTTGGCAGGATTCGCTTTGGCTGCCGTAGCACTCAGGTAAGGGTCAGCATCCACACTCGAAGCGAATTGTACTGACGCGATGGTTACAGCTGTTTTTGTGTTAACGCCCTGGTTGTTGGCGATCACATTCACAGCCTGGTTAACTGCCTTGTCAATGCCGCCGCTACCTCCATTTAATTCGCGGGCCGCTGTCAACGCAGCGGCATCTGCCGCTTTCTGAAGTTCGGCGCGTACAACATAGATCCGAGAGACATCAACGGCGAAACCGACCATGATCAATAAAAGCAGCGCAAAAATTGCGGCCATAATCATAATAGAACCGCGTTCGTTGCTCGGCTGCTCGACTCGCTGTTCCTTATATGACGACATCTACTAAACCTCCCGACGTATCAAGCCAACTTGAAAAAAACGTTTAATATCCGAGAAACTTCAGTTTGTTGCTCGTTGGACCAAACCGCGTCAGAAGCAACAAACCGAAGTTCGTCGGGGGGAAACTTCGCCTACGATTATTAGTTTCGCGATCCGCTCGGCACCGTCTTCGTGCCCGTGGACGGAGCGACCTTTGTTTCCTTGCCCGGGGCCACAGGTGTTGCCGAGTCCGTCGTCACAGACTGTCCAGTTTCTCCTCCGGGTTTCAGACTGAAACCTGTTGGTCCAGTAATACTGCTATTACCGCTACTACTCTTCGGCTCAACACCAAGGAGTGATCCATTCTTCAGGTCCTCGACCTTCGGCATTGCCGGCAGATCATCGCGATTTACAGGCTTGACCACCTGGGCCGTGACGATAAACATCAACTCGCTCTCATTCTTTTGAAACTGTTTTGAGCGGAACAGGTTTCCGAGAATAGGAACATCGCCGAGTCCTGGCACCTTCGAAAGTGTTTGAGTCTCGCTGTTGTCCAACAGTCCCGCTAGTGCGAAGCTTTGGCCATCACGCAATTCGACTCCAGTCTTAGCGCGACGGGTACGAAGGGCAGGGATTAAAAAACCTTCAAATCTCACTCCATTCGCGAAGTCGAGCGTCGAGACTTCAGGCTCCAACTCCAGCCGAATGTGATCTTCGTCGATGATCGTGGGTTTGAAGTTCAGACGTACCCCGTACTCCTTGAAAATGATAGTGACGGTGGAGTGGTCACTGCCGCTTTGTACGACCGGCACAGGATACTCACCGCCGGCGAGGAAACTAGCGGTCTGACCATTCATCGCGATCAGGTTCGGTTCGGCAAGTGCGCGCAACGCACCCTGCTGTTGCAAGGCACGAAGAAACGCAAGTGTGTTGCCGCCCATCAGGAACAGGTTCAGAGGGGTTGCCAGAGTTCCGTTCAACAATCCGCCTTGAATAGCGCTGAGAGCACTGGGTCCCTGACCACTGTTGAGATAACCGCCCACACCCGGTGCTCCCTGATAAGCATAGGACGTCCCAAGCTCACGCATTCGGTTGCGGCTTACTTCCGCGACACGCACCATGAGCTGCACCTGTGTTGCGCTTTTCACGGGAGATTCGAGCAGATTAACAGTCTTGAATCCGGCAGCCTGAACAACAGCGTCGGCTTGCGTCGCGATTCGCGGGTCACTGACTGAACCCGAGAGGACCACGGAGCCGTTAGCCTGGCTCAATCGAATGTCATCTTTAGGAAATAACGCGCGGATCTGCGAATCGATTAGCGACAGGTTTGTTCTGACGTAAACATCGAAAACGAGGAATTGGCCCGAGCCTTTTTCCCAGGCAATGAAATTGATCTGGCCAAACGCCTTGCCATTTACCACAACCTGGTTGTTAGTGACGAGTACGGCCTCAGCAATTTCTGGATTCGATACTGAGAACCGTTCGATCGGTCTATCGAACGTGATTAGCCTCGACTGGCCCACTAGTACATTGACGGGAATCACATTTTTATTGCCGAAGGAGGCGTTGGTGTTCTCGTCTTGTGCGAACAGAGGAAAAGCAGTAAGTAGAAACGTCGCAACGAAAGCAACGATAAAAAGGGATTTACGCAGCTGCATGATAATAGGCTCCTTGCTGGTCGTGAACATCTTCTGGCGCAAGCGGTGTAGCGTTTATTGCCGGCTCCTTTCGAGCGGGCAGCTACTCCACAACTACGGAACGTCTACGTCGCGTCTCTTTGACCCTTCGATTAGTTCGACGGACTTACGAGCGACGGGTAGGGGCGCAATGGCTACCGGCTTTGCGTCCACATGAGAGGACGCAACCTTGACGCGTTTGGCGACGGGTTTTGTTTCCGCTGGTTTTTCGCTGGGTGGGCCAGGGTTGGGCTTGACTGGTTCACCACTGAGAAGTGACGCCTTGTTTGCGCCAGTGGTCTCGCTGTCTTCCTGATCCGTGTAATTTCTCATTACGAGTTGCAGTTTGCCTTCGTTGGCAGCGAGTACAAGTTTTTCTGCTTCTCCCGGCGTGACCTGGAGGGTCACTGCCTTCACTTCGGAGGGTTGGCGCTGGTCTTGAGGAGAATCAATCTTTGGACCACTTGCAAGCACCTTGATATTTTGCAGCACGATCTTGGAGATCGGGCCCTGCGTGCTGTTGCTTGCCGTGACAGGAACGATTACGGCCACCACGTCGACATATGATCCGGGCATCACGAAACCGGAAACACCCACGATGTCGTCCACCTTCACTGTCATGGCGCGGTATCCTTCAGGTATGACTGCCGACAAGCCTGCACCGACGCCTTCGGGCGCCAGTTTCAGTTTTGTAATCGGCTCGCGCACGCCTATAGGCGTGACGGCGACTCGGCCAACCACCTCTTCCAGTTTTAGAAACGCTCCTTCAGGCGCGGAGGCATTAGGCATGGGAGCCAAAGCCAGTTGCTCGACTGTGATCTTTGCGCCAAGTGGGATTTCCATCTTCGCGACGACCACGTTATTGAGTTCTTTTGCGTACGCTCTTACGCTGGCCACATAGCGGGTTACCAGCATGACGGCGAGCAGCCCACAAACCACAGCGCCACTTAGCGCGAGAATGAGACGTTTGTTTCGCATGGGTCAATTCTCCAGGAACAAGTTAATTGCACTAACGTCCTGAGGTGATGCCTCAGGTGTGAAATAGTAGAAATGCCAGTACGCTTCCGAAGCAGATCGGCACGGCGTATGGCAACGTGTAACTACGGTCTTCTGGAATATCGAAGCGCGGTACTGTCTGGCCGGGCAGCAGTCCTTGGAAAAACTGCATGACACCGAACATCGTGGCCCTTGCTCGTCCTGAATAGATCATTTTGCAGATAGCGAGGACACCGCCTGTCAGCGCAACTACGAGCAGGGTAGGCAGCACGAGTGAAACTCCACTAACTGCTCCGATCGCACCGAACAGCTTCACATCACCAGCGCCCATAGTTCCGAATACATGGAGGAAAAACATCAATCCAAACGCCAGGGCAAAGCCACTGAGACTTACAACCAGACCATGGGTTCCGCCGAAGAGTGCATTCAACGTGATGCCACCTAACAGCGTAACCAGCACTAGTTTGTTGGGAATCCGGCGGTATCGCACATCCATGTAAGTAATGATGAGTGCCATCGGAATGAACAAGAGTGCGAGAGCGAATGTTTGAGTACCCAGCATTTATATGCCTCAGCGTTGATGCAGCGAGAGAGCTTAAATGACCGAGAACGTGGCGACCTCCGAATGCAGATCGCCACGATCAGTCTTGATCAAGTGATTGCTTTAGAGGCCAGATCCCGATACATCGGTTTCCGAAGCACTGATCAGTTTGTCGTGGAGAGCTTGTCCCCAGCCACTTCCATAAACAGCCAATGCAACTATCGCAACGATCGCGGCGATGATGGCGTATTCCATCGTTTCAATGCCCGACTCGTCATTGAGAAAATTCTTAATCGTGTTCATGTTTGTTTCTCCTTAGGGATTGTGATTGTTTTACGCCCGACGTTTGAAAGATCGTCCGAGCATGAATTTGCACCAGAAGTGAAGGCGTCATCTCAGGAAACCTGAGTGATCGCTCCTGCCGATCACGGCAACATTTCGGGTGCGCGTTCCGTTGGGCAATGGTTGTGCCGTTGCAGACTTTGAATGTGCACATCCCTGGCGAATTAAATAACCCTCAATGTTTATCGCTCGAAGACGGGATCGGTAACGCAGGTAATCGGACGGCTGGTCCATGTTATTCACGTTCAACACTGCTCGCAGGCGAGCAGTTGCGGCAGAACAACGCCGCAGAACTTCCGGCGTTTGTTCTTCGATTCGATTTCGTTGAAAGCATTTTCATGGTTGCAAGATGCAACCACTCAGAAAGGAGTGAGGAGTTTTCGATCGGTGACTACGCTATTGACGGTTCGATCGTTTTCGACCCCAACCTTGTTCGAAGTTCGTCTTAGTGGGTGGGGCGGCGCTCGCTTTCACGGTATCTCTGTCGCGATAGATCGCGCCGCCCGGTCGGGGCTGTATGCCTGCTATTTCTGTTTTATTTCGTACGCTCGCTGCAAACACTCTGCTGCCACGAAGCACTGCTTCATCGCCCTTCTTCAATCCCCAAACCAATGCCGCCGGTGACGTGTAGGGAAAAAGCAGGGCGCCCGTCGCAACGGCGCCGCCAGCCATTTCGGCGATTCGATTGGCGCCATTGTTCTTGCCGCTTAGAGCAATCGGAATACGCGTACCGTCAACACCCACTACGTATTCCATCTCCCAAGCCAGCATCCCCGCACGGCCCAGAGGTTTGGCATTCCTCGCTTTAACAATTCGTGCCCTGGCGACGGCGCCTCGCTCTATTACCAACACCTTGTCAACAAAGACCCTGCGCTTTGCGAGAAACGTTATTGAGTCTCCTGCTTTGGCCTTAGCCGAACTGGTCGCAGTGACTGTTTCCAACTCGATGATCGTGCCTTCGGGAATTTGTATGCGAGGAGTTTCCTCGCGCTTCGAATTAACGTCCGCCAGACTTGGTGGACCATTCGGAACCGCCTGCATCACCTGCAAAACTTTTTCGGGAACACCCCGTCGCCTCAAATCGCGCAATACGGGCGGGAACACATCGAAATTGCATGGTGAGGTGAGGATCCTGCTAATAATTATTTCGGGCTTCACCTTCTCTTCGACCATACGAATCACGTCGCGATTTCGTAAAAGTCGTGGTGAGAGCTCCGTCTGTGCCTGCGCCGCAGTGCAATTGATTAGAAGGGCGATTGTAATGAGCAGTCCGCACCGCTGTCTCATCATGCTCCTCCCCCTGGATAAATCGTCTGTAAGTTGTCAGCAACCGATATGCCTCTGGAAACAGTGAGTGTTTTGTTGAGGATCGTCGGTTTAGTATGCGATGTTTAGCGACAACTGCTCGCTGGCGAGCAGTTGTCGCACGGCGCTACTTGTGTCGGGACGAGCAGTGCCAGAAGAATTAATGCGCGATTCCGTTTTTCTCTGCGTTCTCGTTGCGCGAGAGCAGTTGCATGCCGTTCAGATCTTCTTCTTGCAGGAACCGCACCGCCATCACGCCATACTGCTTGAGCCGGCGATAAAGCTTGCTGCGATCGATTCCCAGTGCGGCTGCGGCGCGCACCTGGTTGCCGCCAAACTGCTGTAGAACGGAAAGAATGTAACGCTTCTCGATCTCGGCCAGTGGCACTGTGTCGTTCATGTAAGCCTGAAGCACTTGCCGGAAGTTGTCGGCGCTCGGGTGCGGAATCGAATTCATGATCTCGGGCGGCAGATCCGCCATTCCCAGCTCGTCTTCCAGACCGATAGCCAATGCATACTCGATCGTGTTTTCGAGCTCACGAACGTTGCCGGGCCACGGATACTCGCAAAGAGCACGCATCGCTTCGGCTGCGAACTTTCTTAACGGCTGGCCGTTTCGTTCCGTCTTCACGCGCAGAAAATGTTCAACCAGCAGTCTCACATCCTCACCACGCGAGCAAAGCTCCGGCACGTGTAACGGCAACACACGCAAACGATAGTAAAGGTCGGGACGAAAACGGCCTTCAGCAACTGCCTGCGCGAGATCACAGTTAGTAGCGGAGATGATGCGCACGTCGATCGCGATGTTGGCACGCGCGCCGATGCGACGCACCGTGCGTTCCTGCAACACACGCAACAACTTCGCCTGCGCCGAAAGGTTCAATGCATCAACTTCGTCGAGAAACAACGTTCCGCCGGAAGCTTTTTCAAAGAGGCCACTACGGTTCTCGTGCGCGCCGGTAAAGGTGCCGCGCTGGTGACCGAAGAGTTCTGCCTCGATAAGTGTTTCGGGAATAGCGGAACAGTTGATATCAACGAACGCGTTATCGCGTCGTGGACTCATGTCGTGGATCGCGCGCGCGGCGAGTTCTTTGCCGGTTCCGGTAGCGCCGGTGATGAGTACCGAGGCATCCGTTGGCGCAACGCGTTCAATCACAGAGAAGAGTTTTTTCATCACCGGCGATTCGCCGATGAGAGTTGGAGATTTGGAAGTGCTGACTCGGGGACTTTCCTGCTTATCGGTGGCTATCGCGCCGGCCCTGGCGTGATTGCTCGGATGGTTGGTGGACCACCCGTCGATAGCCGTGGGAGTTGCTAGGGGCATTAAGTAAACTAACTCCTAAGGTTAAAGATTAATTCGCGCAAACCGCGACTCTTCAAAACTGGAATTACAAAACACCGAAACGACTGGATGTTCCGAATTTACGCAAGCCAACGTCTCTCGGATGTTGCTTCGTTTCGTTCAATGGTTCGACGCTCTTTCACCCCACGGGGGCGAGACGTGTTCGTTGTTGCTCTTTGATTTGAAGGACCGACGAGACCTTGCAGGTTTTGGGTAAAGCTCAGATAGCCAACTCGACGAGCCCTATGCTGCCAGCACCAGCTATGTAGATTCGTGCGCCTTTGTGCAACTCCGGGGCCATCGATCTTGTCGGGTTCTTTCCTTCACAATTGCTTCAGATATCGCAGTAAAAATTGTTGTTCACTGGTTGAAAGTCCAGCATCTGGACGTTGTTTCTAGAATTTGGATTTTTTTGTGAGTTGCTCTCATTTATAGTGACTGGAACAGACTGAACATTACACCTTTAATTTACCTGCCGTGGAAAATGAGGCGACTATGAGATGACATCAGGTACACGTCTGTGCGTTATCGCACGGTAGTTTATTTTTTATTTTTTCGATCACGATGATGGTTATCAGGATATACATCTCCGCGCTGACGTTACTCTTCTTGTTTCTCGTCGTGATGAGTCGCGGTCTCGGAACCCTTGAAGTTATCGTGATCACCTGTGCTCTTATCTATTTAATTCTCGACGCAAGAGATCAGTTGCTAAGACTGAAACTCGAGCTCCAGTCGTTGCAGGATCTCGAGCAACGAATTTCTGCACTGCTTCGCTGAAACAACAATGAGCTTCTTTGCCGTTAACGCTATCGTGAGTTTGTTTGTCGCACTCGTGCTGCACGAGCTTGGACATTATTTTGCAGCACGCATGTGCGGAGTTCCGATCAAACAGGCAGGGTTTGGTTGGGGACCAAAGATTTTCGGCGTGAAGGTCAGCACGGTTGATTGTCAGCTTCGACTGCTTCCGGTTGGCGCATACGTGCAGATGGATATTGGTGCATTGCAGCGTCGACCGTTGTTGCAGCAGTTGTTTGTGCTCGGTGCAGGAATCGGTGTGAACCTCGTGCTCTGCGTTCTCACCTGGGGATCACTTTTTAGTGTCTTCAATCTGGCGCTGGCGTTCGGAAATCTGATTCCTATTTATCAACTCGACGGCTGGAAGAGCGGGATGGTGATCTGTCGCAAGATCTTTGGACGACCGAGCCCAGTGGTTGAGTGGATGCTGACACTCTGCGGCGGCGCGATCGCGTTGGCCGTGTTGGTGCGAGCATTTCTTAATATCTGAAATTCGACACATGAATACACCGTATTGGGGAAACATCGATAGTCGTCGTCTCGCACGTGCGTACGTAGCGCTCGCGTTCGCGCAGGATGTCGCGAAGGGATACGTCAGCGAGCACACGTCGCTACATCCGCTAATCACCGCGCTCGATATGTCCGCAAAGTTGTTGGAAGAGATACTTGAGGATGTTTTGCCTGAGGAAGATTTCTTGGAAAAAGAAAACGCGGATTACACAGAGTTAACTATGTAATCCGCGTTCATTCGCGAAAATCCGCGGCGTTGCTTACATGCCCATGCCGCTCATGCCGCCCATACCGCCCGGCATTGCGGGACTACCCTTTTCGTCTTCGGGAATCTCCGAGACCATCGCTTCAGTCGTCAGCATTAAACCGGCAATCGAAGCTGCGTTCTGGAGTGCAGTGCGAGTGACCTTCGCCGGATCGATGACGCCGGCCTTTACCAGATCCTCAAACTGTTCCGTTGCC
>Ga0068859_100002576_pt1 | contig 18433 bp, 17 predicted proteins | sample KBSSwiS22_FD_66585 | JGI IMG/M metagenome (GOLD analysis project Ga0068859, IMG submission 66585) | Switchgrass rhizosphere microbial communities from Kellogg Biological Station, Michigan, USA - KBS Switchgrass S2-2 | ecosystem: Host-associated > Plants > Roots > Rhizosphere > Soil ...
AATGTGCGTGACGGCATCTTCCGGAAGACGCATGTTGTCACGCCACTCGAGCTCGCATCGGGCCTTCTCGGTTACGACGTCGGCATCGAGCTCGGCGATGTCATAAATGCCGTGTGCTTCATGTTGAACCGCGAGTAGCGCCGCGTACGCTGCGGCGTCGACATGCAGGGGCGCCGCGCCGCGAGGCGCATCCACACCGGTGCCGGGGCCGTACAGCTGTCCGTAACGAAGGATTGTCCCAAGTAGTGGTGGCGAGTTAAGTACCGCATTTTCGAGCGCATTGATGCCTCCCACCGTGATTGATCGCGGCTCCCCGGCATGTACGTCGAGCGGATCGCTCTCCACGTGGGGGAGGGGACCCGGTCCATAGGCCCAAGAGATGCTCTGCGCAATCATGCGTTGAGCGCCCACGGCGAGCGCGGCATTGACAAGGTTGCGTGTGCCTTCCGAGCGGATCCGCGCGTTCCGCGAGATGGCTGCTGTAGGTGATGCGGAGCCGGCGAGGGCGGAAAGATCCGTCAACTGATGGATCACAATATCCGGCCGAGCATCACGCAACGCGCGCATGACTGCATCGGCGTCGAATACATCGGCTACCACGATCCGCATACCTCGGCCGCGAAATTCGAGTGCCTTCGCCTGCGAGCGCGTCATGCCAGTTACCTCGTAGCCCGCGTTAAGGAGTAGCGGTAGTAGGCGGCGGCCGATGGCGCCGGTGGCGCCGGCGAGAAAGATCCTATTCTCCATTGCTGTGCTCCGAATCAGTGTGGCTGCTCTTGGGGGGCGACGATACGGCTAAACTGGATATCCCAACGTGACCAGTTCAGAAGAGTTTTACATGTCCAGTTTCAGCGGCGAATTGTTGCTGCACCTCGATCGACGGGGCGACGAGAGCTTCGGCAGCCAGTTGAAGAGACAGCTTCGGGAGGCGATCCGCGCCGGATCGCTGCGCGGAGGCCTTCGCTTGCCATCGACGCGGGCGCTCGCAGATCAGCTGGGCATCTCGCGGCCGGTTGTCGTCGATGTATACGAGCAGCTCGCGGCCGAAGGGTACTTACAGACGCGACAGGGTGCGCGGACGACGGTTGCAGAAGTCGGGCAGCTCGGGCGGCGCCGAGACAGCGCGCCGCCCAGGCGCGAGGCAGCGATCCGTTACGACCTACCTCCCGCGAGTCCCGACTTGGCTATGTTTCCGCGCAAGAGTTGGTTGAAGTCGATGCGCGTGGCGCTGGGGCGAATGCCACACGAAGCGCTCGGTTACGAAGGACGATATGGGACAGAGTGGTTGCGTGGCGTGCTGGCGGACTATCTTGGCCGCGTGCGCGGCGTTGTGGCAGAGGCCGACCAGATCGTCGTGACTTCAGGGTTCGCCGAGGCGCGTGCGCTCGTGTGTGCAGCACTTCGAATGCGCGGCGTCTCGCGTCTGGCAGTCGAGGATCCAAGCTATAGTAACTGGCAGTCTGTTGACCAGGCAGGTTTGACACGCATTCCGATTCCGGTCGACTCTGACGGTATCGATGTCGATCGGCTCGAATCGTCGGCGGCGCAAGCTGTGTTTGTCACCCCGGCGCACCAGTTCCCGACTGGCGTTGTGTTGGCTAAGGAGCGGCGCCGAAAACTCGTCGCATGGCTACGCCAACGCCCTAATCGTTTTGCGATCGAGGACGACTACGACGCTGAGTTTCGCTACCCCGGCCGGCACGGCCGGAATCCCCAGCGTCACATGACCGTCACGCTGCCGGACATGCCCAGGCCATTGGGTCCTCCGTGGATCTGGCAGTGATACTTGTAGACTCCTGGCATAACAAAGGTGTTCTGAAATGTCGCAAATGGTGGCCCGCCGCCCTTGACGCCCGAGCTGGTCCAGGCGTTGGTGTCCGAATTCACGGTGTGCTGAGTTGCGTCATCCCACTTCCACGTGACCGTGTCACCGGCGTTGATCATGATGTCCTTGGGCGAAAATGCTGCGCCGGTCGTTAGATGGACGTCCTTCGTCTGAGTCTGACCACCACCCGTGTCGGGCGGGCACGGCACGCCCACCGGCAGCGCAGATACCAGCTCGCCGCCTTTGACAATCAGCAGCGAACCCATCATGCCGGTGTCCATGTGATTCATTACATGGCAATGCATGTGCCACTCGCCCAGAGACTCGTCACTGCCCGCGCCCCCGGCGCGCATGAAACTGCCGCTTTGACCTTGGATTGTGAACACAAAGGAATTGGCGGGACCGAAGATGCGTGTGTCCTCGAACTGTGATACCGCCGTGGTCTGCGGGGTGCCCTGAATGGCGCCTGGTGTGTTGCCGTCCGGCCCGGGGATGACCCACCGATGACCGTGTATGTGGAAGGTGTGAAACATGCTGCCCATACCGACCACTCCGAAGCGCATTCGCGTGTCGCGGCCTGACAGTATGGTAGGTGTGTTGCCCAGCCACTGGCGCCCGTTGATGCAGGTCGCGCCGTTGCGCACTGTGTGGAAGAGTTGCAGGCACAACAGTTTTGTCGGCGGCGTGCGGTAAAACGTCAGGCAGAATCTCAGGACGTTCAACAGGTCCGGGCTCAGTTCGAATATCTGGTTGTTGAGCTTGACTGCTTTCGTGTCCACGAGTCCGTTGTCGCCGTCGTGGTCATCGCCGTGTCCTGGCGCCAACATAGAGTGGCCGTGCAAAGGGTCGGCAATATCGCCCAATTTGGCGAGCTGGTGCGTGAGCACCGGCGGCAGGGGACGCGGGAATGGGAAGCAAATCAGCTCTGTAGGCGCGCCGCTTGCCGACCCGCCCGGCAGGAATGCCGGATCGAGCGCGGTGGGATCGGCGAGCGGACGTATGTCCACCTCGTTCTGTGTGTCGGCCGGGTTGTGAATAACGATGATGCCGATCGCGCCGAGCTCGACGTTATCCATGTCGCAGATCGAGTGGTCGTGATACAGCCATACCCCGGAGGTCGTCGGCCAGCCTATCGTCTTCCAAGTGTAAGTAAACGTGCCGCCGGGTGGCACGCGGTCGCCCTGCTTGAATGGTCCGGTGACGCTGACCGAAGACCACAACGGCGCCTCAGTTGCGGTCGGTTGCGAACTGTCCGGAGGAGATAACGGAAAAGCACCGTCCGAAGTCGCGTGAAACACGAAGCCGTGCGGGTGCAAGCTATGCGTGCGAGTCTGCACACTCTTGCCAACGCGACCGTCGCCGTTCTTGAAATGCACGACCACGGTGTCGCCGACGTTGCACTCAATTACCGGGCCCGGAATAGTCCCCATAGTTCCCGACTCGCCCGGATTGTGCTCGTTCAGATCCCATGGGTTGACCTTGCGATCGTCAGGCACCGTCCACGCGTCACTTTGATCCGCGGCCTGCGGCGGGCGATAGCGCCGGAGGATCAATGCGTCGGTGACGTTGCCCGCATCGTCGCGGATTGGGTTGAACATCGTCACCATCCGTGGCGGCGTGCCGGGTACCACCGAGTTGAGCGTGACGGATGCAGGGGCGTTGCCCGTAATCTGTTGCATGGTCTGGCCGGTCATGCGATCGATATTGTGCGGACTCATGTCCCACGGGCGATTCTCGATTTGGATCCAATAGTCGATCGTGGCCATTTCAATCTCCGTTGAATTCTGCCTAAGTGGAGCGCCGTGTTGACTAGTCGTGCCACCGTCGCGCGACACACTGAAAGTTTTTTACTTAGTTCTGTCTGTCCCGATTCAGCTCTGTCCCGGCGCTTTGAATTATCGCAGTGAGATCGCGCGATGAGATAAAACCCAAACATCACACAGTGTCATAAGAAATAAGACGAGGGATCCATATGGACCGCTGCCGACACATTTGCCCCGTCATCCTGCTTTGCGTGGTCTCGCTCGCAACAATCGGCTGCAAGGCCTATACGGAACGCGGCGCGAAAGGCATCGGCCTCCTTCCAAAGCCTGCTGACGCGGAACAGCACCTATCTACTTACCGACCGAGAGATCCCTACAGCCAACTCGCTGCTGGACTCCTCGCCAGAACCATCTATCAGAGTGCCGGCCCGACGGGAACGCGGATCGCCGTCACCGACTACCTGATCGGCCCGAAACGGCACACATCCAGCATCACACTGCCCGGCGCCGCGATTTGCGAAGTGAAATCAGGCGACGGCGTTGTGCGGCTCGCGGGCGCTGAACAGAAGGTCAACAGCGGAACCACGTTTGCAGTTGCGCAAGGGACCGCCGTCGCGTTCGAAAACACAAGCGAATTTCCTTTTGCGATACGGCTTCACCTCATACAGAAAGAATAAGCGGGCCCGGCGTCGATGCTGCGCTGCAGGAGGGTTTGAAGATGGAACGACACCTGATTGCGACCTCATGTCTCGTAATGGCTGTCGCGTTGAGCGTGGCGGGCTGCTCGAGTGACTGGCCCGCATTCCGACACAACATCCTGCGAACCGGCGCCCAGCTCAACAACGGGCCTCTGACCGACGCCACGACCGTCTCCGGGCCCTGGTCCACGGGCTGGACCTTTCCGGACTCGGCAGGAATTGTGCTGAATCCGGTTCCCGGTGCGTTTCGGGCCGGACCCATTGTCTACCAGGGCACAGTGTACATTGGGAATTCCAACGGCTACTTCTACGCGATTGACGCCTCTACCGGGCACTTGAAGTGGCAATACCCTCAGCCCAATCAAACCGCTCTGACGCAGACATTCACCTCGAATCCTTCGAGCGCAGGCATCGCCTCCAGTGCCTTTATCACCCGCATTGGCGGCAAGGGTGCGGTGGTCTTCGGTGCTCCCGATCGTTCGATCGGCGCGGGACTGGGCAGCGGCCGGCTCTTCGCCCTCGATATCAGCAACGGTCACGAGATCTGGAAGTCCCCGGAAATCGCCGCCCTCCGCAATGATGGAGTCACACACGAACAGATTGGCTATTCCTCGCCGCTGGTACTCAACGACCACGTGTACATCGGGGTTGCCGATCACGGCGACAATCCGATCCAACGCGGCACATTGGTTGCGGTCCGGCTCGCCGATGGCAGCATCGACAATGGCTTCAGGTTCTTCAGCACCGGTCTACCTCGGGGCGGTGGAATCTGGGGCTCAGCGGCCGGGCTCGACGGAATCTATGTCACCACCGGAAACGCCAACATTGGAGGCCCGAACCCGACACCGAATCACGCACTCAGCCTGCTCAAACTCGATCCGAACACAGGCAACATCGTCTGGCAGTGGCAACCTGTCCCGTACGATCTTGATGCGGATCCGGACTGGACGGCGACGCCTGCTCTGATGCTGGCCAGTTGCGGCGCGCTCGCCGTGTCGGTCCAAAAGGATGGTTGGACCTGGGCTATCAATACGGGCTCTGGCGCCCCAGCCGTAGGGACGGTCAGGTGGGCCTTTCCCAGCGGTTCTTGGGTCACGAGCGGATTCACAGCAGCCGACGGCACCATACATGGCGATACGCGATATCTGCGGCCTGGCGCGGCGTGGAACGACGTCTATATCGTTCAAACCGGCGGGCTGAATGTCACGACCAACGTGATGGACGGTTTCCGTCATCTCTATGCATTGAACGCCTGCGCCAATGAATCCGACCGAATACGCTGGATCAAGGATATTCCCAGTACCAACGGTGGTGAGTATTCGCTCGGTCCTCCAAGCGTTACGCACGGAATTGTCTATGTAGGCACCGATCAGGGGCACCTCATCATCATCGGCGATCCGTCGGTCGCTGCCGCCGCAGGCTGGCGCTGCAGTGATCCGGATGTACCGAGCAATCTGTGTGTCGCCAACGGTTTCTCACTCGTTCCGGATCCTACGGTTCTCAAGGACATTGACCTTCACGCAGGTCCGATCACGACCGAGCCGGCTTTGGTGGGCGATCCAGTCTTTGTCTCCACTGAAGGCGGAAAAGTGATCATGTTGAGGCCCGGTAGATAGGGTCGGAGGAAAACCATGAAGTACATCCTAATCGCCGCAGCGCTACTCTTGTTCGGTAGCGCCAACTCCGGCGCGCAAGAGGCAACACCTGCGCGCGATGCGAACGCCGGCGCCGTCCAGGCCATCCGCCGCTTCGAAGGAGCCATAACGCTGCAAACAAAAGCCGCGGTTGCGGCGAGTGTCACCGTCCTCAAGCAGAATTGGGCACTCCGCGGACGACAGAGTCTCGAGTCGTTTCCGGTGACGGGGCTCACAATCGTGCACCTCCATTCAGGCCTCGTGACGACGACCATCGACGGCCAAGAGGTAAAGCGAAATACCGGCGACTACTGGACCGTTCCGGCCGGCTCGCAAATGAAGCTTCTTGTTTCGAGCGAGTCGGCGTCGCTCGAAACACTCTCGATCAAATGATGTGGGGTTTCGGGCACATGTGACCGGAAATCGGCGCTGGCGGGGCCCCGCTTCCATGCAGGGCCCGCAGTTCCGGCTGATGAGAGTTAATGGTGTGACGGAGCCAATGTGATCGTACCGAACAGTCCGTTGGTCTCGTCGTTCGGTCCCGCTGAAAAATACAGCGTGTCCGGGCTCGAGTTGCGTCCACCGCCGAGCGTCAATGTCCACAATCCCCCGATGATCAGCGGTTTGCCGTGCGCATCCTCGAGTTGGTCGACGAATCTTCCGTCGTTGTTGAACACATTGATGCGGCCGTCTCCGAAGTTGCCGATCAGGATCTTGCCGCTGAAGGGGCCGAATGCGAACGAGGCCCGTGCAATGCCCCAGGGTGAGTTGAGCCTGCCGCGCGATTCGAACCGGCGAATGAGGTGACCGTCCGTATCGAACACGTCAACGAAGCCATGGCCTGCACCGGCTACGTCATCGTGCTTCTGCGCGTCCTGTTTCGCATAAGTCACGAACAGGTCGCCATCGACATTCGCAATGTTGAACGGCGCATAGCCAGCCGGAATCTCCGGATCGGTGAAATGACCGTCGAGGGTAACCTTCGTGAACATTCCGTCCGTCCCGTTCGGTCCGAACACATCCACCGTGCCGTTAGCGAAGTTAGTCGCGAACAGGAACGCTCCCTTGGCATTCACCGCGAACGCCAGACCTTTGTAGACGGCGCCATTCGATGACTCATCCGCCGCGAGGACGGCACTGTCCGCCGGATTGAGCCCGCCCGCCCAGGCAGAGATCGTTCCATCTTCGGTGGCAAAGATGAAGATGGCTGGGATCTTGGTGCCCGGCACCAGGAAGGCTGCCGACGGATTCCAAACAATCCCTGTTGGAGCCGCCGGAGCCGGATTAGGGGGCTTTTTCGGGTCTTTTGGCTGGCAGGACGCCACCGGTACGACGTTGCCAGGCAATGGGATGGATACCTGAAGAGCGGTAATCTTCACGCCGGTGCCGTCGTAGAGGGTCGAACAGCCTGTGGCGTTATCATTGACCCAGAAAGGGCTGCCTGCGGGTGAGAAGGCAATTCCCCAGGCGTTCTGCAACACCGGATCGCGCACTGCAGCATGGCCAGTCAGGTTGGATGTGAGCGGCGTGACTACGTAGGCGTCGCGTTCCCGTCGCGAATCATCATCACCCGCGATCGCAATGGAAGACACGGCAATCGCGATGGCTGCCGCGGCTCCGACCTGTCGCATGAGCTGATACATGATTAGTCCCCTATTTGTGTAGTGATCTGAGCCTCTGCCTCGGTGTGTTGCCGTACCGCTCTCGGGTGTTCAATGCGATGTTGGGATTTAAGTCAAATCGGTGTTCCCGATTCGGGCGCGCCGCCGTGCCGCTCGACGAATTTCGGCATCGAAACAGGCAGTGGCCCCTTGAACTTAACCGTCTCGGCTAACACGACCGTGATCGTGGCTACGGCGTTCACAGGGGCCTCTGACCGACCCAAATGCGATGACGCCGCGCCGACATACTTGCGGGCGTCGCTTACATCGCTTTGCGTCCCGCTGCGCTCCACAGGAGCGCCAGCGGAGCGACGAAATCGTGCTCCAGCGCGGCGAGGTCGCGCTCGTAGTCCTCAGGCGAGATGAGATGCAGGTTCAGCAGGTCATCGCGAAGCTGCTCCAAACCGAGCCGCTGTAACCGCGCGTATGCAGATCCGTCCATTGACATGAACACGCGGCCCTCTGCGTTGACTTGCTGCAAGCCACGGGCTCGTAGCAAGCCCGCTATGCGCCGACCGAAGCGAAGGTCGACACCTCGGCTGCGTAGCAGCTCCCGCAAGGCGCTAGCCGCTCGGAGCGGGCGCTCCGGTGGATCGATGCCTGCGTCCGGAAGCAACGACACGCTATCGTAGTCCTCGATCACGAGCCAGCCGCCGGGTTTCAGCGACTCGATCATTCGGTCCATCACCTGCTCGCGTTCCCGCAAATGACACAGCAGCAGTCGCGCATGGATGAGATCGAAGCGCTGTGTTGGAAGCGCATCGCGGACGATGTCGTGTCGGGCGACCTGTAAGGTCGCAGTTCGGCGCGGCTCGAGGAAGCGAATGTCGAGATCGGTCGCGAGCACCAGACCCGTCGGTCCCACGCGCTCGGCCAGCCAGTGTGCGATGGTCCCGTAACCGGCACCCACTTCCCAGCACAACCAGCCTCGTGCGACGTCGATGCGCTCCAGATACATGCGCGTGACGGGGTCATAGATAGCGGCTAACAGCTGGAGTCGTTCCGAAGAAGTGTGGTAGTCATTTGCAAACACATACTCGTTCGCGCTCTGCGAGCGATTTGAGACAATCATTCGGTTCTCCAGCGAAGCTACGACGCGCCGGCCGGATCCGGCTCGACTAGAAAATGGCTCGTCACCCATCCCAGCGCGCACGCCACGACCGCAATCGCGGCACACGCAAACGCGAGTTTCTGTGACGCGTTCGCGCCCGGTGTGAAGTTGGCGAGCCAGGGCGTGAAGAATGCCGCGGCAGCGCCGATGATTCGGCCACCGATACCGACTGCAAAGCTCTCGCCCGTGCCGCGCAAACGAGTCGGGTACATCTGCGGTAGATAGTTGCCAACGAAGTTGATCTGCCCGTTGACGAGCACGCCGGCGAGCAGAGCTCCGCAGGCGAGGACCGTCAGGTTGAGGTAGGGCGCGGTTGCAAAGACCAACGGCACCACCACCAGCGCCGGCAGCTGAAACGTTCGCAGGACCTGTCGCCGCGTGAGCCACATGATTGCGAGGAACGCGACTGCGAAACGGCCGACCAGGCCGCCGAAGTCCTGCATGAAGTGTACGAAGCTGACGGTCTGTTCTTGCTCCATCCGCGACAGATCGCGCACCCCGGGAAGACCCGGGACGATGCGAGGCATCTGCGATACCGTCGCGTATCCCAGCCCATAGATGCTTGCAACGAGTGCCGTGCTCACGATCGTTACGCGTCGTAGCCGCGGATTGAACAGCTCCCGAAAGCTCGGGCGCATACGGCCGCCGCGCGCCTGCAACTGCAACCACAGCGCAGACTCCGGCATGCCCAGTCGGGCGAGCAACACGGGCAGCACGGGAACGGCGCCGAACATCAGCGCGTACCGCCAGCCGGCATGAGTGTTCGCAATAGCGGGCCAGTGCCGCCCATACGTTACTGACAAGTAATACACGCATGCGACCAGGAAAACCCCGACGCCGCTCATTGCCTGCGTGAAACCGAGTACGGCTTCGCGGCGTCGGCGATCCGGCAATAGCTCCGCGATCCAGGCTGCCGCCGCGACCCACTCGGTCGAGACGGCTACGATAGTCATGCAGCGCCAGATGAGCAGCCCAAGCGGCGAGGTTGCATAGGCCGCGGCGACGGTAGCGGCACCATAAAGGGCGATGCTCCACACGAGCACGCGGCGGCGGCCCAAACGATCGGTGAGATACCCGCCGATCAGCCCGGCTACACCGCCAGAGAGGAACGGCAAATAGAGGAGCCACCCGATCCACCGGTTGAACTGTGGCGATTCTGGTACAAAATCTGCCATGTCCAACAGCGCCGGACGCACGACGATGCTCTGCACGACAATTTCGTACGTATCGAACAGAAACCCAATGCCGGCTACGGCGCAGACCAGCCACTGGATCGGTGTCAGCCGCTCAACGGCCGTCGCGGATCCAGTCGTCAAGGTGGATGCCGGAGGCGCTTTTTCCATCTGCAGTGCTCCGTCCGTGGTTTTGTGGGACCAATTAGATCGTAGTGCATACTCCTGCCATGCCGACCCGAAGTCCTCCGGGCCCGATGAAAAACCCTGATGAAACTATGAAAGCTGGCATGACGACGCACCCCGTCGTCTACGAGTTTGCCGGCTTCCGACTCGACCTCGCCCGCCGTGTACTCGAGCGAGATGGCGAATGCGTTGCGCTCTATCCCCGCGCGTTCGATGCCCTGACGCTGTTGGTGCAGCACCGCGACTCGCTGCTGACCAAGGAGTTGCTCCTTGAGCGGCTGTGGCCCGGAACGATGGTGGAGGAGAACAGCCTTGCGCGTGTGATCTCCGATCTACGCAAGGCGCTGGGCGATGCCTCGAAATGCATCGTCACAGCCGCGCGCCGCGGCTATCGGTTCGAGGCGGACGTGCGTGCTGCCCACCGGCAGCGAGACGGCGAGCAAGTGGCGGGCCGTAAGGCACTCGCCGTTCTGCCGTTCGTTGCCGTCGGTGGGGATGCAGACAAGCTCTTGTCATTCGGTCTAGCCGACGCGCTGATTACCCGTTTGAGCCGTAACGACGAGATCGTCGTACGCCCGACGAGCTCGGTCCTGCGCTACGCAGAGGCGGAGATCTCCCCCAGCGACGCCGGACGCGCGCTGAAGGCCGACGTGATTCTGTGCGGCTCCGTACGTCGCTCCGAATCGCACGTCCGCCTTACGGTGCAACTGATTGACGTGCGCGCCGATGCCGCGCTGTGGGCGGGCAACTTCGACGAGGCGGCCGCTGACATCTTCACCCTGGAAGATTTGATCAGTGCGCGCGTGGCCGACGCGCTCGCGCTTGAGTTGGCACGCGGCGAACGCCGTTTACTCCGCAAACGCCATACGAACAATACTGCCGCGTACGAACAGTACATCCATGGGCGCTTCTGGCTGAGTCGCCGCACAGGTGCATCGATTCACAACGCGGTGCGTTGTTTCGAGGAAGCGGCGCGTCTCGATGCCGGCTTCGCGCTCGCGCACGCCGGGATCGCCGAGGCATATATCGCCTTATCGAGCGCAAGCACCACACTCGACGCCGCCCGGCCGACGGAGGTAGTTCCACTCGCGCGTGCCGCGGCTGTGCGAGCGCTTGCGATCGACGATGCCCTCGGCGACGCACATCTTGCGCTCGGGCACATTGCCCTTTTTTACGAATGGAGCTGGCCCGCTGCCGAGGCGGCTTATCAACGTGCGATCCGCCTTTCCCCGACCAGTCACGTGGCGCGCCAGTCGTACGCCTTCGGCCTAAGCGTGGTGGGACGCCTTGACGAAGCATTGCTCGAGAGCAAACTCGCGCGTGAGCTCGAGCCGACTTCGATGCTCGTTCGCCTAAGCATGGGCTTCATTCTCTATCGCGCGCGGCGCTACGGTGAGGCGATCGAAGAACTCAGGCGCTGTGTGGCGCTCGAGCCGGAGTCCGCCTACGCACGCTACCGCTATGCGCTGGCCTTGCAGGAGGTCGGTTGTCACGATGAGGCCTCCAGCCAATTCGACGCAATGCTTGGAATTGAGGGCGGCGAAGTCCTCGCCCTCGTCGGGAAGGCCCATCTGCTGGCAGTCAGCGGTCGCTGGCAGGGAGCCCGCGAGATTCTGGCGCGTTTACACGTGCTCTCGCGTGAGCACTACGTATCGGCGTACTTCTTCGCGGAGATTCACGCGGGCTTGGACGAGCCCGATGAAGCGCTGCACTGGTTGGACCAAGCGTGTGACGAGCGCGCTCAGCCGATGGTTTCGCTGACCATGAACCCGAAGTTTGATGGACTGCGAGATCACGCGGCGTTCCAAGCGCTCATTCGCCGCGTGGGATTGTGGAAGGCGTGAAGCCCGCTTTCCTGAGGCAGTGAACTGTCATGTTGTCTTGAAAAGCTCAGCAATGGTGTTGACGGCGAGTTGTGCCTCTGCCCGGTTGGGCGTGGTCGTATCGTCGTCGAAACCATAGTAATCGTCGTCGCCGACCACTTGAAATACAAGACCATCACGGCGCGGGACAAAGGAAGCGCCCTTATAGAACAGGCCGTAATTTATTTCCGGTTGTGGAATCATTCGCGCCAATTGGCCCCGTACCGGCGTGATGGACTGATCGTTGAACAGTGCGCGCGAGCCGTATCCAGTTGCATTGATCAGAGTCTTCTGGCGCAACTGGGCGAAATCAGCCGGCGAGTGAAACTCCTTGATTTCGATCTGACCGCCGTTGGAGAGAAAATCGGCTGTTAGCATCCGGGCATAGGCGCTGAGATTGAACATCATCAACGTATTGCGCCGCAGATAGCGGGCACCGAGTGAATGGCTGCCCGGCCCAAGATTCTCGCTTCGCGGGATCAGGTCGCCGATCAGTTCGCCTTGCAGGCGTGCGAAAGGCGGCCGGTCATCCTGCGGCACACCGCCGCGATGTTGAGTTTCCGGCTCGTCGAATACGAGGTAGTTGTCGATGAACTCGACCGGATTGCCCGGCAGACCGAGCAGGGTCTGATAGGTCAGGAAGGATTGACGGGCCATGCTCTCCCATAATTGTTTGAAGGCAGGCGTGGCGTACTCCTCGAGACAAATCCTCGAATCCGGGGTCCATAGGCCGGTGGCCAGTGACGAGCGGACGTTGGGGGGCAGGTCCTTGGCATAGATGGTGACATGGCCACCAGCACGCTGTAGCAGCAGCCCGGAGGTCAACCCCAAAGCGCCACAGCCGATCACCGCGATATCACGCTCACCAGTGGCCATAGCCTTTTGCACGGCGATGCCGCTCGATCCCCAGGACAGCGACCATCCGCTTCCGCCATGACCGTAATTGTGGATGACAGTCTTTTGTCCGACCTGCTCGATGTCGAGGCGCGGACCCTGCGCGCGAAAGGGTCGCGTGCAGACGGTTATCGCCGTGATGCGGTCGGCGCTGGCATGAAGCGGCGGAAGTTGCAAGGTTGGTGTGGGCGGCGTTCCGCGTTTGGTGCCCACGGCGTTGATGCTACAGCTTTCGAGGGCCCCCACAAATAACGCGGCACCTGCTCCGGCCAACAATCCGCGACGTCCGATCGAAGTTCCCATGCAATACTTCCCTCTGCTGTAGGAAATTTCATTGTACCTGGGTCTTTATGTTCGCGACGGCACTCGCAGCTCGAATCGACACCCCTGGCTGTCACGGGCCTCGCAGAGTCGCAGATCTCCGCCCAACCGCACCGCGGCCCGTTGGGCGATCGACAAACCCAGGCCCGTGCCGCTCGCCGTCACGAACTGCCCGCGATAGAACCGCTCGAAAACCTTACTGCGTTCGGACTGGGGTATACCCGGCCCGTCGTCCTCTACGACGATCTCGAAGGAACCGGTGCGCGCATGCAACTCCACGCGCACGTGGCCGCCTTCCTTTCCGTAGCGAATAGCATTGTCCGTCAGGTTGTGGAGGATGCAGCGCAGCGCGGGCAAGTCTACTCCGCGTTCCAGTTTGTCGGGGCTTTCGCACTCCAGCTCGATGCACCGGGCAAGAGCGGCTGGATTGTGCGCTGACAGGCATTCACGCAGGAGGCCTGCGATGTCGGTCGTGGTGTGATCGGAGGGGCCGTTCGATTCGAGGCGGGCCAGATCCAGAAGCTGTCGGATCATGTGCGAAGCCCTGGCAAGAGAGCCTTCGAGTCGGCTCAGTGCGGCGCCGCGCTCGACATCATCCGTGGATCTTGTCAGTACATGCGCCTCCGCGGCGATCACCGCCAGGGGTGTGCGCAGCTCGTGGGCGGCATCCTGCACAAAGGACCGCTCTTGATCAACTTTGGACCGGACCCGCTGCAACAGATCATTCAAGGATGTTACAACCGGTTTCAGCTCTGCGTGCGGCGGGTCGAATTGGAGGCGGGAAAAGTCATCCGGTCCGCGCGTCGTGAGAAGGTTGGATAGCCGACGCAGCGGCTCGAGGCCCAGCATGACAGCGAGCGAGACCGGAACGAGAAGGATCGGCAGGGCGATCAGAACATATTTCGTCAGGTCCCAGATCAGGGCGTGCAGCAACCACGTGCGGTCGACCTTGGATTGACCAACACGAACCGTCCAGCGTGAAGAGCTGCGCTCAACCGTCCGATAAATGGGCACGGGCAGATCCGGTGTACGATAGACCAGTTGCCGGGCCGGCCGGTCCCAGACTTCGATCAGCACGTCTCCGGGTATGTTGGCTCTTTTTCTCGAGCCGTCGATCATTCGCTGCATGGAAGCGCTGACCAGTTGCGCGCTTGACGGATCGGGCGCGATATCGAGCGCTTCCAGAAGCTCGGCGGCGGCTTCGATGAGCGCTGGATTGTGTTGCCCCTGCTCGAGTCGCGCCTGCTCATATAACTCGAAGAGGAGCAGCACCCCCCATGCAAGCGCCATCGCGCCGACCAGTGACAGAGCCACGCGCCGCGTCAGGGTCGGTTGAAATAGAGATCTCATACGACCAGCATGTACCCCACACCGCGCACGGTACGGATTTTTTCCGCGCCGATCTTCCGTCTCAGGTTCGACACATGTACTTCGAGTGCAGTGAAATCCAGAGGATCGCCCAGCGGTTCGAGCTTCTGAGCCAGGACTCCCTTGGGCAGAACTCCGCCGGCACCGCGAGCCAGCTCCAGCAGCAGGGCAAACTCACGGGGCGATAGAGCTGTCACCGTTGCTCTCACTCGCACAACATGGCGCCGCGGCTCAATTTCCAGGTCACCGAATTTCCAGATCTCGCTCGCCTGTTGAACCGAGCGGCGCACTACCGCGCGGATTCGCGCGATGAGCTCGACCACGGCGAAGGGCTTTACGAGAAAGTCATCCGCCCCCTCATTCAGGCCTGTTAACCGGTCTTCCAACGCTGTACGCGCCGTCATGATGATGATCGGCACGTTGCCGGCCGCGCGGCGCCATTGTTTCAGCAATGCGAATCCCGATTCGTCGGGAAGTCCGAGATCGAGAAGTACACAGTCGATGGTCTCCCCGAAAAAGGTTTGCGGCGCGTCTGCTGCGCGTCGGACCCATTTGCAGCTCAGTTCCTCGGATTCCAGAGCGTGCAGCAGGGCTCGTCCGAGATCCAGGTCGTCTTCCACCATCAGGATATGCATGGGCCCATCCTCTCAGAGCGGCCTTTGGGTTACCTAAAGGTTTGAAGTCTACAGTTGCATCAAACAGGCAATGACCGGTTCGGATCAAAGGAGTCCATATGTTCAGTGAGAGTAGACCTGCTGCAGCCGTGAGCAACGGCTTGGCCCGATGGCACCCTACGCTATTGCGCCAAGTCCTTCTGGGCGCTGTGGTGGCGAGTTTTGCGGGTTGTGTCGTTACCGGCGGCTCTGTGCGCAGCGTCGAGACCGGCGCACCCGCGGAGCGAATCGAATCCCGGCCCGGCAGAAACGCTGGCGACGTGGCTCTTTACGACGAGGCGACAAAACCCACCCGCCCCTATACGGTTGTGGCGAATATCAACGTGTGGGCACGCATTCTCACTGCAGTTTCGTCCAGGCCAACGCGCGGGGACGTCGATGAAGCGCTGCGGGCGAAGGCGGCGAAACTCGGTGCGGATGCAATCATCAACGTGCATTACCGCACGAGCTACGGGGGCATTTGGCCTCGCGGGCGAATGACCGCAACCGGTCAGGCAGTTGTCTTCAATGCGTCGTGAGGGCCAGCGTATGCAGTGCGTTGAGCGCAATCATTTGCGGGGCCGCCGGAACAGTGCGCCGTTGAATCGCCTCGCGAGCGACCACGCTATGACACGCGATCAAATGTATCCGCGTTCGTCGTCATTGCTCGCCACCAGCTCAACGTTTTCACTTCTCCCGGCGCCCCGACGCTGTCCGCGCTGAGAGCGGCATCCGCCACGACGTACCAGAGCGTTTCCATCCTGCCATTTCGCAGCAGCCCGGTGTACGACACGAGCAGGTCGCCCGCTGGGCCGGTCCCACTCGCGGCGAAACTGATGCAGTGACCTCGATGTATTCCGAATATCCTGACTTCCTGTCCGTAGAAGCCGCTGTCCTTGAGCGCCGTTCGGAATGTACCCTCGATTCGGTGCTCAGCATCGTTTGTGATATCGACGATGGACCCGAATTGGTTGCGCCATTTGCCAAGCCATGACATCTCTCGTCCTCCTGAGCCGCGCTCAGTTCGCAGGAGCAATGTCCGTGCCGGCAGACGCGAGTCGCTGCCAGCCCGCCGGGAGAAGAAATCGCGGCCGCCGAGCTGAAGGGCCATTTCACTCTCCTGGACAGCCGAGGTCGCCGCCCTATATGGTCTGAAAAAACCGAGGGTGTGCGGGGTGGGTGACGTCACTGAGCTCTTGCGTGCCGCCAACGGCGGTGACCGGACGGCCGCGGACCGCCTGTTCTCGGTCCTGTACCAGGAGCTGAAATCTCTCGCGCGCAGCAGTCTGAGACGCAACGGCGGCGCTTGGGAGCTCAGCACGACGATGATCGTCCACGAGAGCTTTCTGAAGCTGATGCAAGGAGGCGGCAGCACACCGGCCGATCGCCTGGCGTTCTACTCCTACATAGGCAAAGTCATGCGCAGCGTCGTTTTGGACGCGGTGCGCGAGAGTCGCGCACGAAAGCGCGGTGGCGATCAGGTTTTCCTGGCGCTGACAACGGGAGTCGAGGAACTGCCACTCGATGGCGCACAGCTGTTGGCACTCGACGATGCACTGGATGCGCTTGCACGCCTGGCACCCGAGCTCAAGGACCTCGTGGAGCTGCGCTACTTTGCCGGTCTCACCGTTGCAGAGGTCAGCGAGCTGAGCGGGAAATCGGTGCGCAGCGTCGAGCGCGACTGGGAGAAAACGCGGCTGCTGCTGCGCCAGTTGATCGAGGAAGGCTAAGGAACACTACCTCAGGAGGGGCGGGGGCTGGCGCGGGGCCCCTCCAGGAGGGGGCGGGAGTGTCCGTGGCGGATTCCGTCCGCGATTGCCGTCTGTAAGGACACAATGACAACTCCCAAAGCACTCCTGGGCGTCGCCGCGCTTCTGGTCGCCCTGCAAGCCACGGCTCACCATTCCGGGGCAATGTTCGACGACAGGAAGTCGCTGACGCTCATCGGCACGGTGAAGACCTTCCAGTGGACAAACCCACATTGTTGGATCCAGGTGCTCGCGCCCGGACCTCAGGGACCGGTCGAATGGAGTGTGGAGATGGGGTCCCCTTCGCAGCTCATCCGCGGCGGCTGGAAGCCGCGCAGCCTCAAAGTGGGGGAATCGATCCGTATCACGATTCATCCGATGAGGGACGGCTCGAATGGTGGACTGTACATGTCCGCGACCCGAGCAGACGGGACGCCAATCGCTGTTCCGGTGACGAACGGATCAGTGGCGGCGGCGAGCGGCAACCCGCAGTAAAAGGGGGCACCCGTTGTGAAGATCTCGAGCATGTTCAGCCGTAGATTCGCGCCGATCCTGTTCCTAACGGTTCTGGTTCCGAGCGTGCACGGCGCCTCGAACTCCGCAGCAAGGGTCCGTGCCTTCGCCTCGCTGCCGGACTGGAGTGGCGTCTGGTTGAGCGCGGCGTGGCCGCTTGAGGTATCCGGTCGTGTGCCGGGGGGTGAAGCGCAGCTCAAAGAAATGCTGCAGCTCATTCGTCCACCGCCCTACAACGCAACATGGCAGGCGCGGTACGACGAGGCTATGAAGGACACCGCGGCCCTGGCTGCGCGGAGTGCGACGTTCAAGGCCTGCACGCGCAGCTTCCCTGCCTTGATGGAGGGGCCGTGGGTGTTCCAGGTAGTCGTACTGCCTGAGGAAACGCTGCTGGTTTTCGAGAGCAACCAGGTGCGTCACGTCTATACCGACGGCCGTGCACATCCGCCCGACGATGAGATCTGGCCAACGCGGCTGGGGGATTCCGTGGGGCGTTGGGAGGGCGACACGCTCATCATCGATACGATCGCGCGAAAGCAGGAGCCGGTTGCGCCGCGAGCGTGGGCATCGACGCTTAGTGAGCGGGCGCACTTTACCGAGCGTCTGCGGATGATAGACCCGAGCCAACTGGAGGACCGGCTCACGATCGAGGACCCGATCGCGCTGGCTCATCCCTGGCACATTACCCTCACGTTCAAACGGGTTGCGGGCGTGAATCGCGCGATCGAGTACGATTGCGCGGAGAATGATCGCAACCCAGTCGTCGATGGGAAACTGGTGATTACGCCACCGTGAGGTTCTGAGCGGGGAGGATCGATGTCGGCGGATACCGCCGGACCAGCCTTGCGCCTGAAAGAGCTGAGCGCGGCCGAGTACTCGCGCCTGTCGGCGCTGCTCGACCTGTGCATCGACCTCGTTCCAGAGGCTCGAGGCGAGTGGCTGATTCACTTGGAAAGCGAAGATCCGCGTTCAGCGGCCATGCTGCGCAAGTTGCTCAGCGCGCCTGGCGCGTTCGAATCCGGCG
>Ga0068859_100002578_pt1 | contig 18429 bp, 9 predicted proteins | sample KBSSwiS22_FD_66585 | JGI IMG/M metagenome (GOLD analysis project Ga0068859, IMG submission 66585) | Switchgrass rhizosphere microbial communities from Kellogg Biological Station, Michigan, USA - KBS Switchgrass S2-2 | ecosystem: Host-associated > Plants > Roots > Rhizosphere > Soil ...
TTCTGGCCGCTGTAGCGGTGCAGCAGCAGTTGGAAGCCGGCCATCAGGAGCATAAAGAGCGTGACGTTATGCTGACGGCTCAGCTCTTTTAGCTTAGCCGTTAGCTCCTCTGAGAGTTCAAAGGCTTGATTTGTTCCACGGAAGGTCTGGATGGCAGGACGTGGCTTATCTGTCGGGAAGTCCAGCAGCTCCGGAGCACCTTCCAGGTGCTGCCGCCAGTAAGACAGTTGTTGGTCCAGCACCTCTCCTTGCAACCACTCTCGCTGCCAGACAGCGTAGTCGGCATACTGGATCACTGGCTCCGGCAGCGGTGACGATTCGCCACGACTGAAAGCGTCGTAGAGTGTGGTGACCTCGTTAAGCAGCAGACTCATGGACCAGCCGTCGGAAACGATATGGTGCATCGTCAACAGCACCATGTGTTCCTGTTCGCCAAGTTTGAGAAGTCCCACACGGATTAATGGCCCATGCGCAAGGTCGAAGGGGCGTTGCCCCTCCAGCCACGCCATGTGGCGTGCTTCACGTTCGCGGACTTCTTCAGAGAGGGAACTAAGATCGACTATGGGTAACGGCACAGGCGCCGGTGGAGAAATGACCTGGCGCGGTTGCCCATTATCATCACGAAAAGTAGTGCGCAGCGACTCGTGTCTCCTGATGATCTCATCAAACGTCCGCTGTAATATCGCGAGGTCCAGGTCCTGCCTCAGACGCATGGTTACTGGGATGTTGTAGACGGAGTTCCCTGGCGCCATCCGGTCAAAAACCCAGAGTCGTTGTTGCGCCAATGACAGTGGTAAACCACCATCTCTTGCCACTAGCCTCAAGGGCGGCGCCGGCGCCTCTTGCTGATTCTTCATGCTCTCCTCGACGAGGTATGCCAGTTCGCCGAGCGTCAGTGATTCGAATACGCTTCGAATCGGGAGAGATACTCCGAACGCCTCGCGCACACGAGAGATGATCTGCGTCGCCAAAAGCGAGTGGCCGCCCAGTTCGAAGAAGTTGTCATAGACTCCGACCTGCTTCACTCCCAACACGTCGCTCCAGATGCCCGCCAACACTTCTTCGACCGGCGTTCGCGGCGCCACATACTCTTGTCCCGGGCCTCCTGCGTTTCGCTCCACCTCCGGCAGCGCCTTGCGGTCCACCTTTCCGTTCGCGTTCAGTGGCAACTCAGCCAACTCCACGAACTGTCCCGGCACCATGTACTCCGGTAATCTCTCCTTCAGATAACTGCGCCACTCCTTCACTCCCTCAACGGCTTCTGTTGCCTTCACCACATAGGCCACCAACCGCTTGTCGCCGGCACGTTCTTCCTGCACCACCACCACGGCCTGCTCGATGCTCGCCTGCTCCTGCAACACTGCTTCGATCTCGCCTAACTCGATCCGATGGCCGCGCACTTTCACCTGCTGGTCCAACCGGCCCACGAACTCCACTCGCCCGTCTCCGTGCTGCCAGACCACATCTCCTGTCCGGTACAGCCGCTCGCCACCTCGTACGCTGTACGGGTGCGGCACGAACTTCTCCGCTGTCAGCTCTGCTCGTCCGACATACCCACGCGCCAGGCCTGCCCCGCCGATGTACAACTCTCCTCTTACTCCCGTCGCCACCGGCTGCATCCGCTCGTCCAGCACATAAACAGTCGTGTTTCCGATCGGTTTCCCAATCGGTATCCCGCTCGCTCCTTCCGCCACTACACCTATCGGTTCGCAACACGTGAACGTCGTTGACTCCGTTGGCCCATACCCGTTCACAATTGCTATCTCGCCTAACTCCTCCTGCGCCCGCCGCACATGCTTCACCGACAACGCTTCGCCGCCCACCAGCAACTGCTGTACGCCCCGCAACTGCGTCACGTCTTCATCCACCACGCTGTTGAACAACGACGCCGTCAGCCACATCGTCGTCACTCCATGACGCCGCACCAGTCTCCCGATCTCGCTGCTGTTCAGCACTCGTTCCACTGCCAGCACACAGCGGCCGCCATGCAGCAGCGCGCCCCATAACTCGAAGGTTGCTGCATCGAACGTAACCGGTGCGCCCTGCAGCACACACTGCTGCTCGTCCAGTCGCACATAGTCCACTCCAAACACCAGCCGGCTCACACTTCGCTGCGTGATCGCCACTCCCTTTGGCTTTCCTGTCGACCCCGACGTGTACACGATGTAGGCCAGGTGCTCTCCCTCTACTTCGCTTTCGGGATTCGTCGTCGCCTGCGCCGCCAACTCCGCTTCTATCTCTTCCAGGCATAACGTCGGCACTCCCGCGGCGGCCAGCACCGCGGTTTGCTCTCGCTTCGTGAGCACCAGCGCCACTGCCGCATCGCTGCACATGAAGCTCAACCGCTCTGCCGGATACTCTCCATCTAATGGCACGTACACGCCTCCGGCCTTCAGCACCGCAAGGATGCTCACCACCATCTCTACCGAGCGCGGCAAACAGATCCCTACCGCCGTCTCTACTCCCACTCCGCGTCCGCGCAGCAAGTGGGCCAGCCGGTTGGCGCGCTCGTTCAACTCGGCATAGCTCAGTTGCTCTTCCTCACACACCAGTGCCACTGCTTCCGGACGCTGTGCCACCTGCTGCTCGAAAAGTTGATGAATGGAGACGTTTTGTGGAAACTCGGTCTCCGTGTCGTTGAACTCCACCAGCAGTTGCCGGCGCTCTTCATCGTTCAGCAGTGACAGGTCACCGATGCGTTGTTGCGGGTCAGTCGCGATGCCCCTCAGCAGTTGCCGAAAATGTCCCAGCATCCGCCTGATCGTTTCGTCGTCGAAGCGGTCCACTTCGTAGCTCAACGACCACTTCAACTCCTCACGCGGCACAACTATGATCGTCAGCGGGTAGTTCACGCGCCTGTAATAACTGATGTCCTCAATCGTGGGGATCTCACTGTTTCCGTTTCTTTGCGACGATGCTGCTGAACCGTTCCCGTTGCTGCTCACCACCGGATAGTTCTCAAAGACCAACAAACTCTCGAACAGCGCTGTGCCACGCGGCATCTCGCTCCATTTCGCCACCTCCACCAGCGGGCTGTGCTCGTACTGCCGCATCTCTACGGCCTCTGCCTGCAGGCCCTGCAACCACTCACTCACCTGTTGCTTTTCATCGATTCGCACTCGCATCGGCAGCGTGTTGATAAACACTCCTACCATCTGCTCCACTCCGTGCAACTCTGCCGGCCGCCCCGCTACTGTGGTCCCAAACAACACCTCCCGCTCGCCGCTGTAACGTGACAACAACAGTCCCCACGCTCCCTGCACGATCGTGTTCAAAGTCAGTTGGTGACGCCGGGCCACGGCACTCAACTCCGCTGTCTCCGCCGCGCTTAACTGCAGCCGTTGCTCGCGATGTTCACTCTCGCCTTCAGCACGAGCTTCTCGCCCATTCCCCAGTGCCAGCGACGTCGGTGACTTTAATCCCCGCAACTTCTCGCGCCAGTAACGCTCCGCTTCTTCCAACCGCTGACGCTGCAGCCACGTTATGTAATCGCGATAGGGTCGCGCCTGGGCGAGCTGCACCGGCTCCTTCCAGCACAGCCCCTGGTAAACCGTGAAAACCTCTTTCAGCAACAGCGGGATGGACCACCCGTCGAGCAGCAGGTGATGATGACTCCAGACCAGGCGATACCGTTGCTCATCCAGCCGCAGCAACGCCAGTCGCAGCAGCGGCGCACTTGATAGTTCGAACCCCCGCCGCCGGTCTGCTTCAAGGAACTCAAGCAATCGCGACTGCTGTTCCGAGTCTGCCAACTCGCTCCAGTCTTCGAACTCGATCGGTAGTGTTACCTCTCGATTAACTACCTGCACCGGCTCCTCGAGGTCTTCCCAGAAGAAGGAGGTACGAAGGATCGAGTGACGGTTGATTGACTGTTGCCAGGCCTGCCGGAAGGCTTGCAGATCGAGGTTGCCACGCAATACACAATGGACTTGCTGGAAGTAAACGCCCGCGTCGGGCGCGTACAGGCTATGAAAGAGCAAGCCCTTCTGGATTGGTGAGAGGCTGAGGATGTCTTCTATGTCCGTGCTCATTATTTACAACCAGCCTTGCTTGTCATGAGTTCGTAGCGGCAGCTACTGGGGCAGTTTCTCGATCCGAGTGTTGCAACAGGAATTCACAAATGCGGTTCTGCACCGAGGCATCCTCATAAAAAGTGTGGTGATCTCCCTTAAGCATTACGAGTTCAGCACACGTTAGTCTACGCGCGAACTCTCGCGAGCCTTCCGGATCCGCAACCGGATCTTCGTCGCTGCCGATCACTAACGTTGGAACCTTTATGTGGTCTGTCCACGCGTGATCTGGTTCGTTGAAGGTTTGCGTAATTATGTTTGCGTAACGATATAAAAGCTCAGGAGACTTGTAGGTAGAACTGACCAGGTGCAGTAACGACGGATTTGAGGTCACTACAGGAATCGCAGGAGCTGACTTCTGCGGCTGTCCGCTCTCGCCGCTGGAAAAACGGCCGGCGGTCATGATTCGAAGAAACATTTCCGCATCTTTTAGACGCTTGATTCTCGGCATCATCGTACGCATATTCTTTTCATTCAAGGATCTCCGCACGCTCGCCGGAAAGTTGAATGCGCCGTTGAGCAACACCAAACTCCGTACGCGTTCGGGGAAATGAGCAACGAAATTCAATGCGACCTGCGCGCCATTGCACCAGGAGATGATGTGAGTGGCGGGGATCGAGTGCGAATCAAGCAGCGTAACCAGATCTTTGACGTTGTAATTAATATCGGCGCGTGCGCTATCAAACTCGGTTGCGCAATCCGGGACCCAGCGCGATTCCCAGGTGAGGACCCTGAAATGAGGTTCGAGTTGTTGCGCGAGGTTCACCCAGAAAACAGCCGACATTCCCAGCGCATTTATCAACACCACTGGCTCGCCCCTTGTGTTGTGACCTTCGAAAGCGGTAAAGGGCACGCCGTCATGTGAAATAAGTCGTTTCCGGTTGAAGATCTTATCCGGAGTTTGGTTCCGCAGCTCACGCGCGCATTCGGTAACGTAGCCATAAAGTTCCTGCTCCGTAACGCCGTCTTTGCGTGGCAAGCTGCGCTCAAACTGTTTCTCCTCTAAACAACCACTTAAGAGCGGCAATTCGTTATGGGCAGCTTCAGAAGCCGAGTACCGCTCTGTGACGTTCGTGCCGAGAACCTTCTGGCAGGTAGTAATCAGCATTTCAATGGTCGGATTATGAAAACTCGTGAGGTGATAGATCGGACCACCGGCAAAGTTGGTCTCGATGAGTTGATCTAAATCGGAGATGACGTGATCGACTGGTATGAAATTAATGGGGGTTTTAGGTTGAGTGTTCAGCGAAATGCTCTTTTGTTCTCTACCCAGCTCAGACCACGCTTTGGTGAATGAATAGAGCCATCCGCGAGGTCCGTCGCACAATGCTGTTAGGGCTGGACCAATAACGATAGAAGGGCGAACGATGCTGTAATTAATACCGTGCTCTCGGCAGTAATTTGTGACTTCGTGCTCGGCACGACACTGTTGCTCTTCGAATTGATTGTGGAACTCGCGAGGCAGAGAATGAAGTTGCTCGGGAATCACTCCGGACTGCCGGCCTACGGCGTAGGCACTCGAGACATAAATAAATCGCCCTACTGAGTGCTTTCGCGCGAGCTCGAGCACTTCGTGAATCTCCTCTGACTTTTGCTCGTCAGGGAAGTGCCAGAATTCATTTATCGGATCGCTTTGTGTAGAAAGGGAAGCGGTTACTAACTCGAATCGCCCGGTCAAATCTTCGGGCGCAACCGAACTACGGTATGAAGCTGCACACAAAACGAGCGTGTCACACAACTCCTTGCTGATGGCTTCAAAGGGCTGATCGGCAACTAAAACCAAGTTTCGTTGCGCGCGCTTCGTTTGCCAGAAAAGAAAATGGCTGCCCAGAAACGTCGAAGCTCCCGAGAGAAGAATCGACTTCGAAGGGACTTTATCGGCTGATGTATTCTCCATCGGCTTCTCACCTTTTGTTGGATACTGCATGGCGAACAAAACTACACTTCAAAGGAATACAAGCAATTGCTCAATTGTTGGGCTTGGAGGCGTCGGGTAACGACGATTATTCGGGGTCCAGTGACACGAACTAACGTAATGGTCTCAACACTTAGCGCTAGACCTCTACGGCCAGTTTCTAAAAACAGAAGTTGAAATGGTTATGGTAATGCCGCGCAGACACCAGTTAGCATCACGCCGCGCCTGAAGATTCTAATGTAGTTTTCGAGGCGACGTTTTGCGGAAGAGAAGACGGTGGACATTCTGGTGATCGATAAATTGGCGATTGTTGATCCCGAAGGCTGCAAAAGATTTTTCAGAACTATGGAGCGAAACAGTGAGGTCTCGGACTAATTCTGTTGGCTTCAGTTACTCTACGTCCAGCGTTGCGTGAACTGCTGATACTTGACTAGGCGGGAGACGATTGTAGCCAAAATGACCTCCCACATTATGATCAAATTGGATACCGGACAAAGCTACCGCTATTGAGGCTCGGTACCTGCCCTTGACGGTTGAGAACTCAACTTACCACGATTGCGATTTGAAAGAAAGTCCATCCCACGAAACCGCATGCAGTTTCGAAAAAGCTTATGACAACTATCAAAAAATAGATTTAAGAAATTGCCGGAAGAGCTGAGACCCATCTTTCATAAACAACTCAAAAATGCCCACGTAATCGAAAAAAGTGTGGCGTATCCTATGTCGAAATCACTTCTCTGTCAATGGGAATTTTCAACCGAAACATCATCGCAACAGGCGATTATTTATCCGCTTCGTTTACATCTTTAACAATCGGCGATTCTTCGTAGCGCGCCAGCAGATCCGCCGGGTCTTTGTAGATCGCTACGCAGCCCGCGTCCTTCAGGCCCTGTTCGGGGAAGCCGCCGCAGAGTAAGCCGATAGTCTTGAGGTTCGCCTTCGCTGCCGCAATTGCATCGTAAGGCGTGTCGCCGACGACTATTGCCTCCCTTGGCTCAGGGTTTCCCCCCTCCTTGATGGCAGCGAGGAAGATGTCCGGCTCGGGTTTGGATTTTTCGGCGTCGTCGGCTGAAGTTTCGCCTTCGAGCAAATCCGCGATGTTCGTTACCTTCTTGAAATGATCGAGTTCGTCCTGCTTCGCACTCGAAGCCAGAACGACTCGCTTGCCGTCTTGCTGGATGCGCTCCACAAGATCCCGCACCCTTGGGAAGGCCTTCGTCTTCGGCAAATACTCTTGTTTGAAAATCTCGCCGCGCCGTTTTTCAAGCTCTTCGCCGAATTGGTCGAGTTCTTCTGGCGAGAGAAAGACGGGCAGCAGTTGGTCGCCGCCTTTGCCGATCTGCGTACGGACAGCGGTGAACTCGACTTCTTTGCCGTACTCTTTCAATGCCCGTTGCCACGCTTCCGCGTGCATGTCGACCGTGTCGACGAGTGTTCCGTCAACGTCAAAGATCACCGTCTTAATCATGTTCTTGTTCCTCATATCTAAGGGTTTACACGTGCTCGCATCCGCCATTCAAGGGCAAAACCTGTTCCGCTATGTTACTGAGAATCTTTAACAACCTCTTGCGGACCCTCGTGTATCTATACGCCGAAGGCGTTGGCTAATTTCAGCCCGGAGTTGGAGAGCTGCGACAACCCTGAGGATCGAAACCCGCGCCATGGTAAGACTTGCGGAACGGTCTGACTCTTCAAGCGTTTACAGTGTGAGGGTGACGCCCTCACACCTATGCACAACTCATTGCACTTTCGAAATGGCAAAACCTACCCCGGCAGAGAAATCGCGATCAACCTTTTGCTCGCTGTTTGTATTCTCGGCGTAATCCCTCGTGAAGTATTAGCGCAATCCAAACTCGCTGCATCCGGAAAGTCTCCGCACTGTAACCGCGACAACGGGATCGAGATGATTAAGCAGCAAATCGACTTCACTAAGACTTTCAAAAATTCCATCCAACGCATTACTGTTCTTATTCGCGCAGCGGATCTGTTATGGCCGTACGAGCAGGATAGAGCGCGCGCAGTTCTCGCTGAGGCCTTTGAATTAGCTACAGAGAATGAAAAGGAGAACGAGCAGAAAGACCCTCAATCATTAATTCTGAGATTGCAAATTCCTGATCAGCGATACGTCGTAATTCGTGCGGTTGCTAAACGCGATTCCGCCTGGGCAAAAAAGTTAATGCAGCAAATGCTGAAACTCGATGCCGAAGCTGGAGAACCATCCGCAACCAAAAACTTCAACCGGTTATTAACAGCGGTAAGGCTGCTGGATTCCGCAAATCAAATGATCTCTACGGATATTAGCGCAGCCTTTGTTCTTGCCCGGACTAGTCTTAACTATCCAGCGAGTGGCGCGCTAATTCGGTTTCTATATCGACTTGCTGAAGTTAATCAGCCGGCCGCGGATCAGTTTTACACTCAGGCACTTGCGGTTTACGGCGACAAACCGATGCGAGAATTTCTTTACTTGCAGGCATATCCGTTCGCCTGGCGTAACACAGTCAACACTCCGACTTTCGAATCTTATATAGTTCCGGCCAATTTCACGCCCAACCAATCTCTGCAACGGTAGTTCGTTCAGCTCCTGCTGCGTCGCGCGCAACAAGCACTCGAAACACCATTGGACCAGGGCGATACCTATCGAGACCCGAACGGAACTCTGTTGCCTGGCACAGTACGTCTGCTGCAAGGACTGATCAGCCTCGAACCTCAGGTGCGAGAATCTCTACCTGATTTATTACCGGCATTGACTCAGGCACGAGAGAACATTCTGGTATCGCTTTCGGTCGAGACTCAGAATTTGCTTGTGCAACCCGGCCGCGAGGTTTCCATTACGCAGGAGGAAACGTTTGACGAAGAGTTAGAGTCAGCACAGAAAATACCTGATGTAAACCGGCGCGATGAGCTCATTGCCATCGCTATCTTGAGTGCCGCATCCGATGCGCAGAGTCTGGCGGCCGTGCTTCAGGCCGTTGACAAGATCAGTGATTCAAATTTACGCATCCGTTTACTGGAGTGGATTTACTTTCGCCGCGCTGCAGCCGCCGTCAAAGATAAGCAATTTGAAGAGGCCGAAAGACTGGCTTCTCGAGTTGAAGGCGAGGAGCAACGCGCTCATCTTCACATCGAGATCGCAAAGGGATTAATTAACAGGACTGAGTTGCAGACTCATGCACGCGAAGTTCTTGATGAAGCAGTAACCGAAGCAAAACGATCCGGCGCGACGGTTTTTGCCGCACGCACACTGCTAACCGCTTCTAATCTTTACGCCAAAATCGCTCCTAGTCGGGCAATTTCAATTTTGACAGACGCTATCAATTGCGTTAACCGCATCGAAGCTCCGGATTTTTCAAGTGATAATCAGACTCAGGTAAAAATGGTTGAGAGTAAGGGCAGGTCGGGCAGCTTTCCGCTTCGGTTCTATATGCCGGGATTAGATCCGGAAGGTGCGTTCCGTGAAATGGCAAAGGTCGATTTCGACACTGCCTTGTCCCAAAGTAGCGCTATCACTGACAAACTTCAGCGCGCCATGTCAACCCTTGCGTTGGCGGATACATGTCTACAGCAGACGCAGCAACAGCCTAAAGGAAAACCAAAGAAGAGCCCTACGGCTTCCACGGTTCCATAGTGTAGATCTTCTGCCGTGCCGGCTTATCGGCGGTTGCGGGCCAGTCGAGAACTGCGCGCCAGGTGCCGTTGGCTTGCCGCTCGAACCGGAAATAGTTCGACTTACCGGGAACCGCGGGGACAAACTGAATATAATCGGCCGTGATTTCGCTTGCTGCCGAACGCTTATTGCCTTCGTCTTTTCCAAATTCACCGTTCTTAAGCTCGAAACGCTCCGGCTCGCCATCACGCGATCCATCAGCCTTCAGCGACTCGACGACCAGCGCGGTTTCTTCGATCTTGTAGCGCTCATAGAAAGGTTTGTCGCCATCCATTCCACGCCAGGTGCCTTCGATCCATTTGAGCTTTGCGACGTCCGCAGCCGTGAATTTGTTCGACGGAGTTGATTGCGCGACGGGCTGCTGCTTTGCAACCTGCGCATTGGAACAGGCCGCGGCGATAAATGAAATTGTGATGACGGCTAAAACGAACGCTTTCTTTGGCATAGTCCCCGTAGTATCTTCGCTGCCACTCATCGATGCAAGTAACATTAGATAGTCATTAAAAGAGAAGGATGAACTCTATGAGTAGAAAACACTTCTTATTCGTATTCGCTGTTGTTGCGTTTCTCTCAAATGCAACCTGGGCTCAGGTTCCCGACAAAGCGAAGGTTGTCACCGGCGCTGAACGAGCGTTTGAGAAAGTCACGAAGGCGTACGTCGCACCAGCACCGGGTTGTGCTGCCGCAGTGTCGCTCAATGGAGAGGTAGTGTTCGAAAAGGCTTTCGGACTTGCCGATCTCGAGCACGACGTTCCGAACACAACTCAAACTATTTTCGAGTCAGGCTCAGTCGCGAAGCAGTTCACTGCCGCAGCGCTCGTATTGCTGCAACAGGACGGAAAGCTCAGCATCGACGATCCAGTCAGAAAATACATTCCCGAACTCCCCGATTACGGTTCGCCACTGACGATCAGACACCTGTTGAATCACACATCCGGTCTTCGCGATTGGGGCACCGTCTTGAGTCTGACCGGCGCGGGTCGCGGCGATCGAGTGATCACCCAGGACCTCGCACTCGACGTTATTACTCATCAACGCGCACTCGACTTCACGCCCGGTTCGGAATACTCGTATTCAAACAGCGGATACAATCTTGCGGCGATAATCATCGAGCGCGTTTCGAAACAAAAGTTTCCGGCGTTCGTCGAGGAGCGGCTATTCAAACCACTCGGTATGAAGAACAGTTCGTGGAGAGACGACTACCGGCGAATAGTCCCGGGTCGCGCTCAAGCCTATTCGCGTCAGGGCAATGGACCATGGCGACTCGACATGCCTTTCATGAACGTCTATGGAAACGGCGGCATGCTCACGACAGTCGGTGATTGGATGAAGTGGAACGCGATGCTTGACTCGCAATCGCTGGGTGCACCTCTTGTCAATGCACTCGAAACTCGAGGAGTGTTGAATGATGGTCGGAAGATTGCGTACGCCCTTGGTCTTACTATCGATACCTACAAGGCCATGAAGGATGTCGCACACGGCGGCGCAACTGCCGGCTACCAGACCTTTCTGGCGCGATATCCAGACAACAAGGTTTCAGTCGGTGTCATGTGTAACGGCACTTCTCCCAATCCAGGAGGAATAGCCGCAAACATCACGGATGAAATCTTTGGCCCATATCCCGAGGCACCGAAGACCGAATCAGCTAAGGTTTCAGAGGACGAACTTAAAAAATTTGTCGGTGTCTGGCGGAGTGAAAAGACGCATGCTCCAGCACGATTCGTTATTGAAAATGGAGTGTCGCGATGGAGTGGAGCGCGCGTTGTGCCAATAGGAGGCGGGCAGTTCACTGTGGGCGGCAACCAGTTGAAGTTTACTTTTGACAAGGATGGCAAACCGACACTTGCCGAAACCGTCGATGCCGATGGTGAAGTCAGGCGCTTCCTTCCGGAGATGGCGTGGACGCCAACGCCGGCCGACCTTGCTTCGTTTAAAGGCGATTGGTTTAGCGAAGAATCTGGAGCGACAATCAGTTTCGCTGTCGATGGTGACAAGGCATTCCTCAAGCAGCGCCCGGCAACTAGTTTGGCGATGCAGCCGCTGTATAAGGACCACTTCGACGCGCAAGGCTACGTCATCTGGTTCACACGCGACAAAAATGGAAAGGTCAATGCCATGCACGTCGGAGCATCACGTATGCGTGACATGCCGTTCGTCCGCGTGAAGTGGTAGTGCTGATCACACCGACCGGCGCGGTCAATATGACAGCAGGCGCACCGGCCGGTCTCGATGAAATTTATGCACTCATTCGACAGAGTGCGCTCAAAATTGATCGATCTTCTCTGCGTTCTCGGCGTATCTCAGTGTTCTCTGCGTTAAAAGGCAACTAAACGCAGAGGGCGCAGAGATACGCCGAGAACCGCAGAGAAGAGTTTAAATTAAGACACCACCGACAGTAGAAAGCATCTCAACCGACCCGCGGCCGTGGGTGGAATTAGGAACTGCTACCTGTTTGTCGTTACGGTGAAGACATGGATGAATGAAACTTTGTCGGCCACGTTCCTTTTGGTCGAGGACAGATTATAATTTCCCGGTCCCTTTGTTTCACACAGTCCACCACCATTCCCGTCCCCTGCGTTCTCGCATAAACGGACGCCGAAGCCTTTCGCCACTCGCACGGATGAAGCTGAGTCGTCCGGCAAACTACCCAATTGTGCTTTGTCCGCACGATATGTTCCCGGACCGTAGGCTTGTGATCTCCCAGTAAAGTCGAAGTGCTCGTACACAATGACAGGAATCAAGTCATATTTTTTTGCCAATCCAAGGGCTTCATTGCGAAGAGCATCATCCGGATCGTTGAGACTGCTCTGGATAGCCGTTATCGTCGCAGGTAACAGCGCTTCAGCGTGAAGATTCGGCATATTATTCAGTGCAACCAGCACGCCGAGGCGCAGGCGATAGCTGCTTGCCTTGTCTTTCAGAACGCCTTCGATCCAGGGAATTGCAACGTGCTGATCTTGAAGTGAGAGCGCGTATCTGGTCTTACGCCGCACGATTGCATCCGGCGATTCCAAACCCACCGTAAACTCATAGCTGGAAAATTCCGATTTCATCGACTTGTTATACTGCTTCTCTTGAGCATACGCAGTAGGTATGAGATCCCAGGCTGACTTCATCAGAGTTGATGTTGGCGCCGCATTACTGAGCTGGGTACCACTGGGCAGTGCATTGCTCGGCAGCAATCCTCCCGGGAGCTCCGTCTCTTGATTATTGTGATCAAGATATAGCTTATTTTGCCGCCGTTTTAAGCACACTCCGGTTTTGTAGAACTCTGACCGGATTGGAAGCTCGTACTCATAAAGGTCGTCATCCCTGGAGTTGGCGCGCGGCGCTTGTATTGTCAGTTTTACTTTCGCGCCATCAGCCCACTGCTTCTGATCTTTGTTGATCAGCAGCAAGTCGTAATCTGAGTAGCCGCCGCCCTTGGGATTCTTATGGAGGTAGAGATCGGCAAAGCTAGTCCCCAGTATTTCCACGTTCGGAAGATTCTCAATGGTGCCGGTGATCTGCGGCCGCCGGCTAAGATTGATAAGCCACCAGGCGTATATGGAAAAAAAAGCGACGCCGAAAATCACCAGCCATGTCAGTCCGTAAAGGCTTAGAAAGAAAGTCTGCTCTCGCTTATTGTTGTTGTCTGCCTTTCGCCATGCCGAGCGTACTTGTCTTTCAATAACGAAGATCAAGAGGATCAGAACGGCGTTCGGACCGTACGTGTAAAGAAGGCTCGACCAAGTTTCGGGGCTCATGCTGATATCCTTTCATCCCAGGTCTCGTGAGGTCACGGTCTCGGGAATCGTCTTTCGTGACAAGGTTCCAACCTATATGTGCCGAAACACTAAAAACGTTTCGTTGATTATTGAAGTCAACTCCTTATTAGCAGTTGTTTCACGCAAAGGCACAAAGTTAACGCGAAGGCACCTTTGCGTAACTTTTGCGCCTTTGCGTGAAAATTTCATCGGCGTAGAGTGCGGCGACCTTCTCGATCATTTTGCATGGCTCGATGATAGAATTTTGATGTGCCTGGCGCATCGCGAACCAAGCTATGAAAGCTGTTGTCATTACTCGTTTTGGTGGTCCTGAGGTACTGGAGATCCAGGACGTTCCGGCTCCGCAGCCTGGGCCGGAGGAAGTCCTAGTGCGCGTGCATGGTACTGCACTCAATCGCGCCGACCTTCTGCAAAGATCAGGTCGATACGCTGCGCCGCCGGGCGTCCCGGAGAATATTTCCGGGCTGGAATTTGCGGGCGAAGTTACGGAGTTGGGCATTAACGTCCGCCGCTGGAGTAAAGGTGATCGCGTGATGGGAATCATCGGTGGTGGCGCCCATGCCGAATTTGTGACGGCTCATCAGGACGCAATCGCCGCAGTGCCGGCGAATCTCGATTTGTCTGACGCAGGTGCGATTCCTGAAGTCTTCATAACCGCACATGACGCCCTTCAACAGGCAGAATTCAAAGCCGGAGAAAACGTCCTGATCCATGCGGTCGGAAGCGGCGTCGGGCTCGCCGCAACACAACTCGTCAGAGCTTTGGGAGGTCGTGCCTTCGGCACCTCCCGCACGCCTGACAAGATCGAGCGCGCAAAGGCATTCGGTCTGGAGTTGGGATATGTAGTGCCGGAACCGGGCGCATTGTCGGAGCTTTCCGCCTTTGGTAAGAATGCGACCGCCGGTCGCGGATTTGATGTGGTTCTTGATCTGAATGGAGGTCCGTATTTCGAGGCCAGCCTCGAAGCGATGGCGCTGAAGGGCCGGATCATTCTGATCGGTGGAGTCGCCGGCGGCAAGACTAATGTCGACCTATCAGATCCTGGGCAAACGTCTTCATATAATCGGTACGGTGCTGCGCGCTCGATCACTGCAAGAGAAGATCGCAATCACCGACGCATTTGTACAAGAAGTTACGCCGCTGCTGGAGAAGGGAAGTGTTCAACCAGTGATCGATTCCGTCTTCTCACTCGAGCAGATCCGGGATGCTCATCGACGCCTGGAATCCAATGAGACCTTTGGCAAGGTCGTCCTGATAATACCGTAAGTGAGAACTGATGCCTGAAGCTAAAAGAAAAATACGCTGGTCGTCAGCCTGGTCCGATGCACGAGAGTTGGTCTGGGCGCATCGCCGCCGCCTGCTACTGGGCGCCGGCCTAATGATCGTCAATCAGGCGATGGGCCTTGTGCTGCCTGCTTCGACGAAGTATTTGATCGACGTGGTGATTGGGCAAGGCCGCACTGACTTACTCTGGAAGATTGCACTAGCAGCGGGTGGCGCAACAATCATTCAAGCGCTGACATCTTTCAGTTTGTCACAAGTATTGGGTGTCGCGGCCCAACGTGCGATTACCGAGATGCGCAAGAAAGTCCAGACGCAGATTTCCAGGTTGCCGATTAGCTACTTCGACTCGACTCAGACCGGCAAGTTAATCTCCCGGATCATGAACGACGCCGAAGGTATTCGAAACCTCGTCGGCACGGGACTGGTCCAACTCACCGGCAGCATCATCACAGCCATCGTCGCCCTCGCAATTCTGTTTTGGCTTAACTGGCGTCTAACTTCGATCACGATTCTCGTGCTCGGAGGATTTGGCGGCGCACTTGCCTATGCCTTCACACGTTTGCGTCCGCTGTTCCGCGAACGGGGTGAGATCACTGCAGCGCTGACGGGCCGCCTGGCCGAATCGTTGGGAGGCATACGCATCGTCAAAGCTTACACCGCGGAGAAACGCGAGGCGCTGACGTTCGCGCGCGGGGCTCACAAACTTTTCCGCAACATCGCCAAAGCGATGACCGGGGTGTCAGCAACGCAAGCCTTTTCATCTCTCGTTGTCGGCGCTGTAGGCGTCGTAATCATCCTGGTTGGTGGTGCTTCCGTGGTGAATAAGCAAATGACCGTTGGCGACCTTTTCATGTATGTGATGTTCACGGGAATGATGGCCATGCCGCTGATTCAATTCGCATCGATCGGCACACAGATCACCGAAGCTTTCGCTGGGCTCGATCGCATTCGCGAAGTGATGAACATGCGGACAGAGGACGAAGAAGATTCCGTCCGCGCGCCTTTGCCTGAAGTCCAGGGTGAAGTGGAATTCGACAACGTGACTTTTGAGTACAACGCCGGCGTTCCTGTGCTCAAGAATGTTTCTTTCACAGCGCCGGCCGGTTCGACCACCGCGCTGGTTGGTTCCAGTGGTTCCGGCAAAAGCACGCTCATCAGTCTCGCGATGAATTTCAATCAACCGCTTTCAGGGACGATCAAAATCGATGGCAAGAACCTGCAGGCAATACGGCTGCGCGATTTTCGTTCTTACCTCGGTGTAGTGATGCAGGATAACTTTTTATTCGACGGGACAATCGCCGAAAATATTGCGTTTTCCAATCCGCACGCGACGATCGATGAAATCAAGGCAGTGAGCCGCATAGCTCATTGTGAAGAGTTCATCGAAAACTTCGAGCAGAAGTACGACACGATTGTAGGTGAGCGCGGAGTAAAGCTGTCGGGTGGTCAGCGTCAACGCATTGCGATCGCGCGCGCGATTTTGGCCGATCCAAAACTGCTCATTCTGGATGAAGCGACTTCGAGTCTTGACAGTGAAAGTGAGGCGATGATTCAGGATGGGCTGCGTTCATTGAGGCGTGGTCGAACAACCTTCGTTATCGCACACCGGCTCTCGACGATTCGCAGCGCGGACCAGATCCTGGTTCTGGAAGGCGGCGAGATCGTCGAGCGCGGCACGCATGAAGATTTGCTGGCAGCGGATGGCCGCTACCGGCAACTCTACGACAAACAGTACAATTTCGAACGCAATCAATTCATCAATCCCGGCGAAGACTTCACGCCCGATCCGCAACGTGCAATTGTTAGCCGTACATCTTCGACCTTCACTCTTGAGTAACAGACCGAAAAGCCGGAAGTTTTTTGTTGACCATTAACTTTATGGTCGCATAAGATACCCCTCGCGCAAACGTAATTGATTGCTCAAGAGCGACTCGCCGCTTCGGGTGACGTAACTAACACGTTCCCGACTTTCCAAGGGTAAACTTACAACCTTCTCCTGTTCACTTTGGCTCACGGGCGTCTGAACGTCCGGCGATTTACCGTCTCCCCCGACTTAACCCCGGAGGAAAAATGTCACATACCCATCTATTCATCACCCTTATCTCTCTTCTCCTTCTAACTGCAATTTTCTCAACAACCGCTCATATGAGAGGGCCCGGGTTCTCACCGGGCACTACGATCGATTCTCCTCCGGTGGCCAACAACGACAGTTACACAAAGCATGGTAACGGGACCATTGGTCCCCTTTTAGTGAATGATTTCGATCCTGACGGCGATCCGCTGACTGTTCAGATTGTCACGTTTCCAACTCAAATATCCCTTTCCGGTCTCGATGGAAATTCCTTCGGCTACGGTCTCAACAATATCAGTTACGTCGGATCAGACAGTTTTACCTATAAGGCTTGTCAACCCGGAGGATTTATCTGCTCTAACGTCGCGACAGTTAGCCTGACGTTCGTGAATCAGGCGCCGGTCGGCGTGAATGATACCTACCCGGTGCACGGCAGTGCAAACATAGGCCCGATGCTCGCCAATGATTCGGATCCTGACGGCGATCAGATATCGTTTGTTCTACTCACCGGCGCCTCTCACGGCACCGTCTTTGGATTGCCGTTTCCGCACTTCCCGGACGACGTAAAGAGTTACACAGCCGATCACGGCTTTACCGGGACCGATTCTTTCACCTACAAGGTGTGCGACAGCCTACAGCTATGTTCACCGCCAGTTACCGTTACGCTCAATGTCTTCAATAATCCTCCAACGCCCGGTGCAGACGTATATCTTATCCCTCCTGGCGGTAGCATCATCGGGCCGTTGCTGGCCAACGATTCCGATCCGGACAACGATGCTATTAATGGTCCAGCGCTGACCGTTGGGGCTTCTCACGGTACCGTATTCGGTTTGGCCAATCCTCCTTTTCCCGACGATGTCAAACAGTACGTTCCCAACGCAGGTTTCGTCGGAACAGACAGCTTTGTCTACCAAATCTGCGACAACTTAGGAGCTTGTGCCAGCACCACCGTTACTCTTTATGTGACCGCAAACGACGATGGCGTTAACTCAGGAGCAGATCCGTGTGATTCGGTCGGCGAACCCGTCAACGTCACCAATGGCAACGTGTGGCTTCAACAAAACGACTATCACTTATCCGCGGCCGGTTTCCCGATAGACGTTACGCGCACCTACAACAGTAAATCTCCGCGCATCGGACTCTTTGGCCGCGGTTGGTCCACGGCCCTCGACGAACAAGTCGTTACTTACGACAGCAACCTGCTGCGTCTGAATGAAGACGACGGTCGCGCCACCTATTTCGGCCGCCCTTCCGGCTCTTCCGGCAGCTTCGGTGCATTGCAGGGCGATTTCCATGGGCAGTTGAGCCAGGCTGGCGGCGCATCTACGGCAACGTTGAGCGATGGCACCACCCGGCAATTCAATGCCTCAGGGCAACTCACCTCACTTCAGGATCGCAATGGCAGTACAACCACGCTGACCTATGGTGGAAATGGTTTTCTTTCTTCGGTCACTGATGCTTTTGGCCGCGTCTTGACTGTAAATACCAACGCCAGCGGCCAGGTACTTTCGCTCAGCGATACGATGGGCACTATTGCCACCTACATCTACGGCGCGAGTTCACAATTGCTTTCGGTTACCTACGCCGACAACTCCGCTTTTCAGTTCGGCTACGACGGCAGCCTGCGCTTGACCTCGGTCACTGACGCACTTGGGAAC
>Ga0068859_100002580_pt1 | contig 18427 bp, 18 predicted proteins | sample KBSSwiS22_FD_66585 | JGI IMG/M metagenome (GOLD analysis project Ga0068859, IMG submission 66585) | Switchgrass rhizosphere microbial communities from Kellogg Biological Station, Michigan, USA - KBS Switchgrass S2-2 | ecosystem: Host-associated > Plants > Roots > Rhizosphere > Soil ...
GCCGCCCTTTTCCCCGCCGGGGAAGGGAGTTCGCGGGAGATCCACGAACCCCTTGAAGTTAACCCGTCCAAGTGCTGAAACCCGGTGATGGGGAAACGCAGCACTATCATCCGTTCGATTCTGACGGTCTTCGCGCTTCTGCTCACCATCTTCCTCCTCACCGACTCCGCCTTCGCCTCGAACGCGGGTCCCGCCCAGACCGGGGCACTCGATCGCGCGTTGACGACGATCTCGGGCGACGGCCGGCCCTTGTCGCTGTCGCTGCAGATCCTGGTGCTGATGAGCCTGTTGACGGTGCTGCCGTCGCTGGTGCTGATGATGACGAGCTTCACCCGGATCATCATCGTCCTGTCGCTGCTGCGGCAAGCGCTGGGCCTGCAGCAGACCCCGCCCAATCAGGTGCTCGTCGGCCTCGCATTGTTCCTGTCGCTGTTCGTGATGCGGCCCTCGATCGAACAGATCAACGCCAACGCTTTCAAGCCTTATGGCGCGGGGCAGATCACGATGGAGGAAGCGATCACGCGTAGCGGCGGCGTGCTCCACCATTTCATGGTCCTCCAGACCCGCCAGACCGATCTCAAGCTGTTCGCCGATCTCGCCAAGGCCCCACGCTTCGCCCGCGCCGCCGACATCCCCTTCTCGATCCTGCTGCCCGCTTATGTGACCAGCGAACTCAAGACCGCCTTCCAGATCGGATTCCTGATCTTCCTGCCCTTCCTGGTGATCGACCTGGTGGTAGCCTCGACCCTGATGTCGCTCGGCATGATGATGCTGTCACCCGCTATTATTTCCATGCCTTTCAAGCTCTTGCTGTTTGTTCTTGTGGACGGGTGGGCGCTGACTATGGGGTCGCTCGCGGGGAGTTTCGTCAGTGGGTAGCAACCATTTGGCGGCGCCGGCGGGCGGCGGCTCGGTCCTCCGCCGAGGCGACGGGGAGCGATCATTCCATGGATAGCGCCGCTTCGGCCGATTATTTCATCGGTGTCGCCCAACAGGCGATGTGGATCCTTGCGCTCGCCTCGGCGCCGATTCTGATCCCGGCACTCGTCGCGGGGATCATTCTGGGGATGATCCAGGCCGCGACCTCGATCAATGAACAGACGCTCAGCTTCGTTCCCAAGCTGATCGTCGTCGGCGTCACGCTCGCGCTGTTCGGCGGCGCGATCATGATGCTGCTCGCCGATTTCACGCGCGAGATGTTCGCGCGCATACCGGACATGCTCAGATGATACCCCAGGGTCTGGCCGGGCTGGAAACCCAGCTCTGGCTCTGGATGATCGCGATGATACGCCCCGGCGCCGCGTTCATCGCCGCGCCAGTGTTTGGCGCGCCCCAAGTCCCGCTTCAGCTGCGCGCGGTCGTGGCGCTGGCGATCGGCGTCCCCGCGCTCGCCAACACCCCCTTCGTGCTGCCGGTCGACGGGGTCGTATCGATCGCCGGCTTCCTGCTCGTTGCCGGCGAAGTGATGGCGGGGCTCGCGCTCGGCTTTTCGGTCCAGATCGGCTTTTCGGCAGCGCTGGTGGCCGGCGAGGTGATCGGCAACGCGATGGGCCTTGGTTTTGCCGCGATGATGGATCCGGCGAGCGGCGCCCCCACCCCTGCATTGAGCCAGTTCCTGTCGTTGATGGCGATCTTTTTGTTTCTCGGCACCGGCGGCCATCTCCAGCTCGCCGCGATCATCGTCGAAAGCTATCGGGCGCTGCCGCCGGGCGAGGCCTGGCTGGGCGCCAAAAGCATCCAGGGCCTCGTGCTGTTCGGGGGTGACCTGTTCGCGGCGGGGTTGGCGATCGCGCTGCCGGTCGGCTTTGCGATCATCCTGGTCCAACTCGTCATGGCGATGCTCGCGCGATCGGCACCGCAGATGAACATCTTCTCGGTCGGCCTGCCGGCGACGCTGATGGCCGGCCTCGTGCTGATAGCGATCGCCGCGCCGGTGATGGCCGACGGCGTCACCGCGGCGCTCGCACGCGGCCTCGCCGAGGCGCGGCAGCTGGCGCTGGGGCGCTGAGCGATGGCCGAGGGTCCCGAGGATGATGAAAAGACCGAAGCCCCAACGGCGAAGCGCCGGCAGGATGCGGTCGAGAAGGGCGACGTGCTCCAGTCGCGCGAACTGGGGACCGCGCTGGTTATGATCGTCGGCGCGGCCTGGATCGCGGTTGCCGGCCCTTGGGCGATGGCCTCATTCAAGCGCATGCTTGTCAACGCGCTCTCGTTTGACGCGACGGCGATCGAGCGATTCGATCCGCTATCAGCGTTGCTGGCGGCGGCCCTGACGGTCGCTTTGCCGCTCGGCCTGCTGTTTCTGCTGACGATGGCGGCGGCAATCGCGGCTCCCGCGCTGCTCGGGTCGCTCGGCTTCCGCTGGTCCGCGATCGGCTTCAAGGCGAGCAAGCTCAATCCCGCGGCGGGGCTCAAGCGGATCTTCGGGCTCCAGGGGCTCGTCGAACTCGGCAAGGCCCTGCTCAAGATCCTCGCGCTCGGCGCGGTCGGATATTGGCTGATAATGGACCAGATCGGCTCGATCGTGACGATGGGCCAGCAAGACTTGCGAACCGCGCTCGACCATCTCGGCGCGACCTTCGTCTTTGCGGTGCTGGTGATGACGCTCGCGCTGGCAATCGTCGCGGGCGCCGACGTGCCCGCCCAGATCCTTCAACGCGCGAAACGGCTGCGTATGTCGAAACAGGAGATCAAGGACGAGAGCAAGCAGACCGAGGGCTCACCCGAGCTCAAGGCGGCAATCCGCCAGAAGCAGATGCAGATGGCGCGGAACTCGGCGCGCAAGGCGGTGCAGGATGCGACCGTGATCCTCACCAATCCGACCCATTTCGCGGTGGCGCTGCGTTACCGGCCCGGCTTCGACGCCGCCCCTGTCGTGCTCGCCCGCGGCCGCGGCGCGACCGCCGACGCGATCCGCGAGCTCGCAACCGAACTCGCCGTTCCCATGCTGCAATATCCGCAGCTTACCCGCGCGATCTACTATACCAGCCGATCGGGACAAATGATCCGCGACGATTTGTTCATCGCCGTCGCCGCGATCCTAGCCTTCGTCTTCAACCTCGACCGCGCGATGGCAGAGGGTTTCGTCCAGCCCGATATTGAAGTCCCCCAGGAAGCGCGGTTCGACGAGGAAGGCCGCAGGATCGGCTAATTGTTCCGGGGCTAGCCTACCCCCAGAGCGCGGACTCGGCCGGATGGGCGATGCCGCGCTCGAAGCGGACGCTATGCTCGCGATCGCGCGCCAACAGCAGGGGCCCGTCAATATCGATCCAGCGCGCGCCTTGCGCCACCAGCATCGCCGGCGCGATGCCGAGCGAGGTCGACAGCATGCAGCCGACCATCAGCTCGAGACCCGCATCACGCGCCGCGGCCGCCAGCGCGAGCGCTTCGGTCAGTCCGCCCGCCTTGTCGAGCTTGATGTTGATCGCCGCATAGCGACCCTTGCAGCGGGCCAGATCCGCGCGATCCTGGCAACTCTCGTCCGCGCACAACGGGATCGGCGACACCACGCCGTCAAGCTGCCGGTCTTCGCCGGCCTTCACCGGTTGCTCGATCAGCTCGACGCCGTAGGGCACAAGCGCCGCCGCTTCCGCCTCGATGTCGCGTCCGGTCCAGCTTTCATTGGCATCGACGATCAGCCGCGCGGCGGGTGCGCCCCGGCGGACCGCAGCCACACGCTCGACATCGCCTTCTCCGGCCAGCTTGAGCTTGAGCAGCGGATAGGTCGCCGCAGCCTTGCGAGCATCCTCCTCCATCCTGGCCGGATCGGCGAGCGAGATGGTGAAGGCCGATTGCAGCGGGCTCGGCGCCGCGAGCCCGGCGAGCGACCAGACCGGCCGCGCCGCGCCTTTGGCCTCGAAATCCCATAGCGCGCAGTCGATCGCGTTGCGCGCAGCACCGCGCGGCAGCTCGCGGAGCAGATCGGCGCGCGCGAGCCCGCCCGCGACCGCGGGCGCCATGGCCTGCGCCTGGGCGAGCACGGTTTCGGCGCTCTCACCATGATAATAGATCGCCGTCGCCTCGCCGCGGCCCGAATGGATGCCGTCCGAAATTTCAACGAGCACGACGTCCACATGCGTCTTCGCGCCGCGCGCGATCACGAAGCTGCCCGCCACCGGCCAGGTTTCGATTCGCGCGGTCAGTCGCGGCCTGCCTGCCGCCGTCATCAGGTCAGCGTCGCTCCGGCGGACGGCCGGCGCGGAATATCGCGCGGCCGGGGTGCTGGCCATAATATGCGGGGCAGGATGCGCCCCTTGCGCTCGAACGCTGCGCGGATTTCGGGGCGCGTGAAGAAGGCGAGCCACAGATCGCGCAACCGCGACGGCGCGGGCGCCCACAAAGAAGCGCCCGGCTGGAACTGAAGCAGCAGGTCGCTCGCGACATCCTCGTCCTCGAACGCCTTAACGGCGATGCCCGAAGCTTCGGCATCGCGCCGCGCACAAAGCAGCGCCTCGATCGTCGCGGGCTGGTTCTCGCCGGCGCGCTGCTTGAGCGCGTCGATCGCGCGATTGGCCTCGGCGACGCGCCCGAGCGCCGACAACGAACATATCTCGGACCGATCGAGCCAGCGCTTGCCCAGATCGGTCAACATGTCTGCCGCCTTGATCCGGGCATCGCGGGTGACGGCCAGTGCTTCGGCTGGCCGGCCGATTTCATCGAGAAACTCGGCATAGCTCACCAATGCCATCGAGGCCGCCGGCGCGCGATGGAGATCGAGTTTAAGGAACTCGGCAAGCAGTCGGTCGACTTCATCGTTCCGGCCGAGCGCCGCAAGAGCGCGTGCGCGGTAAAGAACAGTCCGCACGGCATCGCGACCCATTCCGTCGACGATCCGCAATCCATCGGTGAGATCGATGACGTCCTGAAAGCGGCCGAGCAGCAGCATGGCGTTGGCCGCGTCGCGCAGCGCGACCTCGGAATCGGGCGAATTCCCATAGAGCGCAAGTTTTTCGCGGGCGAAGCGATCGATTGATGTGGCGCTCGACGGCCCGAGCCGCGCCTCTATCACCGGCCAGAGCTTCGCATAATGCCGATCAATCGCCATCGCCGTCAGCTGCTCGGGCTGGTCGATCCGTTCGAGCAGTCCCTCGGCTTCTGCGGATTCGCCCTGGTCGATCAACGCGCCGATCGCTCCCTCGGCGAAGCCCATCCTAAGCTCCGGAATATCACTGGGTTCCCAGTCGGCGCGAGCCAGCGCGATCAGCATCCGCGCGCGCGGCTCGCGCGCATGGTCGGCCGCCAGACGCCGCCATATCTCCTGAACCGCGGATCCGGTGAGAATATCGAGCGAGCGCGGGGCGGTGTCGGCGACCGTCGCGATCTGCTCGGCGGCGTCGGCAAAGCGATTCTCCTGGGCGGCGATCAGCGCGCCGAACGCCTTCACCACCCCGTCGCGTGGCATCGTCGCGGCCAATTCGCGCTGAACCGCGGAGAGATCGCCGGCGCGGCCCACCATGCCGAGGCAGACGAGGCGCATCCGCTGGACCGTCGTTCGCTCGACCCCCTGCTCAAGCTCGGGCAGAACAGGGTCCAGCGCCGCCAGCAGCCCCGGACAATCGTCGTGCGCCGCCGCCTCCTGCGCCTTGATGATCGCAGCTTGCACGCCACCACCGGTCGCCGGGCTTTCCGCCCGGACGACGTTCGCGGCCGCGAGCGCCAACAGCGTGAGAGGAAGGAATGCCGTCGCCCTACCGGGCATGCGCGGCGATCCACTCGTCGACGACCGGCGCGATCTGCTCGCGCCAGCGGCGGCCGTTGAAAATGCCATAATGCCCCACACGCTCGGCGATCAGATATTTCTTCTTCGCGCCGGGAAGCGCGGTGGCCAGCGTCAACGCCGCCTTGGTCTGGCCGAGGCCGGAAATATCGTCGCGCTCGCCCTCGATCGCCAGCAAGGCGATATCAGCGATCGCCGCGGGATCGACCGTGCGGCCGCGGTGCTGAAAAAGACCACGGGGCAGCAGGTGGCGTTGGAACACCGCATCGATCGTCTGCAGGTAGAATTCGGCGGTCATGTCGCAGACCGAGCGATACTCGTCGTAAAAGGCCTTAGTCGCATCGGCGCTTTCTTCATCGCCCTCGACCAGATGCCTGAACATGCTCCAATGACTGACGAGATGGTTGCCGAGATTCATCGCCATGAAGCCGGTAAGCTGGAGAAACCCCGGATAGACCTCGCGTCCCGAGCCCGGATAGAAAACAGGCACGGTGTGGATCACATTTTGCTCGAACCATGCCATCGGCCGCTGGGTGGCGACCGTGTTGACCGCCGTCGGCGCCTCGCGCGTGTCCACCGGCCCGCCCATCATCGTCAATGTCGCGGGACGGCAGGGATGATTGTCGGCCGCCATCAGCGCCGCCGCGGCATAAGCCGGGACCGACGGCTGGCAAACTGCAAGCATGTGCGTGCCAGGGCCCAGCTTCTCGAGAAACTCGATCAGATAATCGATATAGTCGTCGAGATCGAAGCGCCCCTGCTCGACCGGCACGAGCCTCGCGTCGCGCCAATCGGTGATATAGACGTCGTGATTGGGAATCATCCGCTCGACGGTCCCGCGCAGAAGCGTGGCATAATGCCCCGACATCGGCGCGACGATAAGCAGTTTGGGCTGACCGGTTATGCCCCTACGGCGGAAACGCTTGAGCTGGCCGAACGGCTTGCGGAGGATGATCTCTTCCGTGACGGGAACCTTCTTCCCGTTCACCTCGACCTCGACAAAACCGAAATTGGGCTTGCCGCGAGAAGCCGACGCGTGCGCGAAGACGTCAAGACCCGAGGCCATCATCGGCGCGACGTTGCTATAGGCCAGGGGGTTCATCGGATTCTTGAGCCATTGCCCGCTGAGATCGGCCCATGCGCTGGCGGCAGACATCCAGGAGCGCTGAAGTTCATACGCATTGTACAGCATGCTGTCTCCGAACCTGCAAAACCCGGCTTTACGTCCAACCCGCCGGGTCGCGCAATGCAAGGATAGTATTTTAATATGGGATAACATGGCGGGATTGCCAGATCATGAAGCCCGCGATTGAGCGTTCGCGCGGCGCTTGCTAGGGGGCGCGTCATGGCAACGCGCAGCAGCAACGAAGAAAATCCCACACGCAAGCTCGGCGAGCTCGCGATGATCTGGCGTTTCGCGCTCGCCTATCCGGGCCGGATCGCCGCGGCGCTGGCGGCGTTGGTGGTGGCGGCCTCCGCCACGCTTGCCATTCCCGGCGGGTTCAGGCTGGTGATCGACAAGGGCTTTATCGCCTCCGGCGGCGATGTCGGGCCCTATTTCCGCTATCTGCTGATCATCGTGCTGGTTCTTGCGCTCGCCACCGCGCTGCGCTTTTATTTCGTCTCCTGGCTCGGCGAGCGGGTCGTTGCCGACATCAGGATCGCGGTGCAAGCCAATCTGCTGCGGCTGGCTCCCCGCTTCTTTGAGGAGAATCGCCCCTCCGAAATCGCTTCGCGGATGACCGCCGACACCGCGGTGATAGAGCAGGTGGTGGGCACCACCATCTCGGTCGCGCTCCGTAACGTCGTGCTTGCGATCGGCGGGATCGCCTATCTGTTCGCGATCGCCCCGAAGCTGGCCGCGATGCTCATGCTCGGAATCCCGCTGGTGCTTCTGCCGGTGATCGTGATGGGACGCCGGCTGCGGAAGCTCTCGAGGAGCACGCAGGATCGCCTGGCCGATGTCGGCGCCACCGTTTCGGAAACGCTCGGCGCGATGAAGATCGTACAGGGTTTTGGCCAGGAGAGTCGCGAGGCCGAGCGGTTCGAAGCGGTCGTCGAGCTAGGCTTCGCCACTGCACGGCGGCGGATCCGCACGCGCGCCGTCATGACCGCGATCGTGATCGGCCTGATCTTCGGCTCGATCACCACGGTCATGTGGCAGGGCGCGGTCGATGTCGCCTCGGGAAAGCTGTCCGGGGGTTCGATCGCCGCCTTCATCCTGACCGGCGGCCTCGTTGCGGGGGCATTCGGAGCGCTCGCCGAGGTCTATGGCGATATCGTCCGCGCGGCGGGCGCGGCGGCGCGGCTGTCCGAGCTGCTCAACACCGCTCCCGAAATTCAGGCACCCACCAACCCGATTGCGCTGCCGCAGCCGGCGCGCGGGCGGCTCCAGCTCGACCATGTCGGCTTCCGCTATCCGACGCGCCCCGAACTCCTCGCGCTTGACGATATCAGCCTGACGGTGGAGCCGGGCGAGATGGTCGCGGTCGTGGGTCCGTCGGGCGCCGGCAAATCGACGATCCTCCAACTTGCCCAGCGCTTTTACGATCCCGAGCGGGGCTTGATTCGGCTCGACGGCGTGGCGCTGCCCGACGCGGACCCCGCTGAAATCCGGGCGCGGATGGCGGTGGTACCTCAGGAAACCGTGATCTTCGGCGCGTCGGCGCGCGACAACCTGCGCTACGGACGTTGGGACGCCGACGACGACGCGATCTGGGCGGCCGCCGAGGCGGCGAACGCCGCCAGTTTCCTGCGCACGCTTCCGCAGGGGCTGGATAGCTTTCTGGGCGAGGCGGGCGCGCGGCTGTCGGGCGGGCAGCGGCAACGGCTGGCGATCGCCCGCGCGCTGCTCCGTGACGCGCCGCTGCTGCTGCTCGACGAGGCGACATCGGCGCTCGACGCCGAGTCCGAGAAGCTGGTCCAGGACGCACTCGAGCGCCTGATGGCCGGCCGCACGACGATCGTGATCGCGCATCGACTCGCCACCGTGCGCGCCGCGGATCGCATCATCGTGATGGACCAAGGACGGATCGTCGAACAAGGCACGCACCAGAGCCTGAGCGCACTCGACGGACTTTACGCCCGGCTCGCGCGCCTGCAGTTCAATGATCTCGCCGCCTAACCCGGCGGCTCAGCGCGAATAGCTGCCGTCGAGCAGCTGGATGATCGCCGAAAAGTCCTTTGCCCCCGCGCCGAGATTGGCGAAGGCCTGAAAAAGGCTTTCCGCATGGCCACCCATCGGCACGCTCGCGCCAACGCCCTGCGCGGCCTCGACCGCGAGCTTCAGGTCCTTGAGCATCAGCGCGGTGGCGAACCCGCCTTCATAGCCGCGGTCGGCGGGGGTCTCGGGTCCGACGCCCGGCACCGGGCAGTAGCTGGTCATTGACCAGCTCTGGCCGCTCGCCTGTGACGATATATTGTAAAAGGTCTGCGCATCGAGGCCGAGCTTCCGCGCCAGCACGAAGGCCTCGCAGGTCGCAACCATCGTGGCGCCGAGCAGCATGTTGTTGGCGATCTTGGCAGCCTGCCCCGCACCCACCGCGCCGGCATGGATCACCGCCTTGCCCATCAGCGCCAGGATCGGTTCGGCGCGTGCAAAATGCTCGGCGCTGCCCCCCACCATGAAGGTGAGCGAGCCTGCGTTGGCTGCGGCAATCCCGCCCGAAACCGGAGCATCGACCCAGGCCATGCCCCTCTCGCCCGCAGCGGCGCCGACAGTTTTCGCGCTGGCCACATCGATCGTCGAGCAATCGATCAGCAGGGCGGCTGGTTTGGCGGCTTCGAAGATCTCGCCCTCGTAGACCGCGCGGACATGTTGCCCCGCAGGCAACATCGTCACCACATAGTCCGCGTCGGACACCGCTTCGCGCGCCGAACCCGCCGCCAGGCACCCGGCGGCGACGGCGCGGTCCAGCGCCGGCTTGGACAGGTCGAACGCGCGAACGTCATGGCTTTTTTTGGCCAGGTTGGCGGCCATCCCGCCGCCCATATTGCCGAGGCCAATGAAACCGATCGTCGCCATGGTCAGGCCCCCGTCCACACGCCGGGGCGTTTTTCGACAAAGGCGGTCATGCCCTCGGCCTTGTCGGCGGTCGCGCACAGCCCATTGAACAAGCGGCGCTCGAACAGGATGCCGGTCGCGAGCCCTGTCTCGAACGCGGCGTTGACCATTTCCTTGTTGGCGATCGCGGCCAGCGGCGGCATCGCGGCGATGGTTCGCGCCATCTCGAGCGCCTCGTCCAGCAACGCAGCGAGCGGGACCACTTTACTGCACAGGTTGGCCTTTTCGGCTTCGACCGCGTCCATCATCCGGCCCGTCAGGCACATGTCCATCGCCTTCGATTTGCCAACCGCACGAGTCAGCCGCTGCGATCCGCCCATGCCCGGCGCCACACCGAGCTTGATCTCGGGCTGCCCGAACCGGGCATTGTCGGCAGCGATCATGATGTCCGCCATCATCGCCAGCTCGCATCCGCCGCCCAGGGCGAAGCCGGCGACCGCCGCGATCCAGGGTTTTCGGGTTCGGGTGACCTGCTCGAAGCCCGCGAAGAAATTCTCCCCGAACATCGCCGAAAACCCCTTGGCCTCCATTTCCTTGATGTCAGCGCCGGCCGCAAAGGCCTTTTCGCTGCCGGTGAGCACCGCGCAACGCTGGCTGGCATCGGCGTCGAACGCGGCGAAGGCCTCGATCAGGTCGCGCAGCACCTGCGCGTTGAGCGCGTTGAGCGCCTGAGGCCGGTTCAGCCGGAGGATCGTCACCGGTCCCTGGGTTTCGACGACGATGGTTGCATAAGACATGGCGGACCTTTCAGGCGTTGGGCAGAGGCGTCCACGCCTCGGCCGGCGGAAGCGGGGCGAAGATGGCGTCGATGGCGGCCTCGCTGACCCCCGCGGCGGTAGCCGGATTCCAGCGCGGGGCATTATCCTTGTCAATGATCAGCGCGCGAACCCCTTCGACGAAATCGGGCTGTTCGATCACGTGCGCCGCCACCGCATATTCCATCCGCATCTCGTCGGCGAAATCGACGAGCCGCTCGCTTTCAGCCAAGAGCCGCAGCACCACCTTGCAGGCTAGCGGCGACTTGCTCTCGAGCGTCTTGAGCGTGGCGATCGCCCAGTCGCCGCCATCCCCGGCAAGCGCCGCCAATATGTCCTCGTAGCGGCTTGAGGCGAACAGCCGATCGATATCCGCGCGGCGGTCGAGGAGGGGCGCGATCGGCACCGCGGTCACCGCGCTGCGCAAGGCGGCGTCGAGCCCCGCCGGATTGCCGAGGATCGCACGCTTCAGCGGCTCAACATTGTCCGCCGCGACATAATGGGTGCCGAGGGACCAAGCGAGGCATTCCGCGCCGTTAAGCCGTGCGCCGGTGAGGCCGACATAGCGGCCGATCCGGCCCGGCAGCCGCGACAGATAGCGTCCGCCGCCAACGTCGGTGAACAGGCCTATGCCGGTTTCGGGCATCGCATACATCGTACGGTCGGTGACGATCCGGATCGAACATGGCTGGGAGATGCCGACCCCGCCGCCCATGGTAATCCCGTCCATGAAAGCGATGCTCGGCTTGGCATAATCGAACAGCAGATGGTTGAGCCGATATTCCTCATGGAAGAAGGCTCGCGCCGCCACGCCGTCGGCCGCGGCGCTCTCCGCAATCATGCGGATGTCGCCGCCGGCGCAGAAGCCCCTGCCATCGGCGTGGTCGATCATCACCAGATCGATGTCGTCGTCGCCGGCCCAACCGGTCAGCGCTAGGATCATCGCGGTGCACATCTCACGGGTCAGGGCATGGATCGCGCCGGCACGGTTGAGCCGGATGCGCCCGACCCTTCCCTCTACGAAGGTGAGCACATCCTGGCTCATTGCCGCAACAGGTCTCGACTGGTGATCAGGCGCATGATCTCGTTGGTGCCTTCGAGGATGCGATGGACGCGCAGGTCGCGCCAGATGCGTTCGATAGGGTAATCCTGCAGATAGCCATAGCCTCCGTGTAGCTGCAGAGCGCGATCGGCGATGGCCGAACCGGTATCGGTCGCGAGCCGCTTGGCCATGGCGGCGAACCGCGTCTTGTCGGGCGCGTTGGCGGTCACCTTGGCCGCGGCCGCATAGAGTAGCATGCGCGCCGCCTGCAGCTCGGTTTCCATGTCGGCCAAGGTGAACTGGGTCGATTGGAAATCGGCGATGGGCTGGCCAAATTGCTTGCGCTCCTTGGTGTAGGCCACCGCTTCGTCGAGGCAGCGCTGCGCGCCGCCGAGCGAGCAGGCTCCGATATTCAGCCGGCCGCCATCGAGCCCGGCCATCGCTATCCGGAAGCCCTCTCCCTCCGCGCCAATCCGATTGGCGACCGGCACACGCACCGCATCGAAATTGACCTGCGCGGTCGGCTGCGAATGCCAGCCGAGCTTCTTCTCCTGCGCGCCGAAGCTGACCCCGGGCATATCCTTCTCGACCACCAGGCAGGAAATCCCTTTCGGTCCTTCCTCTCCCGTACGGACCATCGTGACGTAAATCTCATTCTGGCCGCCGCCGGAGATGAAAGCTTTCGAGCCGCTGACCACATAATCGTCGCCATCGCGAACCGCGCGTGTCTTGAGCGCGGCGGCGTCGGAGCCGGATCCCGGCTCGGTGAGGCAATAGGAACCGAGCCTCTCGCAACCGATCATCGAGGGCAGATAACGCGCCTTGAGATCGTCCGAACCGAAATGGTCGATCATCCACGCAGCCATATTGTGGATCGATATGAACGCCGAGGTCGACGGACAGCCATAGGCCATCGCCTCCATGATCAGCGCCGCATCAAGACGCCCAAGCCCGATGCCGCCCGATGCCTCCGACACGTAGATGCTGCCGAAACCCAACTCGGCCGCCGAGCGGACGGTGTCGCGCGGAAAGATATGATGTTCGTCCCATTGGGCTGCGAATGGCGTGATCGCATCCGCCGTGAATTTGCGCGCCATTTCCTGGATCGCGCGCTGGTCCTCGGAGAGATCGAACTGATCGGTCATGCGCTGATCCTCGCAGGCAGGCGGCAAGTCGGTCTCCCCAAGGGCATCGGCAAGACCGACCTCAGCCCATGGTAGGAATGATGAAGGCGCTTTCTCCCGAGCCGCCGCCATCGGGCCAGCGCTGCGTGATGGTCTTGATCTTGGTGAAGAATTTCACCCCTTCCATACCATGCTGGTTGGTGTCGCCAAACCCCGAGCGTTTCCAGCCGCCAAAGCTATGATAAGCAACCGGCACGGGGATCGGCACATTGATGCCGACCATACCCACCTCGACCCTGGCTGCGAACTCGCGCGCCGCATGACCGTTGCGGGTGAAGATCGCGACACCATTGCCATATTGATGCTGGCTCGGCAGCGCGAGCGCTTCCTCGAAGCTATCGGCACGGACGATCTGCAGCACGGGGCCGAAAATCTCCTCCTGGTAGCTGCGCATCGTGGGCTTGACCCGATCGAACAGCGTCGGTCCGACGAAGAAGCCTTTTTCGTGGCCCTGCAGGGTGAAGCCGCGACCGTCGAGCACCAACTCGGCGCCCTCGTCGACCCCCATCTGGATATAGCTTTCGATCTTCGCCTTGTGCGCGGCGGTGACGACCGGGCCGTAATGCGCATCCTGATCGGTCGACACGCCGACGCGCAACGCCTCGATCGCCGGGATCAGTTTCTTGCGCAGGCGATCGGCGGTGTCGTTCCCGACCGGCACCACCACCGGCAGCGCCATGCAACGCTCGCCCGCCGAACCAAAGGCCGCACCCGACAGATCGTTCACGACCTGGTCAAGATCGGCGTCGGGCATGACGATCCCGTGATTTTTGGCGCCGCCCATCGCCTGGACGCGCTTGCCAGCGGCGACGCCGCGCTGATAGACATAATGCGCGATGTCCGACGACCCGACAAAGCTCACCGCCTTGATCTCGGGGTGATCGAGTATCGCGTCGACCATCACCTTGTCGCCATGGACGACCTGCAGGATGCCGTCCGGCAGGCCAGCCTCCTTCATCAGCTCGGCCAAGCGGACCGGCACCGACGGGTCGCGTTCGGAAGGCTTGAGAATGAAGGCGTTGCCGGCCGCGATCGCGACCCCGAACATCCACATCGGGATCATCGCGGGGAAATTGAAGGGTGTGATTCCCGCGACGATGCCGAGCGGCTGACGCATCGAATACACGTCGATCCCAGGCCCGGCGCCCTGCGTATATTCGCCCTTGAGCAAATGCGGAATCCCGCCGGCGAACTCGATCACCTCGAGCCCACGCTGAATGTCGCCGCGGGAATCTGCGATCACCTTGCCATGTTCGGAGGACAGCAGATGCGCGAGCGAGTCCATATTGGTCTCGATCAGTTCCTTGAACCTGAACATGACGCGCGCGCGTCGCTGGGGATTGATCGCCGCCCATCCGGGCTGCGCGGCTCTCGCCAAGGCGACGGCCTTGTCGAGATCGGCTGCAGTGCCGAGCGCGACACGCGCCTGCACTTCGCCGCTGTTGGGATCAAAGACGTCGCCGAAACGCTCGGCCCGGCCCGATGGGCCGTCCGCGAAAAGATGGCTGATGTCGCGCAACTGGGTGGCCATGGACGATCTCCCGAAACTCGCGCCGTCCTTCCCCCGTCTCAGCCTCGCTGACAACCCCTTGCGCTGCAGGACCAGCCTGCAATAATGCAGGCCATGCGTTGGGACGACCTACAATTTTTCCTGACGCTAGCCCGCACCGGGCTGCTGACCACCGCCGCACGTCAGCTCGATGTCGACGCCACCACGGTGGGCCGCAGGATCCGCCGGCTCGAGCGCAGCCTCGAAGGACAGACTCTGTTCGAGCAAGGTCGCGAGGGGCATCTTCTCACCGAGGCGGGTCGCCGGTTGTTGGCGCGCGTCGAGGCGATCGAACGCGAGGCTGATGCGATCCTCGGCGGCGGCGACGCGGCGAGCGGCGAGGAGATTCGCGGGCGGCTGCGGATCAGCGCCTCAGAGGGCTTCGGGACCTGGATGATCGCGGGGCATCTTGGCGCTTTCGCGACAGCACATCCGCATGTCTCGATCGATCTGGTCGCGAACAGCGGCTTTCTCGACCCGTCACGCCGTGAAGCCGATGTCGCGATCCTGCTGGCGCGCCCGCGGCGCGGTCCGCTGATCAGCAAGAAGCTCACCGATTACCGGCTTCGGCTCTATGCTGCGCACGACTATCTTTCGGGCCGGCCCTGTCCGGCCGTCCCCGCCGATCTCTCGGCGCATACTGTCGTGGGCTATATTCCCGATCTGCTCTACGCGCCCGAACTCGGTTATCTGGGGGAGGTCAAAACCGGACTCGAGGCGCGGCTGCGCTCATCGAGCATCAACGCGCAGCATCGCCTGCTGGCGGCCGGCGCCGGGATCGGCGTGCTGCCCTGCTTCATCGGCGACCAGGATCCAGCGCTCGTGCGGCTGCTGCCCGACGTCGTGATCGATCGCTCTTTCTGGCTCGTTACCCACCAGGACAGCCGGCATCTTCCGCGCAACGCGCTGTTCGTCGAATGGCTTTCCGAACTTGTCCTGCGGCAGCGGGCAAGGCTGCTGGGCGAGACCGTCAAGCAACCAGCACGGGCCGAACACGGCAAATAACGCTTTCCGATCTCGCAGGTTTTGCTCGAAGCGGCATTTTTTTCGAGCGCTTGGCTGTGCGCGTGAACATGTACGGGTGTGGAACGTTTGGAACTCGACTTTTGGAGTTGAGGATGATCGACGCACATATCGCCCTGCAAAATCGTTTGCTCGCCGCTCTCAAACCCGAGGATCTGGCGCTTCTCCTGCCTTCCTTCACCCTGCACGAGTACTCCAGCGGTAAAATCCTGCAGGAGGCCGGCGCCGATGTGCGCTTTGCATGGTTTCCGCTCGCCGCTGCCGCGGCCTCGTTCGTCGTGACCGCGGATGCAAATCGCATGGTCGACGCCGCATTGGTCGGTTGCGAGGGCGCCGCGGGCGGGATCGTCTCACTGGGCCGGATGCCGGCTTATGCGCGCGCGCATGTCCAGTTCGGCGGGCGTTTCCTGCGGTTGCCGCTGCTCGCGCTCCACCATGCCAAGATCCAGTCTCCCGCCATAGCCAACTGGATCGCACGCTATTCGGATTGCCTGGTCGCACAGCTGTTTCAGTCTGCCGCATGCAACGCCACGCACACCATCGCGCAACGTCTCGCGCGATGGCTGATAGCGACACGCGACCGGATCGGTCAGGACGAGATCGTGATCACCCAGGAACAGCTTGGTGAGATGCTCGGCGTCGGGCGCAGCTTCATCAATCGATCGCTCCGCAATCTCGGCAAGATGGGGATCGTGGGCTCGCGTCGGCGGCGGATCGTCATCCGCGACGCCGATCGCCTCGCGGCGATCGCTTGCGAATGCAACCATCGTGTCCGCGAACATTTCGACACGATTCTAACGGGGGTTTATCCGGGGGAGCCTGACTCGGTCGCAGCCTGAACCGGGTCACGGCAGGAATATTGTGCCCGCTCCGCAGGGCTAATGAATTGGGATTTCCTCGTCACACGGTGGAGGCCGAGGCCGCCTACCGCACCATTCCCTGTCGAGGCGGCCCGCGCCGACAGGCGAGCGCCATGCTCCTCGTACCGAATGGCCGTACAGGCGAAGACCTTCGAAGATCATTTCGCCTACGGTTCGTGAACATCGGCGGCTGTCGCTCGTTGAGAGGTTTCATGGCAAGGACAGGAGCGGTTCATGGCGGATCTTACGGGTTTCGAAATTGCCCGGCGCGGACAAAAATACGTCATCCACTTCAATATGGATGAAGATTCGACGGTTGAGATCGTTGCGAGTTACGAACAGATGGATCTGATTGCCGAAGAAATCGATCGTCAACTCGACCGCGACTCCGGTGAGGAACTTGAAATAGCCGGCGGTCATGCACAACGCGGCGGCCCTTGAGCTCTCTACGCGGGCTCCAATCCTCTGTCGCTCGATCGGTGTTCATCGTCTGATACGTCGCCCAACCAGCGGCGGGATCTCCGCTCGACCGAACCATTCACCCCACCCCAAGAGGAGTAAAGTTATGACGATCGATTCTGACATTTCGACGCTCAACAGCCTGATCAAGACCACGCTCGACAGCGTCAAGGGTTTTGAGGAGGCCGCGGAACATAGTGACAGCGGCCGTTATGCATCAACCTTTCGCGAGTTCGCCGGCGAGCGACGCCAGGTGGTATCCTCGCTTCAGGAAGAAGTCCGGCGCCTCGGCGGCAATCCGGAGGATGACAGCAGCTTCCTCGCCGCGGCGCATCGCACCTTCCTCGACCTGAAGCAGGCACTCACGAACCGCGAGGACCGCGCGATCATCAACGAGGTCGAGCGCGGTGAAGATTATCTCAAGGAGAAATATAATGATGCGTTGCGGGAAGACCTCTCCCCGCAGACGCGCTCGGTGATCGAGCAGGCTTATGGATCTGTCCGCGCGGGCCATGATCGCGCGAGCGCCCTCAAGCACAGCCTTGAAAGCCACTCCTGACGCGTGCGGAGCGTCCCGGCATCGGCTGGGGCGCTCCGCCGATGGCTAGACCCTTTCCACATCGACCCAGCGCCGCTCGGCGGCTGAGCGGCGCGCCGCATCCAGCACCGCCTGTCCCGCCGCTGCATCGCGGAATGTTCCCGCGCGCTCGGCGGTCAGGGGCTCGCCACCTTCCATCCGAGCCTTCATTTCTGCGAAAAGGCGTGCATAGGGCGCGACATCGAAGCCTTGCGTGTGCCACCGGTCCTGCTCGGTCTGGATCAGCTCGGCAACAGGAAAAGGCGTGGGCGCGGGATTGACGAGCTCGGCAGGCATCTCGATCCGCCGAGGGCCCTCCCGGTCCTGCAGCCATATCTCCTCAGGATCGCCGAAGACCGCGCCGCTCTGTATCCATGCGCTGCCGGCGCTTCCGGCGATTCGGGTCGTCATCATCATCGGGCCCGGCAGCGCCATCGCCGCCGCGAGCACGCCGCTCGCGCCTGTCTCGGTGACAAACTGCAGGCTGTAATAATCGTCGGAGGTCATCGCCGGGCGCCCCGGCGCGAGCTTGGCGAGCAGCGCGCTCACCGCGCCGATCTCGCCGAGGGTCGAGCGAACCTGATCGATCATATGGCTGCCGAACGCGCCCAGGAAACCCCCGCCCTGTCCGGCATCCTCCCACCAGGGCGCCAGTTCGGCGTCGGGATCATCCGTACCCGGCTGATAATAGAGGCGCAGGAAATGCCTCGGCTCACCGATCAGCCCGTCCTTGACCACGCGGCGCAGCAGCGCCTGCGCACTGTCGAAGCGGAACTCGGCGCCGAGCATGTGGATAATCCCGGCCTGCTCCGCGGCGCGCAGCATCTCGCGGCCCTGCGCCAGATCCTTGGCAAAGGGCTTTTCGCACATGACATGCCGCCCGGCGGCAATGGCTTCCATAACCGGCGCGAAATGCGCATGGGGCGGCGTCGCGACGGTGACCAGCCGGATCGCCGGATCGTCCAGCGCTTCGGCGAGCCGATCGGTCGCCAGCGGAATGCCGAGCGGCGCTGCGCGCTGGGAGGTCCTATCGCGATTCCGGCCGACGATCGCCCGCACTTCGAATCCAGCCTGGCGCAGCGCGCGCACGTGCGTGAACAGACCGAAGCCAGTGCCCACCACCACCGCACCGGGCGCAGCACCTCTCACCGTGCTCATTGACTGTTCCTTGCTTGCTGGATGGTCGCGCGGCCCGCAGC
>Ga0068859_100002581_pt1 | contig 18427 bp, 19 predicted proteins | sample KBSSwiS22_FD_66585 | JGI IMG/M metagenome (GOLD analysis project Ga0068859, IMG submission 66585) | Switchgrass rhizosphere microbial communities from Kellogg Biological Station, Michigan, USA - KBS Switchgrass S2-2 | ecosystem: Host-associated > Plants > Roots > Rhizosphere > Soil ...
TCGCGGGCGGCGGAGAAACGTTTCCGCACGCAGCCGGCAATCTCCTCCCAGATACGCTCGCTCGAAGAAGAGATCGGAGCCAAACTGCTTGATCGCTCAGGCGGGAGAGTGTCGCTAACCGCCTCTGGCAAACTCTTCTTGCGCTTTGCCGAGGACACGCTCGACGCGCGTAAGGCTGCCGTGACTGCGATTGCCGAAACGGAGCGTGTGCCACGGGGGGAAATCGTGGTGGGCGCAAATGAAGGCACCTGCCTGCATATTTTGCCCGAGGTCTTTGCGAATTTTAAGAAGCAGTACCCGGATGTCTCCGTAAACATCAAGCGTGCTGATTATGCGAAGGTGCTTGAGTCGGTCATCGATAATACGGTCGATTTCGGCGTCGTTTCCCTTCCAGTAAACGACAACCGCCTCACTGCAGTCGCGATCCACAAAGACGAACTCGTCCTCATTGCTCCTCCGCGCCACCCGCTCTCAAAGCTCAAAGCTGCAACGGCGGAGGACATCGCACAGTATCCTCTCGTCGTCCCCAAGGTCGGCCATACCCGCGATGCCATCGAAGATCTATTCCATCTGCACAAGTTGAAGCCACGCTATGCTATGGAACTCGATTCGAGTGAACTGCTCAAGCGTTTCGTAGCAGTCGATATTGGGGTTGGGTTTATTGCCAGCTCGAATGTTCTCGAAGATGTTCAGGCCAAGGTCCTGTGCGCAGTCCCCCTCGCCGAAGCTCACATCCGCCGCGACCTTGCGCTGGTGTTTCGCAAAGACAAGGCCCTGAGTCGCGCCGCCCTTGCTTTTATTGATATTGCGGTGAAAAGTAAGGTGACGGAACTGACGGCCGCGGGACCTCGTTAGCCCCTCTTTAGTGGTAGAAAGCTGAGTTCCGAAGGCAAACCCTACCCGAGGGCGCGCGCTGCACGGCTTTCCCCGGGGAAGGCTGTTCCTACCAGGCTCGCCTGGGGATAGGCGACCGTGAATACGGGTTCCTCCGTCTCCTGCCTGGCCTTTGAAAGGCAACCTGAAGCTCGCCGACCCGGTGCTCGGCCATGGGCTTCGGCGACAGACCCTCCCTAGGCTTGGGGTACGACCCAGATCGCAGTGTCTCTCCTCGTAACGCGGTGAGGATCGGCATTCCCGAAAAACCAAGGTTGCCGCGCAGGTTCTACCAGGATGCTTAATCGCATTGTTTTGCGCGACAATGTTAAAAGCACCTCCCTTTTGAGGGGTATGAATCATGCGTCTCGGTAAACTTCTTGCCTTCCCCATCCTTCTGTCTCTACTTTCCCTGCCCTGCACAGCCGACGTTCTTAAGGTCGTCATTGATGACACCATTCAGGCTGCCACCGCGGAGCGTGTGGCGCGGGCGATCGATCTCGCAGCGGAGCAAAAATACGTTGCGGTTCTGGTTGAGCTCAATACTCCCGGCGGCGTGATGGGCTCGATGCAGGAGATCATGCAGAAAATCATCGCATCGCCTGTGCCGGTCATCATTTATGTGACTCCGAGCGGGAGCCGGGCAGCGTCGGCTGGCTTCTTCATACTGGAGAGCGCAGATGTGGCCGCGATGGCACCGGGCACGCACACCGGCGCCGCGCATCCGGTTGGGCCGTTCGGCGGCGAAATCAAGGGGCCCATGGGAGACAAGGTCCTGAACGATGCGTCGGCGATGTTGCGCTCGATTGCGTCAAAGCGTCGAAGAAATAGCGACGTCGCGGAAACCGCGGTTCGCGAATCGAAATCGTTCACTGAGACCGAGGCACTTTCGCAAAAGCTGATCGACTACGTTGCCTCGGACGAGCAGGACCTCTTTCGCCAAATCTCGGGCAAACAGATTACGCGATTTGATGACAAGACGGCCTCCCTGAACCTTGTCGGACAGAAGGAAGTAGTTCTCGAGCCCACTTTGAAAGAGACGATCCTTTCCTTTCTGATGGAACCGGACATCGCGTTCATCTTGCTGGCAATTGGAGCCCTGGCTCTGTACACCGAATTCAATCATCCGGGTGCAGTCTGGCCAGGAACGGTCGGGATCGTCTTTATTCTGTTGGCAATTTTTGCGCTGCACCTTCTGCCAATTCGCTTCTTCGCGGTGGTGCTGATCTTTGCATCGTTCGCCCTGTTCGCACTGGAGGCGAAGTTCTCTACCCACGGCGTCATGGCAATCGGAGGAATTGTCACTCTGGTGTTGGGCGGGTTGCTCTTGATAGACGCACCGATTCCTGAAATGCGGGTGAAACTTTGGACCGCCCTCGCGGTCAGCATTCCTCTGGGATTGATCACGGTCTTTCTGATGACCATCGCTCTCCAGGCCCGGCGCAACAAGGTCGTCACCGGAATTGAAGGCCTCATCGGTGAGATCGGAACCGCACAAACTGCGCTGGCACCCTCCGGAAAGGTTTTTATTCACGGCGAGATCTGGAATGCGACCGCCAGCAGCGAAGTTGGTGTGGGTCAAAATGTGGTGGTGGAGAAAGTAGACGGACTGCAGTTACAAGTCACACCCACCAGTAGGGCGCCAGAGAAGACAACCGCGTAAATCACGCCCTACAACTTCAGAACCGAGGAAAACAGACGTGCATGGAGGAAGCTTGCTGGCGCTAATCCGACTAATACAATCGCGCATGCTCCGCGTTGCAGTACAATCACGTCGGACTGAGAAGGGGAGGATTTTATGGATTTTAGTTTCGGATTCGTAACGGTTGCAATCATCATCGTTGTCATCTACTTCCTGAGTTCGATCAAAATCCTGGCTGAGTATGAACGGGGCGTCATCTTCCGGCTGGGTCGTTTGCGCCAGCAGGCAAAAGGGCCTGGGGTGATTCTGGTCTTTGCACCGATCGATCGAATGGTTCGCGTGTCGCTACGGCAAGAGGCGCTTGAGGTTCCTTCGCAGGATATCATCACTCGCGACAACGTCACATTGAAGGTCAACGCGGTTATTTTCTTGCGCGTGATTGAGCCGACCCGCGCCGTGGTCGAAGTCTCGAACTACATCTACCAGACGTCCCAGTTCGCCCAGACGACACTGCGGTCAGTCCTTGGCGAGCTGGATCTCGACGAACTGCTGGCGCATCGTGACAAGATCAATTCTCGCCTGCAGACAATCCTTGATCAGCACACCGCGCCATGGGGGGTCAAGGTAGTTAACGTGGAAGTGAAACAGGTTGACATGCCAGAAACGATGCTGCGGGCGATGGCAAAACAGGCTGAAGCAGAGCGTGAGAAGCGTTCTAAGATCATTCACGCAGAAGGCGAGTTTTCGGCGGCACAACGCCTGGTGGACGCGGCCCATCTGCTCGCCACTGAGCCGGTGAGTGTGCAGTTACGTTACCTGCAGACCTTGACGGAGATCGGGGTAGAGAAGAATACGACTGTGGTCTTCCCTGTACCAGTGGACCTGTTGTCCGGACTCGAGAAGTTACTAGCGAAAGGCGAGACTCCGGCAGCAAAATAGGGTTAGAAGATTGGGGAATCTTGTAACGAAGACTGGGTCCAATACCAACATTCCCCGATTCCACAATCCTTATGAGTCCCGCGAGCGCGCCCTACTTGGAACAAGAAACCGATACCGAGATAACTTTAGGCACCGGCAAGATGCTGATTTTGTTCTTCGGGCTGGTGCTGCTATGTGCTGTATTTTTCGGCATGGGTTTCACCATGGGCAAGAACGCGGTGAGGTCCGCGCCGGAACTGCAGGCGACCCCCAACGGAGTGCGCCCCTCAGCGGCCAATAGTTCGGCAACGAAAACTGCGACGCCGTCACAAGCAACTGCCCCTGCAACCCAGTCGGCTCCGGACAACGCTCTGACTTCGTCCGGACAGCCAGCGCAACAAGCCCCCTCGGGAAACGATCAAAACCCAACACAAGGGTCGGGTGCTCAACAACCCGCACTTTCTGGCCCAGGATATTTCGTACAGGTCGCGGCTGTGAGCAAGCAGGAAGACGCGGACGCGCTGGTCGAAGCGCTTAAAGGCCATGGTTATGCAGCACTGATTGCCGCTCCTACTTCCGACAAGCTTTACCACGTGCAGGTCGGCCCTTTCGCTGACATTAAGGACGCCGAGTCCACGCGCGCAAAGCTGGTCAGCGACGGCTATAGCCCGATCCTGAAGAAGTAGCCTTTACCCCGCGTAGCCCTTGCCATCCTAGGACACTGCCGGAAGAAGGTGTTTCGCGAAGATTCCCATGAGGGCGCGTAGGCTTCGCGCATTTCGGATTGCATGCCCTCCAATGTCATTTGAGGTAGACGTATGCCCGAGAGCCTTGGTTCCCACCTGCACAGGCGGCGAGCCCACTCCATTAGCTGTTTCTCCGGATAATCACCACCTGGTGCCGCTGAACTCACGCGTGTACCACAGGAACATTTTCCCTCAGGGAAGCTTCTCGGGATAAAAGTCGCCCAACCAATGCTTGTAGTGCCAGCCGGAGGTCCCGACATGAATCGCGTATCCAGCTGGCATCAAATTCTATCTCCGGGAGCGAGACGACCGGCGAGTTAGGGACGCTTTATGGGCCGACTGCGAACGGGCGGAGCGCGTTCTGCGACGGGCAGCCGATTTGGCTTGCTTTGAAAGGGCACGATGCGAAGCGCCCGACCGGCCCTGTCGCTTGAGTACCTGCTTGCCCGCGCGTGAGCGTTTGGCGGAGGGCCGACGGCGACTTGTGGAGCGATGGTTTCTACTTTCCTTTTGCGCGGATGCCGTCCCCTTAGGCGGGGGTGGCAGTTTCACGCCCGCCTTCCGCGCCTTTGACAACCCGATGGCAATTGCCTGTTTTGCATTCTTAACTCCATGCTTCCCTTCCCTGACGTGGTGAATTTCTTCCCGCACGAACTCCCCAGCCTGAGTAGTGGGAGCTTTGCCTTCTCTAGCGTCTTCACGAGCCCGTTCCATGGTCTGTTTTTCCGGCATCTCAACCTCCTAACTGTTTCTCCTTCAAGGCGAGTCTAGTGCCCAGGTTGATCGCAACCAATCAGGAAAAGGATGTAAAAGTGCTGGACGGTCAGGCAAATAGCTTAGGCAGCCCTCCGATTTCCGCGTCGTAACAACATCTCGGGCAGCCTGTTCACCAACCTGCCCGATGCTGCCGCCATCTAAGCCTTCACTAGGTGCGGTGGAACCGTCCCCGGACCGAACGATAGTGCCCGAATCTATCGCCATGCTCCGGGGACGGCAAATATCGCTGCCCATGCACGCTTAGGCGATGATCGCTCGGGCTTCGCCAAAAACCCTCTGATCTAGAGGTTGAACGGTTTCAGCATTGCTACCCCACTTGACGCTCGGGCCGATTCCACGGACGGTTATCTGGATCAAGTTCGCCCAGGGCTAGATCGACAATTGCACTCTTGATAGAGTGAGCGAAGATTGACGAGAAGATGAGCATTTTCTCGGCGACTGCTTCGTCGACGGTTCCGTCCTCCACGTAACCCCGCAATTCCATACCGGCTGCGATCCCCGCCCAAAAAACCACTTCTTCCATGCTCACGGTCTGTCCGGGATTGGGCGGCAAATCACAAAACCCCTCGATCGCCTCACGAATCTCTTGGGGCGAGCGCTGCTGAATTTCGTCCAACAGGCTGAGCACTTCAAGAATGCGGGTAAATCCTTGCCAATCTTTTCTATCGGTAGTTTCGAGTCTCATCATAAAGAGCACCAGCCAGTGGGTTCGTCGCACCACAACACTCTCCATGGACTTTAGCCGTTGCAGGTGGACCTCGGTATCCCTTTCATCGGTTAACTCCTGCGAAAGCATCCTGTAAGGGTTGATTGCAGGCCAGGACGTCTTGAATCAGGGTTTTCCTGTAGGGGAGGCAGTAATTACACGGCAAGCCTAAGCGAGCTCGAAGCCAGGCCGCGCGGAATCTCCACCCGATAGGTCGGTTCCGCACTGGGGCGCCAATGCAGCTTGTATCCCTCTTCGCCTCGGAGGAAATCGAACCTGCGTGCGCCGAAACGAACTGCTTCTTCGATGACGGCGAACATAAGCTGCATGCCTGGACTGAGAAAGGAGAACTCCGGATCGAATCCTTGCAAATAGCAGTACACAGATTGCTGATGAAAAAAGGAATAGTTCACGGCAATCGTGCGATCATTCATCCGCATGCGGTAGAGCCGCAGGAGACCTGAGGACAGCAGGGAGGGAGCTACTACACGATGAAATTGCCGAATTTGCGGGTCTCCAAGAACACCGCTTTGACCCAATTTCCTCCAGCGGCTTGTGTGCAGCCGAAACAGGTCTTCGACAAACTCCTCTGCATTCGAGAGAGTCGCCGTCTCGACCACTGCCCCTCCTTCGCGTTGAGTTCTAGAACGCGCATTGCGCAGATTTGCCCACTGTCGCTTCGAAAGCGATTGCACCAGTTCTTCGCTGCTTGAAGGGAGCGACAAAACAAAGCAAAGATCATGTTCCTTCACGTAGGGGCGAAGTGTGCGGGAATAAAGCAAAAAGCTGCCAAGAGGGAGATCGGTGAGATCAAGGACATCCCAGCCCGGGATTGTGTCGAACGCATTGAGGACTTCCATGACGACAGCCCCCTCGTCCCCTGGTTCGAGTAGCACGCCCAGGTAATCCGAGACCCCTCCCCCTGCAAACGCCAGTATCCGCTTCTGGTTTCTGCGATAGATGATCAGCGGTGCGAAGCCGACGAGTCTACCAGACTCGCGGATTTCTACCCCAATGAGGTTTTCAGGGCGGAATTCATTGACCCACACCATCAACCATTCGCAGGCCAGAAAAGGAGCTGGGTTCGGACAACGTAAGAAAAGATCCTTCCATTCCGGAAGAAGCAAGGTAAACTCTTCCGGCGAATGGAGTATTCGAGCAATTCTCGTTGCCGATGAATGGGGCATTATGCGGCCTGCAACTCCGGCATGCGGCTGCCGCGGGCCAGTTCTTTGTAGAGTGCAAGGTAAGCACCGAGCATCACCTCGCCTGAGAATCGGACTTCGGCTTCACGTCGGCAAGCGCTGGCGCTAAGGTTCGCTGCGTGACGAATGGCGTCGGACATTTCGCAGACCGACTCCACTAGAAAACCAGTCTTTGGCTCAACGACGATATCCGGCAATGCCCCGGTACGCCACGCGATCACTGGAGTCCCGGACGCCATTGCCTCCATGGCAATCAGGGAACTGGTTTCTGGAGCCTGGCTTGGGATCAACAAGCACTTGGCGCCGGCCAGCAGGCTAGCCTTACGCCGTCCACCCACCGCTCCCAGAAAAGCAGCGTTAGCCCCGAGGTAAGGCTGAACAACTCTTTCGAAGTATTTGCGGTGGTCGGGATAGTCGAATAGCGTTCCGGCAATAAGAAGTTTTTGTTGCGCACGTTTTGCCGCGTGCATGGCAAGATGCAAGCCTTTTTCTGGGCAAATCCGTCCCATAAACAGAACATAGTCACTCTTCCTTGCCGTTGGCCGAAATTGCCCGAGGTCGACGCCGTTGGGAATGACTTGGGTCGGTTGCATTCCTGGTGGTCGACTCTGGGCTTGTGAGCGAGATACGCAAACGAGAGAGACGTTGTCCGGTGGGTGTTTAAGATGTTTCCTTGAATACCAATTCAAGGGCAGGTGCAAGGAAACAACCACAGGTAAGTCAAAGGCAGGCAGGTACTCCCCAAAATCAATTCCATGCATGTGGATGACATCAACCCGAAATCTCTGAAGTGCGGCGTTCAAGGCGCTGCGAAAGCTTTCTCGGGCCTCGTGCTTGCATCCCTCAGTGAGATTCACGGACGGACTCTGTACGGGAACGAGCAAACCATGAACGCGAGACGCCGCTGCCGCAACGACGAGAGACCGGTGGCCGGCTCGAAGTAGACCTTCATCGAGCGTGAGCAGCACTTGCTCTGCCCCGCCGGCGGTTGCCTGCGATACCGGGGCCAGAGGATAGGCGACGTTCAAGACCGTCAGGGGCACGATAGTTCCTGCACTCCAGCGATTTTTTCCATGGCAAGGGCGCGCCATTGTCGCCCCGTCATTGGCCATGCCATGCACTCGTACCAGAGCTTGCCTGGGTGAGGTGCGCCGGTGAAGTCATATTCCGGCGCAGCACGAAAGCGTTCGTGATCGATTGGGAACCCTCCCAACACACGGCGCTGTGACGCATAGGCCGCGAACATGTCTGCCTTCCGCGTGCGCTCTGCCTCGGAAAGATGTAGTTGAAGTTCCTGATCCGTATCGGGATTTAGAAACATACCCGAGACGCACTGCCGGTCGTTCGCATGATAAGAGGTCATTTCAACTAGCAGCGGAGCACTTTCTCGACATAGTGTATGAATTGCCAGGTGAGCCACCAGCGCGGCCGTGTCGTGGTCAGGATGGCCGCCCTCGTAGGGATGGGTGACCAAAACATCGACCTCGACCCTACGGAGCAATTCGGAAAGGCGACAAGCCAAAGCATCGGCGCTGAAGATCGCCTCTTGATCCACTCCGCCCAGCCAATCGATCTGGCAGTCGGATAATCCTGCCAACCAGAGAGCCTGTCCGGCCTCAGCTCGACGCAACGACAAATACGCCTCGCGAGCGCCATGAAAATCCGGAGACCACAACTTGCGGTCACGGGGCGCACCGTCGGTGAGGTAAATCACGCGGGGACTGGCGAAACGGGCGAGCAGTGTGGAGGCCCCAATCGTTTCGTCATCGGGATGCCCGGCGAGAACGGCAACCCGATCGTCGCCATCGTGGCGATTCTCGCGCAAACCGCTCGACCATTCTTGCCAGCTTTGGTTATCGTGCGATCTCATGAACCGTGGTCTGATTCGAAAGCACGCGGACAGCTTCGCGGTACCCATGCAGCGTGCCCACGTCGACATAGACATCGCCACGCTTGATGCCGTAGGCGCGCCCACCGTTGACCAGATAAGCGTTGACCAGAGTGCCGAAATATTCGTCCGAGCGATCGCGCTCCAACCACAAGTTTTGCAACGCCAGGAATTGCCGCCCGGGCATCTTAAAGGCACCCCAAATCCACTCCGATGCGGCATTCGGATGCTTTACTTGGATTTCTTCTACTCGGCCGTCGTGGTCGGTTACGACAGAGTCAAACAATTCGGGCCGCTCCACTGGAAAGAGGAGAAACGACAATTCTCCATCTGGAAGAAATTCGTACCCTGCCAGCGGGAACCAGACGGTATCGGGAAGGCCAATGTAGACTTCGTCCTCTGGTGCGATGAACGGCACGGCACTAAACAGAGCATCACACAGTCCGCTGGGATTCTGCTGCACCACATAGCAGATGGGAGCCGTGCCGATTCTCCCGCCGAAGTAACTGACGATATCGGTTTTGGCCGGCGAGATCACGAAGCAGACGCGATCCACGCCGCCGGCCAGCATACGCTCAAGCAGGTATTCCGAGACCGCACGTGGGCGCTCAATATCTCCCTCGCGACGGGTGCCAACGGGAAGCAACTCTTTTGAGAACGCCAAAGGCTGAATTCGCGTCCCCAGTCCTGCCGCAGGAATGATTCCCCAGCGATGCTTCATGCCGCTGCCTCCAGGGCCGAAACCAATTCGCGACTGCGATGTTCCGCGGTGTGACTCGCGAGAACGCGCTCGCGCGCGGCCTTGCCAATCCGCCGCAATTCGTCTGCGCTCCGGGATAACAATTCGACGACATCGTCCTGGGATTCTGCGATCAGCAATTCACGACCAGGTTCGAAGAATTCTTCAATTCCCTCCCATGAATCACTGATGATGGGCGTCTCGCAGGCAGCCGCCTCAAATAGTCTGCCGGAGGGACAATATCCAATGCTCGCCATCGCAGCCCGCGTGACATTAAGGGTTGCACGGGATGAACAATAGAACGCCGGATGATCGCGCGGTGGGACATGACGCACAAACCAGATGTTCTCGCGCCAAGGAAAATCTTCCGGGTATTGCGCCCCGCCGAGAAGAAATTTTTGTCCGGAAAGCTGATGAGCAGGCTTCAAAAACAGTTCTTCGAGCACCTGTTGTCGATCGGCAGCGTATGTTCCCAGATAAGAAAAGTCCGAACAATAACGGGACGACTTCTGCACTGGCTGATGCAGCTCCGGATCAACGCTTCCATAGAGTGGAGCGACATGGCGGGCATCCAGAAAAGCCTTGACCTCTTCCAGAGCGCGTCCACCTACGTAGCTCAGCACCAGATCGAATCCAGAAAGGCCGTATCTGGGTATGTAGTCGACTTGTCCTTCGGCGCGCAACTTTTCCAGAGTCACAGCAGTGTCAAGATCGTAGAAGACCTTGATAATTGGGGATGACAGCACCAGATCACAGGCCTGTTGGGCATCAGGACAGTACGAGGTCACGATCGCGGCGTCGGATGCCTCGACTTCATCATTGGCGCGGGAATGTATCTGGTCCCAATCTGAATATAATTCGAGCTTATACCCCTCGGGATTGTGCAGGTCACGATGCCGAGCGTAATAGGGGACGTCGCGCTCGAAGAAACTCACTTGGTGGCCTTGTCGCGCCAGCCATTTGCAGAGGCCCCGCCAGAGGGTGGCATGCCCGTTCCCCCACGAGGAACTAAGGGTCAACCCGAAAATCACTAACTTCATCTCGGTTTCCTTGCCATACCGGGCTTAATGACCCGCACACCCGGAGCACACGTTCTCTGGTTTCGCATCTTCGATGCCGTGCCCAGCGGGGACGATGTATTGGTCTATTTCCCTCTGTTTAGGGGGTCGGTGCTTGACTCCCAATGGGGTCAGGCCCTCGCCACAAGCAACATAAGTGAAATGCCGAGAATCTCAGGTTTGAAGATCAATTCCAGGACTCGGAGTGACGTTCGCAACCGATCGGACCGGATGCCCCGTGACCATTTCGTGACCAGGACATGAGCTCGTAATCAACTGGAAGAGGCACTTCGGCATGACCGTTAGCACGGAAACTCTCAAAGCCGCCGCTCGACCCAAGGCGACCTCACAACCCCGTCCAGCACGTCCGGCCGATCAGGACTTGTGGATATTTCGCGATGGCAAGAAAACGGTATCTGCCCAGGACTTGGTGGCAGACCTGCGCGCTCGACTCACGAACTCCACCTTGAGCACTGCAGTCATTGATGCCCTCATTGAGGCAGGTGAATTGGAGGCGGCCCTTGAGGATGCTGGGTGTGAGTCTGCAACAACTGCTTCAAGAGTCACCACGGCGATTGCCTCCGTTGTTTGCGGCAACTCGCGTGACGCTTTGGCGAGAGCCGCTGATACCCTGGAATCCCTCGAAGTGCCCGCCCGTGTCAGCGTTTCCCCGCCGGAAGGTTTTACCTACTACGCGCTGCACGCAACCGACTTCGTTGGGGTGCTCGATAAAGTTGCCAGAGAACCGAAGCCTTGCGCGGTGCTTGGAATACGGAGCATTGGAACCACGCTTAGCGCGGTAGTGCTGGCTGCCTTAGTTAGGGAAGGAATACCAGCAACCCGAATTACGGTCCGCCCCACGGGACACCCGTACTCCCGCAGAACAGAATTTAGTGCTGTACAACTGGCGTGGGTGGAACGAAATCTCGGTGCCCAATTCCTGATTGTGGACGAAGGACCAGGTCGAAGTGGGTCAACCTTCTTGTCCGTCGCCGAGGCCTTAGTGGAAGCCGGAATTACGCGCGAAAACATCACCCTCATCGGAAGCCGGGAGCCGGACGTCGGTTCCCTGTGTGCTGACAATGCGCCAGTTCGATGGCGGCAATTCCGATTTGTGGCAACCACTCCGTCGGTAAACCAACGGTTTGCGCGTCATATCTATGTCGGAGGCGGAGATTGGCGTAAGTTCCTGCTGCCGCCGGACAAATCCTGGCCGGAAAGTTGGACACAGATGGAGCGGCTTAAGTTCGTGTCTCCGGACTGGGAGCACCTGTACAAATTCGAGGGTATGGGTCCTGTCGGAGTCGAAGCCCGCGCTCGCGCCTTCCAACTCGCCGATGCGGGTTTCGGACCCAGAGTTTGCGAGTCAGAAGACGGTTTCCTTTGTTATTCCCTGGTCAAAGGAAAAGCCATGCAATCCGAGGACGCGGACGGCAGAGTCCTGGACCGCATCGCGAGCTACTGTGCATTTCGCAATTCGGAATTTTCTTCCGGATCATCTGGAACTCCGCAGCTGCGAGAGATGCTCGAGTTCAATATCATGCAGGAGTTTGGAATTGCACTCCCATTGCATGAAGATGATTTCTGCGCTCACCGCCCAGTGATTAGCGATGGCAGCATGCAGCCTTATGAATGGATAGCGGCAAAGTCCGGTCAAGTGATCAAAGTCGATGGCTTAGACCATGGTGACAATCACTTTTTCCCTGGGCCGTGCGATATTGCATGGGACCTGGCTGGTGCTTCGGTGGAGTGGAATCTGAGTGGAGCAGCAACCGAGTACATGCTCAATCGCTTCCGCGTTGAGTCGGGACTAGATGTATCGTCTAAATTCGATCTTTATCGACTAGCTTACCTGGTCTTCCGGCTTGGTTTCTGCAAAATGGGAATTTCTACCGTTAAAGGCTCTCCCGAGGAAACCCGCTTGAGAAAAGCGTATGCGAACTATCGCGCGCAAGCTCACACATTGCTCGAAGGAGCTACCGTCAGTGGGCAAGCAGCTTAGCCACCAGAGTTGTGGCGGCGAGGTAACCTAGGAGGCGTACAGACTTTCCTGTATTGTTGCTGATCATTTCTGAAGAATAGACTTCGTTGGTCCTCTGGCGAATCGCCTCAGAATTGCTTCCTAATTGACAGGAAAGGGGAGTCTCTGTGGGGCTCAGGACCGTTGCTTCGCGTCATTCGTGCAACTCTGGGCAACTTCAGGTTTGAGGCACCCACTACTGGACGTCTACGGGAGTAGCTATGTTTCTCGCCGGGATGCGAACGGGCGTCACTCAGGATGGGTCCGAAAATGGCGAATTTGCTATGCGTTCCAGAGAACTCTGAAGCGAAATCGCGGTTCACACTAAACCGGAGAGAAGCGCTTCGTAATTATTCCGTTCATGTCACGTATCATCTTGAGTCGTTGGCATAAACTGTGGGGTGTATCGCTATGGCTTCCGCTGTTATGCCGTTGAATTCCGTGGCACCGAAGGTTGGAGATCGACCCGTGCGCATTCTGGTCGCAGACGACCATGAAGTTATGCGCCTGGGCCTGCGAAACCTTCTGGAGTCGGTTCCGGGTTGGTCGGTCTATGCAGGCGCCTCCACGGGGAACGAAGCTGTGGAGCTGGCGCTTCTCTCCTCTCCTGACATAATCATTATGGACATCACCATGCCGGAGATGAACGGCATCGAAGCCGCCGCGCGCATCGCGGTACAAAGGCCCGAGATCCCTATCATCATGTTCTCCCTGCACCTATCAGAAGAGGTTGTAAACCGGTTTAAAACCGGTAGCATCCGCGGGGCGGTGGCGAAAAGTGAAGCAGCCAGGGACTTAGTCGATGCAGTTCGCATGGTGCTTAGCGGTGGCACATTTTTCCCTGGGCGACGTTTGCAGGGCGCAAACGGACAAGAGTCTCCAACGGCTAGCTAAGTTCCCGATGGTTCCCCTCTCTATCTGGTCATCCTGACGATTTGGCGCGTCACAAGGGGTGCATGGCGAAGGATCGATAGCGCCGGTCGTCGAATCACCTTAGGCACTCTGAGCAAGGTTCTTAGCACCGAAGACGCACGAAAGACGGGCGCAAGTCGGCGCATGTACAACACCTGGTATTGTGTCGCCGCACTCCGTAGCGAGCCGCCACGGAAATGCCGCTCAAGACATGCAGCTGCCAAAACTCCGCTGCGCAACGCCAGAGAAATACCGTCCCCGATAAACGGGTCCACAAAAGTTGCGGCATCACCCACCTGAACAATCGTTCTCTGAACCGGTTCCGGCTTGTGAAAAACCAGCGGGGACGTGCGGACCTGGCTCGTCGCGGCCTGCCAGGATTGCGATCTTTCGCGCAAATCTGGATGTAGGTCGAGGACCTCCCGTAACTCCGTTGCAACGTTCGCTTTCACCATCGCGCAGGCATTGACAACGCCGTGGGGATGGTCACCGTCCCGCAGCACGACGGGTTGCACTCCACAATATCCGCCGTTGAAAAAATAGAGATCTACGGTCGGGGAAGGATCAGCCTCGAAGAAGTGGGCCTTGATTCCGACCCATCGGTCAGCGTCGCTGGCGCTGTCTCGGATCTTCGAGCTCGTAAGAAATGACCATCGTCCAGCAGCATTCACCAGAGTTAGAGACCGGAACACTCCAATACTGGTCGTGACCGTAAATGGCCCCTCGCCATCGACAGACTGCACCATGCAGGACTGGTGCCCGTCGACTTGCGCCTGCACGCAGGACTCCCAAAGCGCTCGATCCAAATCAAATCGGGCGATACTCAATGCCGAGGGGTCAATTGGCAGAGCAAGCACACAATCATCTGCGAAAACTCGAGACTGTGAAATGTTGGGCGCGCCTTGGACGAGCTCGATATTGGTCGACGAGAGCAGCTCTCGCAGAAGTTTTGATGCCTCAGCAGAAATGAACTCTCCACAAACGCGATGCCGCGGATAGCGTCCTCGCTCGAGCAACAGCACGCGCATGCCCGCACGGGCCGCCGTCATGGCCGCTGCACAACCTCCGGGACCGGCGCCGATCACGATAAGGTCGTAGATCATTTTGGTTTCTGGGCAACGACTCCCATGCGATATAGAAACTGCTCGGTGGCACTGACCTCGGCGGCTCCGGCCTCACGAAAACAATTCGTCACTTCCGGCACGGTGTAGGCTTGCCACACCGAGGCGGGCGCGTCATGACGCGTAATACGGCTTCGATAAAGCGGCGCCCCCGCATAGGCCAGCGCCAGATGAAGCGGATGTCGAATCAGATCATGCACCAGCACAGCGATGCGACAGACCCGTAGCGCCTCCCGCGCAAATTCTCTTGCCTGCTCGAGGGCCAAGTGATGAAGAAAAAGCGAGCATGAAACCAGGTCGAAGGCCGACTCACGAAAGGGGAGGCGGAGCGCATCGGCGCTAACCTTCGCCATTGCGCCGTTCGCTGGCAGGTGTGACGGTTGGCGATCGAGTAGCGTAACGTCCAGCTGAATACCATCGCGCCCAAGTTGGCCGGCAATCGTGTGCATGAGGTATCCATCTCCGGAGGCAACTTCAAGCAATGTAAAGCGAGTTCGTCCGGTCAGTCGAGTAACGCTTTCGAGCATCCGGCGGGTGGTAGAGAGTCCACCGAACCATCGGTTGAACCAGCGCAGGTCGCGGAGAGAAGCTGCAATTTCGGCGGACGTGCCCAGATCTTGGTCCAACAACTCGCGCATTGGCCGACGCTTCATTTTGGGGATTGTAATGGATGGCGCGGGACCGCGCTGTCACGAGCGAGTTATTTCAAAATCGTTTGCCCACAGAAACACCCCGGAAATCGACAGTCGCTGGAGCGAACGCTCGAAAGAAACGATTGTCAAAATTGATTTCTGGGAGTCGTGCCTGGTGCTGACTCAGACTTCGGCGAGCTCCTCTTCCAACAGTTGCTTGTTGTAAAGATCCGTATAGTAGCCATTGAGGGTGAGCAGTTCGTCATGCGTACCCAGCTCGACGATACGCCCACCGTGCAGTACGGCTATGCGATCGGCATTGCGAACGGTGGAAACGCGATGCGAGATGAAGATGGTCGTTCTGCCCTGCATGACGGCGCGCAAGTGGTTCAGTATCTTGTCTTCAGTTTGCGTGTCCACGCTAGACAGCGCGTCATCGAGCACCAGGATCCGAGGATTACGGATCAGAGCACGGGCGATTGCAGTGCGCTGCTTCTGTCCTCCTGAGAGCGTAATTCCCCTCTCGCCGACGACAGTTTTGTACTGACCGGGAAAATTTTCGATATCGCTGGCAATATTGGCGGCCTCCGCAGCCCAACGTACTTCTTCGTCAGTCGCGTTTTGCACACCAAATGCGATGTTCTCGCGAATGGTTTCGCTGAAAAGGAACGTCTCTTGGGGAACGAAACCAATGTTTCGACGCAGATCGGCGAGCGCATATTCGCGTATGGGCTTCCCGTCGATCAACACAGCGCCTGGGTCGGCATCGTAAATTCGAGGAATCAGACTCACCAGAGTGGTTTTTCCCGAGCCGGTCGGTCCAACGATCGCGAGGCTTGTACCCGCCGGTATCTGCAAATTGATGCCGTGAAGAACCGACACACCACGATAAGCGAAGTTCAGATTGCGAAACTCGATGTCGCCTTTCAGTTCCTTGTCCGCAGCGGAGGTAACTCCAGCTGCGTCGGTGATTTCTGAGCGCTCCTGCATCAACTGGTGAATGCGGCTAAGCGAAGCCGTTCCTCGTTGGAAGATATTGATGACCCAGCCAAGAGCAATCACTGGCCAGGTGAGCTGGACCATATAAGTATTGAATGCGACAAAATCACCAACCTTGATGCGTCCGTGCAGCACTTCCCTGCCCCCCAGCCACAACACCAGAACGATCGCAAGTCCGAGCATCGTTTCCAGCGTAGGCCAGAGCATTCCCATGAGGCGAACCAATTTCAGGCTGCGAGCGATGTATTCGCGATTGGACTTCTCGAATCCGGCTACCTCCGCCTCTTCCTGCACATAGGCACGGATCACCCGCACGCCGGAAAAGTTCTCTTGCGCGCGGGCAGAGATATCGGAAAACATAGCCTGAATGCGCTCGAAGCGCTCGTGGATGCGACGCCCGAAGTACTGAATCACGATGCTCACAATCGGTAGCGGCAAGAAGGCATATAGCGTCAATCGTGGGCTGATCGAGAACATGAAGGCAAGAGCGCCCGCAGTGAACACGATGGTGTTTGCGGAATACATGATGGCCGGTCCGAGCAGCATGCGGACGGCATTTAGGTCATTGGTGGCGCGCGCCATAATGTCGCCGGTGCGCGTGCGCTGATAAAAGCCATACGACAGGCCTTCCAAATGCAAAAACAGATCGTTGCGCAGATCGAATTCGATTTCTCTCGAAACACCAATCACGATCCAGCGTGTGAGGAACTGAAAAACGCCCTTGGCGCCCGCGACGGCCAACAGCAAGAGCGCATACACCATCAGCACACGGGCCGTGACCGTAGGAGTGGTCAGATCGTTGATTGCCCGGCGGATGACCAACGGAAAAAGGATCCAGATACCGTTGTGGAAGAAGACACAGATCGTCCCGAGAAGATACCTCCCGCGGTACTTTTTTAGATATGGGAATAGAGGACGGAGCTGTTCCAACATGAGCTACTAGATGCGATTCTAACCGAGTGGTTTCTTTTAAGTTTAGCCTATCCTGCAGGATAGCGGTGTTTATGCAGGATTCGGCACTTTGTCGGGGATCTCCGCTATGGCATCTTTCGCCGGGAGCTCAATTGGGAAACAATGGTTTCCAGCTCGCATCACCTCACTTGTACGCTGCGGATGTTCAACAAATCAGCATCCCCTGTACCGGCATCCTGCGCGATGCCGAAAGCGATCCCGCCGTCGATGTAAAGAGCGATAGAATTAGGTCGAAAGTGGGTTTGTGGTGGAAGGTCAGCTAAGATCTTCTTTTGTTCGTAGCTATTTGGTCGCGACAACTGCTGGCGTGGCCGTTGCCCTGGTCGATTATGCGATTAATCTTTGGATGTCAGCGCGCGGACTGCATGCCGAAGCCACGTTGCTTGACGAACTCCTGCTGGGAATATTCACGGGCGTGCTCGTACTGGTACTCGAGCTCGCTCATAGACGGGATCAGGAGCGGATGAACGAGAAGTTGAGGACCATTGAGTTGATGAACCATCACGTCCGCAACGCACTGCAAACCATCGTTGATTCCGCCTATATTCATGGGCATCTTGATGACGTGCGAAATTCAGTCGATCGAATAGCGTGGGCATTGCAGGAAATCCTGCCCGGCGATACAGACGCTTCCATGGAATCGTCCAGCGTCCAAGCGCCCCGAAAGTAGTCGCACTGGAATTTCGCCCGCGAATCAAAGGATTACCCTGAAAACCCTCCCCGGAATAGGTCCTGACAACAAAGTTTCGCGCGAGGCACCGACAGGATGCCATTTCTCAGTCTCTTTCCCCCCTCCATAGAATGATCGCGATCCATGGGCCTTTCAAACCTCGAAATGCCGCCACCGGCTTGGTCTTTGGCCGGGTTTTCATCAGACCTAAGGGTCTCTACACAATTTGAGGAATAGACGAGCATGCCTAGTGCGGTTCAACATGGAATCAATCAATCCGGTGGCATCCTCGTCGGGGGAGACTAGGAAAGCTGCTGGCATTTGTCTCGTTTTCGAGACAAAAGCAAATCTGGGCCGCCCGAATGTGCCCTCCCCCAAGTCGTGCGAATCGGGCGGCCTTTTGCTGGAACCAAGCCGATGTCACGGCATTCCTGCCGTCGGGGGTTTACCGGGGCCTGCTTGACTCGACCAGTTTTGCGGAAAACTCGCGCGGGCTAAGTCCTTCGATCTGGTATGCCAGAGATCTCGTTCGTGCGGCGCGAACGGCCA
>Ga0068859_100002582_pt1 | contig 18426 bp, 14 predicted proteins | sample KBSSwiS22_FD_66585 | JGI IMG/M metagenome (GOLD analysis project Ga0068859, IMG submission 66585) | Switchgrass rhizosphere microbial communities from Kellogg Biological Station, Michigan, USA - KBS Switchgrass S2-2 | ecosystem: Host-associated > Plants > Roots > Rhizosphere > Soil ...
ACGCTCCTGTACCGCTTTCCGGTGAAGGATCAGGAGATCAAAAACGGGGCCCAGTTGATCGTGCGCGAATCGCAGGCTGCTGTCTTCGTACACGAGGGCCAGATTGCCGATCAGTTTCCCCCGGGTCGCTACACAATCGACGGCGGCAACACGCCAATCCTTTCGAAACTCGGCGCCTGGAAGTACGGCTTCAACTCACCTTTCAAAGCCGAAGTCTACTTCGTCAATACGAAACAGTTCACAGATCTGAAGTGGGGCACGCCGAATCCGATTATGATGCGCGACTCAGACTTCGGCATGGTCCGTCTGCGAGCTTTTGGCATTTACTCGATGCGAGTTTCTGATCCGCAGGCGCTCATCAAAGAGATCGCCGGAACGAATGCACACTTCGTCACCGAGGATATTGAAGGCCAACTGAAACGCACGTTAGTCGGCGGCTTCAGCGATGCGCTCGGTGAATCGAAGATCGCTGCTCTCGATCTCGCGTCAAACTACGACGAGCTCGCCAAGTTCACACGCGGCAAGCTGAACGAAGAGTTCAAAACGTTTGGGTTGGAGTTGACGAAGTTTGTCATCGAAAATATTTCGCTGCCACCGGAAGTCGAAGCCGCGATGGACAAGCGCACTTCGATGGGTGTGATCGGCGACGTTGGTCGTTATGCTCAATTCCAGGCGGCCGACGCGATGCGCGACGCAGCGCAGAATCCAGGCGGTGGTGCAGGCGCGGGTATGGGGCTCGGTGCTGGATTCGCGTTGGGAAATGCGATGGCGGGCGCGATGAGCAATGCCATGAACCAGTCAAACCAGGGCCAGGGCGTAGCGCAACAAGCGGCAGGCGCGCCTTGTCCGAAGTGTGGTCATCAAAACGCACCCAGCGCCAAGTTCTGTGTGGAGTGTGGGGCGAAACAAGGACCAGCGACCTGCGCAAACTGCCAGGCGGAATTGACTCCCGGTGCAAAATTCTGCAACGAATGCGGTCAAAAAGTTTAAGAAGAAGCCACAGATTCTCATCAGTGGTCCAATAAGGTTTGCATTCGTATGTTCAAAGGGTTGACACGTCCGCGCCGTGTGGTGATTACCGGAATGGGTTGTGTAACGCCGCTGGGAATCGGGCGCGAAGCATATTGGAATGGCCTGATTACCGGCAAGAGCGGCGTTCGTCGCATCGAGACTTTTGATCCTTCGAGTTTTCCGGTCCAGATTGCCGCTGAAGTTCCTTCGTTCGATTGGCAGTCGCAACTCAATCCCAAAGATCGCAAACACGTTCCGCGCACGGTCCCGCTTGCACTCGCTGCTGCGCGTGAAGCACTCGAAGACGCAAAACTATTTCCTAACGATCTTTCACTCGACGAGCGTCGCACGTTCGGCGTTGTATTAGGAACAGGCGGCGGTGGTCTCGCTTTCACGGAACAGCAATACGAGTACTGGTACGTTGGTCCAACCAGCAAGGCGAGCGTTTACACGATTCCATCGTCGACGCACGGTGGTTTGTCGAGCGAGTTGTCGATGGCGTTTGGCCTGCGTGGCCTATCGCACATCGTCTCGACGGGTTGCACGAGTTCGACTGACGCAATGGCTTACGCGGCACAACACATATCGCTCGGGCGTCAGGAGGTGATGATTTCCGGCGGAGTCGACGCACCTATTGCGCCGGGCATTCTCGCCGGATTCAATCTCATGACCGTCTTGACTAACGATTGGAACAACGAACCGCAGCGCGCGTCGCGCCCGTTTTCACGTAATCGGTCGGGAATGGTGCTCGGCGAGGGCGCATGGATTTACGTTTTGGAAGAACTCAAACACGCGGTGGATCGCGGCGCGCACATTTACGCGGAGATCCTCGGCTACGGCGCTACCTGCGATGCTTACCATCGTGTTCGTTTGGCTGAAGATGGTGACGAACCCGCGCGTGCGATGCGTCTCGCGCTCGAAGATGCCGGTTGCAGCACGAAGGACATCGACTACGTTAACCTGCACGGCACTTCCACCGTGCTGAACGATCGCATTGAGACGAGTGCCTTGAAGCGCGCGTTTAATGGCCAGGCTGCGCGTATTCCGATGTCGGCGACGAAGTCTCAAATCGGACATCCGCAAGGCGCGAGTGGCGCGGCCGGCTTAGGTGCTGCGCTCTGCGCGATGCATACAAACAAGATCCCACCGACCATTAACCTCGATGAGCCTGACCCTGATTGTGATCTCGACTACGTCCCCAATGAAGCACGTGAAGCTGGGGTGAGAATCGCGCTCTGCAACTGTATCGGCTTCGGTTCGAAAAACAGCGCCCTCGTGGTCCAAAAACTCGATCTTTAGTCAGTGGTCCATATGCTGGAACGATTCAAGCAACGCAGCCACAGGCTCGAATACATCGACACCGGAAATTACACGGCTGAAGAGTATGAAGACTGTATCGGCGAGCTTCAGCTCGTCAATCGTTGGATGGGCGATGCGCATAGTTTAAGAACCACGCTCTTTCGTGAAGTCGAAACGCAGTCGTTACAGAGCTTTTCAGTGCTCGATGTGGGCGCTGGTTCGGGAGAGTTGTTGCGCGTCACTGCGGTTTGGGCAAGGGAGACGGGGCGAAAGTTTCATGGTGTTGGGCTCGAGTTGAACGAACGTTCCGCGAAGTCGATCAACGATGAAACAAAGCAGTTTGAAGAGATCAGTGCCGTTCGTGGTAATGCGCTGAAGCTTTCGTTCGCGGATTCGCAGTTTGATTACGTGATCTGTTCGCTCTTCACACATCACTTTGTTGACGAACAGGTGGTCCAGATCCTCGGCGAGATGAGCCGGGTTGCGAGACGACGCATATTCGTGATCGATTTGCACCGTCATCCGATCGCGTATCTGCTTTACACGACGCTGGGCAAGTTGGTTTTGCACAATCGATTGGTGCGACACGATGGAGCGTTGTCGATTCTTCGTGGTTTTATATCAGATGAGTTGCTTGAGTTGGCGCAACAGGCGGGGTTGCGAGACGTTTTGGTTGAACACCGGTTTCCATACCGTTTGGTGTTGAGCGCCGCCGCACGCGCGACGGTTCGTCTTCAAGACGAAAACGTTGATCGTTCCACGCGAGCTGCATGAAGGACGCTCATCACACATTCGACGTAATCGTCGCCGGCGCGGGGCCGGCAGGGACGAGCGCGGCGATTCATCTGGCGCGTAACAATCTGCGCGTCCTGCTCGTTGAACAGAAGAAATTTCCCCGCGCAAAACTGTGCGGCGAGTTCATCTCGCCTGAATGCCAGAAGCACTTTGACACGCTCGGGGTCGCTGACGCCATCGCGACCTCCGCGCCGTCGGCACTCACCGAAACGATCTTCTATTCAACACGCGGACACCACGTCAGCGTCCCGAGCAGTTGGTTTGGCGGCCCTGCAGCACTCGGCCTTAGCCGCGCAGTAATGGATGACGTGCTACTCGACCGCGCACAAGCATGCGGCGTCAATGTTATCGAAAATGCAACGATCACTGATCTAATCCAAAACGGAAAAAAAGTTCGCGGTGTCAGGCTAAAGGAAAACGAATACTTCGCCCCACTAACAATCGACGCCACTGGCCGTGCTCGCATCCTGACCAGGAAACTCAACGCCCACGAACCAAAGTCCAGGGCCACGTTGATCGCCTTCAAAGCACACCTGCGAAATACGCGCGTCGCACCGAACGCCTGCGAGATCTATTTCTATCCTGATGGCTACGGCGGACTCAGCACGATCGAAGGCGACGTCAGCAATCTCTGCTTCATCATCTCCGCGGAGCAAGTGAAACGCCATCACTCAAATCCGGACGTCATCGTGCGCGAACTAGTAATGAAGAATCGTCGCGCGGCCTACACTCTCGCCGGCGCACAACTCGAATCCGAATGGCTCAGCGCTTCGTGGGAACGCTTTGGTCGTCGCCAACCTAATCCAGCGAACGGCATGCTCGCGATCGGTGATGCGGCAGCGTTCATCGATCCCTTCACTGGCAGCGGCATGTTGATGGCGTTTGAAAGTGGTGAACTGGCGGCGGACGTAATTGTGCGTCATCGAGAGAAATTGACCGACATCGAATCGATCGGCGCTGCCTACGCTGACGAATACGTTCGAAAGTTCGATTCACGACTACGAATAAGTGGCTGGTTACGACGCGCAGCTTTCAAACCGCGCCTGGCAGGACTGGGCATCGCGCTTTGCGGCGCCAGCAAACACTTCCGCAGCCGAATTGCGCGCGCGACGCGCGCGGCTGAGCGCGACGATCAAAGCCCCTTGCGCGCAGGTTAAACTGCTTGCCACCCTGACTCTTTTAGAGTAAAAAGGCTGAGCCGTGCTGGTCTCTCTGTCAGCGTTGCTGTCCCAGGGCACCTGACAACGGCAAAGCTACTCCCACGAACGTAAACAAGAGTCTTTTGTGACCGCGCGAATTCAATAGCCGCGAAAACTGATTAAGGAGAAATGACGATGTTAATATCGTTCAGATCCCGGTTTCAAATCCCCGCTTTGTTAGTGGTCTTGTTTCTCTCCGCTCACGCGGCTTTCGGGCAGGCGCAGTCAAACGCCGCTGATATCCAGGGCACTGTTAGAGATTCCACGGGCGCGGTGGTTCCCAACGCCACCGTGACTGCGCGCAACCCGAACACAAACGTTACGCGCAACGCCACGAGTAACGACGAAGGTCTCTATCGCATCATCAACATCCCACCTGGTGATTATGAAATCACCGTCGAGGCAGCGAGCTTCAAAAAAGCTGTGTTGGACAAGGTTACTGTCACTGTCGGACAGGCAGCTGAGGTCAACGTGACTCTCGAGCCCGGCGCGATCTCCGAGACCGTCACCGTTTCTGGTGCGACCACGGAAATTATCGAGAGTGACAAAACCGCGGTCTCGAATACGATCGATCAGCAGCGAATCAACAACCTGCCGATCAACGAACGGAATTACATAAACTTTGCGACGACGCTTTCCACTGTCGGCCGTGACAACGGCCGGCCCATTGGACCAGCGCCGACCACCGGATTGAACTTCGGTGGCCAGCGTGGCCGTTCCAACCTGGTCCAGGTTGACGGCGCGGACAACACCGACAATTCCGTGAACGCATCGCGCTCGACCGTCAGTCAGGAAGCGGTGCAGGAGTTTCAGGTAGTCACCAATTCGTTTGCACCGGAGTTTGGTCGCTCGGCGGGTGGTGTGGTGAACGTGGTAACAAAATCGGGCACTAAGGACTTTCACGGTAACGCGTTTGGATTTTTACGGCATCGCAGTTTCCAGGCGCGCAACGCTTTTGCGCCCATTGAAGATCCGCCGTTCACGCGCACTCAATACGGATTGACTTTAGGTGGTCCACTCGATCCCGAGCGAACGTTTTTCTTCTTCGCTTTCGAACAGCGGCGCAGAAATGAGTCGGGCTTCTTTACCAGCGATGTTGCCGCGGGCTTGAGATCGTCCGCGACTATTCCCGTGATTCCGGGACTAAATCCGATCGCGCGCACGTTCAATAACATCACAGCGGCGCAAGCATCGTTCATCAACGCGGCAGTTGCGTCAGGTAACCCTACGGCGATCTGCGGCGCGCGTGCGTATGCATTCTTTGCTTCGAGTGGCGGAACCACTGGCTTAACCGGCAGCAATCCGCTGCTGTCGCCGAACGACGGCAGCGTGTGCCCGGCAATCAGTCCGATTCTTCCGGGCGCGATTGGACCACGCTTCATTCTGTCAGGTGCGCCCGTACCGTCCGGCACCACGAATGCTGCCGGCCAGTTCATCGCTTTCCGGCCGCTCAACAACTTACAGACGGTTTTTCCAATCACGGACCGAACTACATATAACTCATTCCGCCTGGACCACCAGATCACGTCAAACCATCAATTCAGTTTCAGGTTTGGCTACAACCCAAGCGAGATTAGCGGTATTCAGGTCGAATCACAGAACCAGTCGCTGGGCCAGAATGACTTTTCACGCACCGGCATTCAGACGCTGCGCGACTCCACAGCGGTGACAACACTTACCTCGACGCTGTCAACAAAGGTCGTCAACGAAGCACGTTTCAACTTCGGCGGGCGCCGCGCGACGTTCAAATCGCAAAACGGTGATGCAGTAGCTTTCAACATTTCGGGAACGGCGTTCATCGGTCGCGAGCTCTTCTCACCAGTGGTTCGTACCGAGAACCGTTACGAGTTTACCGACAACGTAAACTTTGTTACCGGGAACCATAACTTCAAATTCGGCGGCGACATCGCTTTGGTTCGCATCCCGCAGGCGATCTTCGAACTGAACTTCGCCGGTCTCTTCAACTTCGGCGGACTCTCCGCGGCGACACTCAATCCCGCTTTTGCAGGCGCTCCTGACTTCACGCCCGTGCAGCAGTATGGACTCGGATTTCCCGCAAACTTCATCGAGGGTTTCGGCGATCCGGTCAGCAGCATCAGCAACAAGCCGATGGCGTTCTTCGCACAGGACTCGTGGAAAATTCGTCGTAACCTGACGCTGAACTACGGTGTTCGTTACGACTATGAGTTAACCGAGCAGATTCCAACGCTGCCGCTGCGCGATCCGTTATCAGGCATCACGCTTTCCGCTGCCGACGTTCTCGCCGCACAGGATGCGATGGGCGTGCAGCAGGGCTTCCCGCGCGACAAGAACAACTGGGCGCCGCGTCTCGCTGTAGCCTGGGATCCGTGGGGAGATGGAAAGACGTCGGTTCGCGCCGCGTTCGGTCTTTTTTACGACCATCCGTTACTCGCAATTGCCTTCAACTCCGATATCGCCGACGCCGTGCAACAGCAGCAAGGCATTCTGACGCCGGGCAGCCCGTCGCAAACGGCGCTGTTGAATGCGGTGCAGGTGTTCCAGGGAACGGTCTGTCCTCCGGGTGGACCAGTGACGCCGATCTGTCCTGCAGGCGTCGTGACTCCCGGAGTCGCTGCGGGCGCGCAGTATCAGTTCGGTCGCCAGCGTTTCAACGATCAAACGTTCCCGGGCTTTGGCCCAGTGCTTCCATTCACGCTGCACGTGCAGAAGAACTTTGAGTATGCCTACGCGAACCAGGGTAACTTCTCAGTGGAGCGAAAGCTGACCGAAGACATGACGATCACGGGCAGCTATATTTTTGTCGGCGCGCATCACCTGCCGCATCCGCTCGACATCAACGCTCCGCGAACCGATCTACAAATTCAAAACTTCTTCCGGCTCGCTGGACGCAATCCAGTAAGCACGACTGAAGCGGTCGCGTTTTCAATTCCGACTTCGGGTACTCCCTGCCCCTTCGGCGTTCCCTTGCAGTGCTTCACATTGACGACACCGACGGGCGCGCCGGCGTTTCCGAACGCGGGCCAAACGTTTGCGATCATCGTGCCCGGCATGATCACCGCGCCGATCACGAACCTCGGCAACAGGATCGTGAATGCCGGTATCGCAAACTTCTTCCGCCCGAACGCGCCAAACTATTTTCTGGCCCAGGCACTCTCGGGTGGTCTGGTGACGCCCGCAGTTTTGAACGGCGCTCTCGCAGGTTCGCTGCGGACGCCGGGTGTGGTTTCTCCCTTCGGTTCAATCAACGCACAGACGTCAGACGGCAACTCGATTTACAACGCGTTGAATATCGATGTGAAAAAGCGCTTCTCACGCCACTTCCAGTTCCTCGCGTCGTACACGTGGTCCCACTCGATCGACGATTCGTCCGATCTGCAAACGCTTTTATTGCCGCAGGACAATCGAAACTTCGGCGCCGAACGTTCGGATTCACTTTTCGATCAGCGCCATCGTTTCGTGTTCAGTGGTGTGATTGCGTCGCCGGCTACCTGGGCGTCGGAAGGCGGAGTTCATCGCGGATTGTCGAACTTCACCATCGCGCCTATCTTCGAGATCTCGTCAGGTCGCCCATTCAACATTCTGAGCAACCAGGATACTAACAACGACCAGTCGAACCAGACGGATCGACCGACAGTGCTTGCTGATGGAACGCTCTGCGTCCCAGGAACCACGGGGTGTGTGCCGTTGATTACGAACGGCGTGTTTACGAGCGGCAGCCTTGCACGCAACTTCGGCCTGACACATCGCTACATATCTTTGGACCTGCGTGTGGCTAAGCTCCTGCCGATAGGCGAGCGGCTGCGGTTGGAGTTGATCGCAGAAGGCTTCAACCTCTTCAACCGGTTCAACGAAGCCGCCGCGTCACCCTTTATCGACGACGTTCGGACGTTCAACCAGCGCGCCGGCAATGGCCGCTACTTCAGCCGCCCCACCGCCGCGTTCGACTCGAGACAGTTCCAGTTCGGACTTAAGCTGAACTTCTAGCCGCAGGTTTTCGCGGATTAACACGGATTTACTTTCCGTGTTAATCCGTGAGATCCGTGGCACAACTTTATTCCTCAATCCCGCATCCGAAGTTTGTTCAACCAACCCTCTCCCGCATACAATCATGCGCATTATGTGTATTCAACGGTTTCTTAGCGTCCTGGCAATTCTTCTACTGGCCACTGCGGCGATGAACGCCCAGTCAACCCGACCCAGACGCGCGAACAGACAGGCGGCGCAGACCACGAAAAAGCCCGCGGAAGAGCCGTTACTGCGGCCTGAGCCACAGCCCTCGCCAACCGCCCGGCGAACTAATTCAAACGATTCCCTGCTGGACGTGCAGCCAGTCAAGCCGGTCGCAAACACTGTCGGCAGCGCCGATACGAAGCACGCATATCTTTTGCTGGAGCAAAAGCAGTTTGCGGCGGCGGCGAAAGAAGCGAGGGAACTCGCGGCTGCTTATCCCAACGATTCGGAGGCCTGGAAGATCGCGGGATTTGCTGAGTTGAATTTGAAGCAATACGCCGAAGCCGCGAAAGATTTGGAAAAGGCGGTTGAGTTGCAGCGAATCGCGAAGCAGGATGATCCAAACACGGAGAGCGCGCTCGGCCAGGCATACGTACTCGCGGAACGATACGAGGAAGCGTTGCCGCTGCTGAATGCCGCGACCGCGCGAAACACCGCGCATCCCGATGCAATGATGATCTACTACCGCGGCATCTCAGAGTATAAAACGGGCAAGGTCGCGGATGCGGAGAAGAGTTTCAACGCCGTACTTAAAATGAATCCCAAGGATTCGTTGTCACTCTACTATCTCGCTCAAATCTCGCTCGCTAAGAACGATCTCGACGGCGCCATCGCGAGCCTGAATCGAGCCACTGTCAACGACGCGCGCATGACCGGCGCGTGGGCGCTGCTGACTTCAGCCTATCTGCGACGCGCGGCTGCGAGCACCGATCCGAGCAAAGCTGAAGCAGACTACCTGAGCGCGGTTCGTGCGGGCGAAGGCTTGATAAAACTCAGAACGGACGCTGAAGCAGTGACGCTCTTTGGTCAGGCATTGATCGCTTCGAAACAGTATGCGCGTGCGGCCGCGGCGCTCGAGCGCGCCACGACTGCCCCGGACGCTAACGGTGTCACGTTCTATCTATTGGGCGTGGCCCAGTCACGCGCGACTAACTTCCCGAAGGCAATCGCGGCGTTGGAAACAGCGGCGAAGAAATCGCCCGACGACGTGAATATTTACCGTGAGCTTGGCTATGCGTTTGAAGTGACAAAGCAGTACGCGAAGGCGCTCGCTGCGTATCAAAAGGGCGCCGCATTAGCCCCCTCCGATCCTGATTTCAAAGAATCGATCGAACGTGTAAAGCCGTTTGCGAAAGCATGAGTGGTTTGGCCGGAACAGCGCGAGCGTTTGCGACTTATTCTTTAGTCCCATATCTCGGCATTGTTTTCTGTCCCGGCGCCTTGTTACTTGGAACCGTTGGTGTTGTCAGAGGCGACTCAGCTCGCGGCATTTGCTATGCAAGTTTGATCGTCGGTGTGGTTGTGCTCGCGGTTCAGTTGTTGCTCTGGTGGATCCTCTATCAGGCGCCCCAGTGGGCCAGTCAATTCTGATTAGTTCAGTAGTCACAAGGAGAATTTCATGAGAATCATTTTCGCCCTGCTCCTGCTCGGAGTTTTTCTGACAGGAGTCTTCGCCCAGCGCCCTCGCTCAATGGATCCCGCGCCAGCATCTCAGACTTCGACTTCGAAAACTACAACGAAGCCCGCGCCGAAGTCGATGAAAGCAAAATACGAGGGCGGCGTATTTGGTTACAGGAACACAATGGACGGCACGTTGATGTTTGACGATGAAAACAATCGTCTGCTCTTCAAAGACAACAAACCGCCGAAAGAGATCACGATACCGTACGCCGCTATCAACTCAGCGTACGCTGACACTCAAAAGAAACGGCCGGCGGCGGCGACCGTTGCCAGTAACGTACCGTTCTACGGCTGGCCGGCAGGTTTCATAAAGACCAAGGTTCGCTATCTGACAGTGCAATTTGAAGATCCGGATTCGAAAGTTAGCGGCATCACGAGTTTCAAGCTCGAGAATAAAGACGTGCTCGAAGCGGTCTTGGTGGCGCTGGCTGAAAAGACGGGCATGACCAGGCGCGGCGATATTTACGTGAAGAAGAAAGCTGACGAGTCGAGCAAAGCCACGCCGTAATAACCATTTAGGCCACAAAAAGGCACAAAAGGCTCAAAATGATCTAGGTAATCTTTTTGGGCCTTTTGTGTTTTCTGTTGGCTACCGGCAGTCAGTTGACTCTGCCGTGGACAGAAAAGTTCGGATCTGCAAAAACTTTCTGCGCTCTCGGCGTACCTCTGCGTCCTCTGCGTCAAGTATTGTGTAAGCGCAGTTCTAACGCAGACGACGCAGAGATACGCCGATGACGCAGAGAAAATTATGATCTCCTTAAATCACGTTTCCAAAACTTACGAAACACCGGCGGGAAAGTTTGCCGCACTGAAGTCGATCGATCTCAGCATTGAGGCCGGGCAGTTTGTCGGCATCGTCGGTAAGTCGGGCAGTGGTAAGTCGACGTTGCTTAACATGGTCGCGGGTATCGATCGCCCTTCCTCCGGCTCGGTCGCCGTTGCGGGCACGGAAATTCATGGTCTATCGGAAAACAAACTCGCACTCTGGCGCGGTCGCAACGTTGGCTTTGTCTTCCAGTTTTTTCAACTGCTGCCGACGCTTACAGTTGCCGAGAACGTCATGTTGCCGATGGACTTCGCCAGGAGTCTTCCCTTTCGCGAGCGTCGCAAACGCGCGGTGGCTTTGCTTGAACGCGTTGCAGTCGGCGCACACGCGGACAAGCTGCCTGCAACTCTCTCCGGCGGCGAGCAACAACGCGTCGCTATCGCCCGCGCACTCGCAAACGAGCCGCCGCTCGTCCTCGCCGACGAACCGACCGGCAATCTCGACTCCATCACAGCCACAGCAATTCTCGATCTGTTTCGCGCCCTGGCCAACCAGGGCACAACGGTTGTGATTGCGACTCATGAAGCCGACATCGCGCGCGTAATTGATCGCCGCATCGAGATCTCTGACGGCGCACTCGTCAATCAATGAACACACTCTGGCGCAAAGCAATTCGCGACTTCTGGCACGAACGCGCCCGCACCAGCGCTCGTCGTGCTCGCTATCGCACTCGGTATTTCGGCGTTCGCGGCCGTGCTTTCTTCGTACGCGATTCTGACGCGCGAACTCGATCTCGGTTACCTTGCCACGAATCCGGCTTCGGCAGTGATCCGCGTCGACTCAGCTGACGACGATCTTGTCAAAGCGATCTTGCAGAATCCGGAGGTGAGCGATGCGGAGCCACGCCGGACGATCAGCGGGCAGATCAAAGCCGGGCCGGCGCAGTGGCGTAACCTGATCCTGTTTGTAGTCAATGATTACGGTAACATCCGCGTCAGCCGTCTGGTTCCGGAAAGCGGCGCGTGGCCACCGGCAATCGGCGAGATCCTGATCGAGCGCGATGCATTTCAGGTTGCGAAAGCGAAGATCGGCGACGCGGTAACGGTGAAGACTGCAAACGGTGTCGAGCAGCCCCTCGTGGTCAGCGGCAGTGTTCACGACGTGGGCCAGGCGCAGGCGCGCATGGAGAACATCGTCTATGGCTACATCAATCTCGAAACGCTTGTCCAACTCGAGGAACATGGCGGTTTCAATGAGCTGAACATTCTTGTTGCACAAAACAGGTTTGACGAAGATCACATCAAGCGAGTCGTTGCCGACGTTGAGAAAGTGATCAAGAGCCGCGGTCATGACGTTTACCGGATCAGCGTGCCGCAACCCGGCAAGCATCCGCACTCGGACCTGACCGGCGTCCTGCTTTTGGCGATGTCGAGCTTCGGACTCTTCGTACTCGTGCTGAGCAGTATTCTCGTTATCAATTTGCTCACGGCAATGATGGTGTCGCAAGTGCGACAGATCGGCGTGATGAAGGCGATTGGCGGCACGCGCCGGCAAATCGCAAGCATCTACTTTGTCCAGGCGTTGTTTCTCGGCATAGCGGCCGTGATCGTTTCAGTGCCGCTGGGAATAGTCGGCAGTCGGGCTTTGTGTCGTTACATGGCGTATTTTCTCAACTTCGATATCAACAGTTTTGCAGTGCCGTTGTGGGTTTACGCGCTGGTTGCGCTGGTTGGTATCGCGGCGCCATTGATTGCGGCTGCGTTTCCGGTTCTGCGAGGAACGGGAGTTCCGGTTCGAGTAGCGCTCTCGAATTTTGGTTTGTCGCAGACGAGTTTTGGCGCGAGTGCTTTTGACCGAGCGCTGACGCGAATCGGCGGGACGTTTAGTTTAATCGTCCTGGCACTTAGGAATAGTTTTCGGCGACGTGTGCGACTGGCCCTGACACTCCTGACGTTGACTGCCGGAGGCCTGTTTTTCATGTTAGCGCTGAACGTGCGCGCTTCGATGATTAATACGTTGGACCACATGTTCACAGCGCGAAAGTTTGATTTGAGCATTTCGTTAGCCAATCCATACGAGCTTAAGAAGATCGAGAGGGCGATCAATAACACACCGGGAATCAAAAGAGCCGAAGGTTGGTTTACGACGGAAATGTCGCTGAGCGATCGTTTCAATGTCGTAGCGCTGCCAACTGACACGCAGCTTCTGGACCTGGAGATTATCGAAGGCCGGAATCTCGCGCCGGGCGATATCGACGCTATCGTCGTCAATAATGCTCTTGCCGGGCACGAGCCAAAGATGCGGGTGGGCGAGACCGTGGTGTTGCGCTTCATGGGAACTGAAACAACCTGGCACGTGGTGGGAATCGCGAGGGAGGCCTTCTCGCCGTCAGTCGCTTACGTGCCGCTGAGTGCTATGCAACAATTTTATCCGGGGATGGTTAACAGCCTGCGCCTCTCGTTGGTGAATACCGACGATGATGCGATCCGCGATGTAAGGACGGAGCTGGATCGAAACCTCGAGCAACAGGGAGTACGTGCGCGCGGGAGTTCAACAAAGGAAGAAAGCCGGTTTAGTTTCGATCAGCACATGTTGATGATCTACGTGTTTTTGATAGTGATGTCAGCGATCATCGGTGGTGTTGGTGGTCTGGGCTTGATGACGACGATGAGCTTGAATGTGTTCGAGCGACGGCGTGAAATGGGTGTGATGCGAGCGCTCGGAGCGACGCCGCGAATCGTTTGGTTGATCGTAGTCGTAGAAGGGGTGGTGATTGGATTATTGAGTTGGGCCATCGCGGCGTTGCTGGCATGGCCCATCAGCAAGGCGATCGGTAATCTGCTGGTGCGAGTGCTCTTCCGGAGCGGGTTGGATTTTACATTCGAGCCGCTGGGGCTTTTGATTTGGATCCTGGTGTCGATGGGGTTAAGTGCATTGGCGAGTTTCCTTCCGGCGTGGAGAGCGTCACGTGCGACCGTCCGCGAGGCGCTCGCTTACGAGTAAGAAGTTTCACGCAAAGACGCGAGCTTCACGCGAAGGCGCAAAGAAGAATTTAAAAAGTCTTTGAGTCTTTGCGAAACCTTTGCGTCTTTGCGTGAAACCTTTTCACGCAGTTCTATTCAGAATGAAGTCCGCGATGCGATGCAAAACATCGGTTTCGCGATCGAGTTGTTGGAGGGCGCCCACTGCGGCGTGGTGGGCGTCGATGGCCGCGGCGCGTGTTTCTTCCAGGCCGTGCAGTGCCGGATAAGTCGCTTTGTTTGAGCGCGCATCCTTGCCGGGTGTCTTTCCGAGATCTTCCGCGGTGGCAGTCACATCGAGAAAATCGTCGGTGATCTGAAACAACAACCCGAGCTGCGCACCATAACTCGTCACCGCCGCCAACTCACTCTCACTCGCACCACCAATAATCGCCCCTGAGCGCGCGGCCGCGACGATCAGCGCGCCGGTTTTGAGTCGATGAATCTCCTCCAACTGCGCACTATTAACCTGGCGCGTCTCCGCTTCCATATCGAACGCTTGCCCCGCCACCATGCCGTCCGGTGTTCCCGCGGCACGCGCCAATTCCGAGATGAGCGCGATACGTGTTTCGGCACTCAGCTCCTCGTCCTGCGCGATAGTTTGGAAAGCGAGGGCTTGCAACGCGTCGCCGGCGAGAATCGCTGTGGCTTCATCAAAACGAACGTGACACGTCGGTCTTCCGCGCCGCAGATCGTCGTCATCCATCGCCGGTAGATCGTCGTGAATGAGCGAGTAGGTATGGACCATCTCAAACGCAGCCGCGGTCTTGAGCAGGATCTTGACAGGAGCGCTGAACGCCTGACCGACGACTAACAACAACGCCGGTCGAAAACGTTTGCCCCCGGCAAAAACACTCCAGCGGATCGCCTGGTGGATCTTTTCCGGAGCAGTGGCGGACGAAGGCAGCAGGCCGTTTAGTTCCACTTCAACCAACGCGCGGCTACCGGCCAGCAGAGCATCAAGTTCGAGTGAGTTTGAAAACCGGACGTTAGAACGCATTTTCATCTTCGGACGTGCGATCGTTGGCAGGTTGGCCCGCAGGCTGGTTATATGCGGCAGTGACTGGTCGTCCCTGATTGTCGCGCAATAAGATCTCGATGCGACGCTCGGCCTGGCTCAAGCGTTCCTGACACTCGCGCGAGAGTCGAATGCCCTGCTCGAACAATTCGAGACTCTTTTCCAGCGACAAATCGCCATCTTCCAACTGGCGGACAATCTGCTCCAACGCTTCCAAAGAAGCTTCAAACGTCCGGCCTTGCTCCTGACCATTATTCATCTACTTCTCGATTTCCTCCGCTGCGGTTTCTTAAACAATGGACTATTTGAGTCAATACTGCCAATCGCCGGCAACTCTTTCATGACGTTGTCGACGACGCGTTGGACCAGCACATCATCTTTGACTTCAGTCACCTTCCAGCGATCAGCATCACGTTGCATCGTCAGTTCGATTGCCCGATCGCTCAGCGGCGCTTTAACTTTTGCTGTATCGCCTTCAGTGGTGACAGTTACCAACTTGGGAACACCAACCAGAACGAGGATGAATGGCTGTGGCTCCGACTTCGCCGCAACCTGCTTGATTTCCTTCACCACCTCGTCGTGAATCGTTTGCTTCAAGCGCGGCAACAACGAAGGCACGAGCTTGTCGATCTGCGACTGCACGGAACTATTCATCGCGAGGCCATAACGGCCGGCCGCCTTTTGACTAACGCTCGCGACCATGTTCTTAGCAATCTCGTCGTCGTTGATTCGTTTTTCAAACTCCGCGGGATCGTTACGCTGCGCAGCGTCAATCAGCAATGCAAGCGTGTACGCCGGAGTTGTTTGGTAATTTCGCCACCAAAGAAAGCCACCGACAGTCGCAACGACTACGACAACGAGGATCAATCCGGCGATAATCCCCAGCACGCGCAACCAGCGTCGTGGCTTGCGGCCACTCGTTCGCGGACTCCGCACGGTGGTTTGACTCGGTGGTCCGTCCACGTTGATAACTATGCGTTGTCTCGCCATTTTTCTGATCCGCGTTTAATCCGTAGCCACAATCCGTTCGATCCGTGTCTCGAGTTTTCCCTTTGCCAGCCGCACGCTAACAGCATCGCCCTGATTCACTGACGCCGCATCGCGTAAAGGCTTTCCTGCTGCATCCTGCGCGATCGCGTAACCACGCTGCAATACTCCAAGCGGAGAAAGTGCGTCAAGCGAAGCAGCCGCGAGCGCCAGTCGTTCGTGTCCTTCCTGGAGTTTGAGCTCTATCGCTGTGTCGCACGCCGACGACGCTGCATCGAAACGTGAGCGCGCGTTGTTCAAACGCGACTGCACTTCGTGGAACGCCTGCGACATTGCTTCTTTCTGAACTCGCGCGCGTAGTTGCACCACTTGGAAGCGCGTCAGGCGGACGAGTTGTTTTCCGAGACGTTCGAGTGAGGAGCAAATTTGATCTTCGCGTGCGGCAACGATCTCAGCAGCTGCCGAAGGAGTCGGCGCTCGATGATCAGCAACGAAGTCGGCGATGGTGTAGTCCGTTTCATGGCCCACCGCTGATATCACCGGAATTGCTGACTTGCGAATCGCACGCGCGACTTCTTCCTGGTTGAATGCCCACAAGTCTTCCGTCGAACCGCCGCCGCGGCCAACAATCAACACGTCAACAAGATCGGCCGTGCGTCCCTCGCGCAGCGCTCGTTCGTGATAGAGATTGATAAAACGGATGGCGCGCGCGATGTCGGGGCCTGCGAGATCGCCCTGGACCTTCGCCGGTGCAAACAGAACGTGAACCGTTCTTGTGCGACGCGAGATCACATTGAGAATGTCGCGAATCGCAGCGCCGGTCGGCGAAGTCACGATGCCGACGCGACGTGGAAAGACCGGCAACGGGCGTTTTAATTCGGTGGCAAATAGACCTTCCGCCTGCAAGCGAGCGCGCAGTTGTTCGAACGCGATTTGCAGTGCGCCGGCGCCGACCGGATCGAGGGCGTCGACCACTAACTCATATTCACCGCGCGGTGCGTAGACGGAGAGTTTGCCGCGCGCGCGCACCTTCAGACCGTTGGTCGGACGAAAGCGAATGCGCATGTTTGTTGAGCGAAAACACTTCGCGCGCAGTTGTGCGTTCTCGTCTTTGAGGGTGAAGTACCAGTGACCGGATGAGTGATCTTTGAAGTTTGAGATTTCGCCTTCAACCCAAACTGCGGCGAAGCGTGATTCGAGCGCGGTGCGAATCGAGGTTGTTAGTTGAGAGACGGTTAACGGCTTTCGTTCGGTTTCATCGAAGAGCGCGTTGAAAAGGGGTTGGTTCACTTAATTATATTCTCTGCGACTCTCTGCGTATCTTTGCGGTCTTTGCGTTAAAAACTACTATCAACGCAGAGGGCCGCCGAGGTACGCAGAGAACGCAGAGACAATTCTAATTCATGGCGTGTTTAATTCCACCACGGGACTCAGTCGCACCGAAGCGCCGTCGCGGTTCGTGCGCACGCGCACACGCGGCGACGAAGACGACACGGAATTCGACGCGTATGTAATCGTGTAAGCCGAGCGCAGTTGGGCCACCACGTCGTCGTAAGCTTTTTGCAGATCTTCCAAACGGCGAATCGGATAGTAAATGCCACCTGAAGCTGCCGCCAGTTTGTGGCCTTCCTCGTCCGCGCGTGTAGTCAACGTGAGATAACGAGAGCGCAAAGGATCGATCGTGATCTCGGGTTTAGGCACACTCGACTCCGGAATCAGTCCCGACGGCACATACAACGGATAAACCAGCGCGCCCGATTCGAGCAGCGCCTCCAAAATCGCGGGAAACGGCAGAAACGATTTGTTATCGTCGCCGTCAGACATCACGACGATCGCGGTGCGCTCGCCGCGCAGTCGTTTGAGTGGTTCACTTAAAACGTATCCGAGCGCGTCGTACAGCGCCGTGCCGCCGCCGGCGTCGATTTCGTCGAGCTTCTTCGAGAGCATGTGGCGGTCAGTACTAAAATCCGAGATCACCTGAATATCGTCGCGAAAACTGATGATCGAGATTCGATCCTGAGGACTAGTCGTCCGCAGAAAGTCGCGCGCGGCTTTGCGAATGAAGTCCATTCGCTCCTCGACGCTGCCTGATACGTCCAACAGCAACACGAGATTGAACGGTTCATTCGCCGGCGCAACATTCGTGACGCGTCGCTCGACACCGTTTTCCCAGACAGTGAAGTCTGACTCGCGCATACCACCGATCGCGCGTCCGTTGCGATCGGTCACGCTCGCCGTGAATCGCATCAACTGCGGCGCGACCACGCTCACGAGTTTTCCGGGCGGCCTGCGGCTCACCAATTCCGGTTCCTTGTCCGGCGGTGGCAACGTCTTCGCATAGTCGCCAAACATCTTCGGTGAAACTTTTCGAATCGCTTCGACGAGCTGGCTGTCGCCGCTGCGGACGATCGCGCGCGCGGCTTGGGTCAGTGGACGCTCACGCAAATCGGCAGGCGCGCGTTCCGGATCGATATTCAAGAGTACGACGCCACGTTGCGTGCGAAAGTCGAGCGCGACCAGTTGTTCTTTATCAGGCTTCTCTTCACCCAGACGTCCGGAGAGTTTGTAAGTTCCACCTGCTTTTTCTTTGATCGGCGGCAACTCCACGTCGCTCATGTAGCGCGGCTTGCTGGCTTCCCAGAGGAAGTTGAACTTCAC
>Ga0068859_100002585_pt1 | contig 18417 bp, 18 predicted proteins | sample KBSSwiS22_FD_66585 | JGI IMG/M metagenome (GOLD analysis project Ga0068859, IMG submission 66585) | Switchgrass rhizosphere microbial communities from Kellogg Biological Station, Michigan, USA - KBS Switchgrass S2-2 | ecosystem: Host-associated > Plants > Roots > Rhizosphere > Soil ...
TTAATAAGATCAGAACCTTCTTTATATCGCTGGCGAACTGCTTTACGACATTCATCGGGCCCATCGGCTACAGCATCTTTCGGTCCCGGATCACCCATCAGGTCTGCACGATAGCCGTTTGTTGGATCAGCATGACCACCGGTTGTAGCAATTGCTTTTCCGGCAGTAAATACTCTCGGTCCTTTGATTAATCCTTTATTAATTGCATTGCGCAATGAAATGTTTACGCCACTGCCACCAAGATCTCTTACTGTAGTAAAACCAGCCATCAAAGTTCTTTCAGAAAAAACTACAGACTGGAAGGCATAATCTGCTGGGTTCATGGTGAACTCCTGTAAGTAACGATTGGGATTTGTCTCTTCTTCAAGGTGTACATGACAATCTATCCATCCCGGAGTAACTGTTTTTGTTTTCAGATCAATTGTTTTGTCAGTGGCGCCTGCATTGGTAAATCCATTTTCAACAGAAAGAATTTTGTTTTTTTCCACCACAATAGTCATGTTCTTTTTTGTGTCATTGGAAATACCATCTATTAATGTACCGCACCAGATATATGTTTTTTGCGCAGAAAGACAAAGAGTGAAAGTGCTGATTAAAATAAGCAGGAATGTTTTTCGCATATCAGTAGGTTGAAGGATAAATATAAAGAAAGATTCTGCTTTCTTTGAATGCAAATATTTTTCTCATTAGCGATTACTTCCTGAAACTGAAATAAATAAAAAACCATTTGAAGGCTCGACATTCTGGGTTTCATTACCCAATAAAAATATCAGGGGAGAAAAAAAACGATCTTTAATTTCCCGATTGGTATGTCTTTTGCGAAACCTCTTATGATGAAAAAAAAGATCATTGTGATTGATGATGACGCAAGCGTCAGAGAAATTTTCGGGATCATTCTTGACAGGGCCGGTTATGATCTGCAATTGATCGGTGATGCAAATGAGATATTGAAAAATAATTTTCGTCTTCCTGATCTTTTTTTGCTTGATAAACTTTTGTGTGGTCATGATGGGCTGGATATTTGCAGGTTTTTGAAAACACAAAAAGCAACTAAGAATATTCCTGTTGTGATGGTTTCTGCTTCCCCTGATATAGGCACACTTTCACAAAAAGCCGGTGCTGAGGACTATCTTGAAAAACCTTTTGAGATCAGCCTTCTTTTAAAAGTGATCGAGCGAAATGTAAATAGTGTCAGAAAAAGAGTTTTTGCGGAAGGAGATTGATTGCTCTTATTATTTTTCCCCACCATTGTGATTTTATTTTCCACATTCATTCAACGTCTATTTTATAGTCAGAAAAATATCGCCTATTTTTGCCTGACCTCCCTCCAACTAATCTTTGAATACTTTATCCTGAGCTTGTAAGGGCTGGTCGTGTTTGATTAGTTATTTATCAGATCATTTAAGGATTAAATTTTTAAAGAACCATTTATTATGGCTAAATATATTTTTGTTACAGGAGGAGTTACTTCTTCATTAGGCAAAGGCATTATTGCAGCTTCGCTTGCAAAGCTTTTGCAGGCAAGAGGGCTCACTGTAACTATTCAGAAATTTGATCCTTATATCAATGTTGATCCGGGAACATTGAATCCTTATGAACATGGTGAATGCTTTGTAACGGAAGATGGTGCGGAAACAGATCTTGATCTGGGCCATTATGAAAGATTTCTAAACATTTTTACTTCACAAGCCAACAATGTTACAACGGGAAGAATTTACCAAACTGTAATTAATAAGGAAAGAGAAGGGGCTTATTTAGGAAAAACGGTACAGGTCGTTCCGCATATAACTGATGAAATAAAAAAGCGAATGCTTGAATTGGGACGGGATGGTAAATACGATATTGTAATAACCGAGATCGGTGGTACGGTTGGTGATATTGAAAGTTTACCATTTGTAGAAGCCGTTCGTCAATTGCAATGGGAATTACCGGAAGAAGATTCAGTAGTTGTTCATCTTACACTTATACCTTATTTAAAGGCAGCAAAAGAATTAAAAACAAAGCCTACACAACACAGTGTAAAAATGCTCAGCCAGGAAGGAGTACATCCTGATATTATTGTTTGCCGTACCGAAAGACCTTTGAATCCTGAATTAAAAAGAAAGATCGCATTGTTTTGTAATGTAAAACCTGATGCTGTAATTGAAGCGGCCGATGCTCCTACTATATATGAAGTGCCTTTGGCAATGATGCGGGAAAAGCTCGATGTGATCTGTTTAAAGAAATTAGATATTACCGGTACCAATGAACCAGAGCTTACAAAGTGGAAAGAGTTTTTGGATAAATTGAAGTATCCAAAAAGTAAAGTAACTATTGGATTGATCGGAAAATACATCGAACTGCAAGATGCCTACAAATCCATTTTAGAATCATTTATACATGCAGGTGCAATGAATGAATGCCAGGTACAGGTAATGAATGTACACAGTGAATTCATTACCGATGATAACGTAGCAGAGAAGTTAGCAGGATTAGATGGACTACTAGTTGCTCCCGGTTTTGGGCATCGTGGGGTAGAAGGGAAGATCGTTGCGGTGAAATATGCAAGAGAAAATGGTTTGCCATTCTTTGGTATTTGTTTGGGTATGCAAATGGCCGTCATTGAATTTGCAAGAAATGTTTTGGGATTAAAGGAAGCACATTCAACTGAAATGGATCCTAACGCTGCTGATCCCGTAATTGACTTGATGGAAGAACAAAAAAAGATCACTGCTAAAGGCGGTACTATGCGATTAGGCTCTTATCCCTGCGAAATAAAAGAAGGCACATTAGCCGAAAAAATTTATGAAACGAATTTAATAAGTGAAAGACACCGTCATCGCTGGGAGTTCAACAATAAATATCTTGATCAATTTGAAAAGGCAGGAATGATTGCCAGTGGAAAAAATCCAGCTACCAGTCTGGTAGAGATAATAGAACTTCCCCAACATCCTTTCTTTTTTGGTGTGCAATACCACCCGGAATTAAAAAGTACGGTTGAAAATCCACAACCCATCTTTGTTCATTTTATAAAGGCAGCAAAGGCATACGCTGAAAAAAAATTGGAAGTGAAAAATCCATTGCTGCAAAGCGAAATGATTTAAGAGAATGGATCAGTTGTCTGAAGTCAGCGTTATGATCCTTCTTTACCGATTATTTACTTTATTTAGCCGATATGGCCTCTGACTTGATACCTCCGACTTCTAGCTTTACCCTATCTTTGCCATCCTTAAAAATTAAGAATGAATTTTGATCGCAATACAATCATTGGTTTCGTAATCCTGGCTGTTTTATTAGTTGGCTATCTTGTTTATAACAGTAAAGAACAAGCTGCTTTTCAGAAGAAAAAGGCTATAGAAGATTCTATTGCAAATATTGGTAAGGCAAAACCAGACACTGCTATACAAAGAATTGACGAGGCTAAGGCAGACACCATGAATAAACTGGCCAATGCTGGTAATTTTGGTGATGCAATCAAAGGAACTGAACAATTGGTTTATGTAGAAAACGAATTGATTAAAGTTGCATTCACGAATAAGGGTGGTCAGCCTAAATGGGTAGAACTAAAAAATTATAAAAATCAGGATAGTGGTTTTGTAAGGCTAGCCGGTTCAGATTTTGACAAGATCGGTTACTCGATCAATACAGGTAGTAATAAAGTTGCACAGACTTCTGATTTGTATTTTAATAAAATTGATTCTTCGAAAAACGCAGATGGCAGTAAAACAATTTCATTTACATTAAATGGGGATAGCGCCACTTCTATAACTCATCAATTTATTTTAAAGCCTAATGATTACCTGATTGATTTTAATATTCAATTAAACGGGGCTTCCTTGTTATCAAACGGCGTCATGAATCTTAATTGGCAGTATTCTGCTGCACAACAGGAGTCGTCGTTTTCTTATGAAAAACAAAATACACAAGTGGGTTATGTTACCGATAATGAATTTGATTACCATACCATCACAAAAAGAACTGATAAAAGTTTTGATAAATCGACCAAATGGATTGGAGTAAGACAACGTTTTTTCTTCGGTGCATTGGTAGCTAAAAATAATTTTACATCGGGAAGTATGGAATGGACTTTTCCAACAGAAGAAGAAAAGAAAATTGTAGAATCCACTGCTAATATGAAAGTCCAGTTACCGGTTGCTTCAATGACAAAGGCAGATTTTAGCATTTATTATGGCCCATCAGATTATCACATCCTGAAAAGGTATGACATGAAGTTTGAAAAATTGGTGAACCTGGGGCAGGGGATGTACTCTTTTGTTCGTCCGCTCAACAGGTTTGTCATCATGCCTATTTTCGATTTTATGAAAAGCTTTGTTGGGAGCTATGGGTTAGCCATTGCTTTGCTTACCATTTTCATAAGACTTATTATTTCACCACTTACTTATTCAAGTTATTTAAGCGGGGCAAAAATGAAAGTATTGCGCCCTGAAATAGCTACGCTTAAAGCAAAGTACGGGGCCGATCAACAACAAATGAGTGTAGAGCAAATGAAATTATTCAGGGAGGCCGGAGTAAATCCTTTAGGTGGTTGTATCCCTGCCTTATTACAAATTCCTATATTCTTCGCTTTGTTTAGTTTTTTTAGTTCCGAAGTAGGATTACGTGGGGCAAGCTTTCTTTGGGCAAACGATCTTTCCGCTCCCGATAAAGTAATTCACTTTGGCAGCATACCGGTAATAACATCAATTCTTGGCGACCATATCAGTCTTTTCACTATTACTGCGGTCGTTACAAGCTTTCTTATTTCGCTGTATAGCATGAGCATGACGCCAGATCAAAGTAACCCGGTATTAAAATACATGCCTTATATTTTCCCGGTATTTCTATTGTTTATCTTTAATCGCCTGCCTTCAGCGTTAACGTGGTATTATACTGTTTCCAATCTTATTACCCTCGCTTTGCAGTTTGTTATTCAGAATTATATAATCGATCATAAAAAGATACTGGCTAAAATGGAAGAGAATCGAAAGAAACCGAAGACCAAATCAAAATGGCAGGAAAGAATGGAACAAATGCAGGAACAACAGAAAAAGTTAAAAGAAGCACAACAAAAGAACAGAAGATAATTATAGTTAAATCTCTCATAAGACGATCCGGGTTCAGGCAGAAGAAACCCGGATTTTTTTCTTACGCAACTTATTGTCTAAATTGGCACGTCTTTGTATTGTATAGCACCAGTAAAATGAAAACAATTCAAAACATATTACTTATTACTTCATTAGTAGTTACTGCTTTTCCTGTTATGGCTCAAAGGAAGCTGACAGAGGCGACTATTTCCTACGATATTATGGTGAATACCAGTAATGCAACACCTAAGGCTGCAGATCTTTTAGATGGAGCTACGAATGTTATTTATTTAAAAGGAAATTCAAGCCGTTCTGAAATGACAAGCTCGCTTGGTACACAATCAACCATCATTGATGGCAAAACAAATGATGTTACGATTTTAAAAGATTACGGCGAGCAGAAATACATGATCAAAATGACGCCGCTTAATTGGAAAGAATCTAATAAAAAATATGAGGATATTACATTTACTTATGCGAATGAATTCAAAACAATAGCTGGCTATAATTGTCAGAAGGCAATAGGTAAATTAGCTGACAATAGCACTTTTACCGTTTATTTTACAAAAGATCTTGTTCCTGTAAATAAAGATTTTCAATATTTGAATAAAAATCTTCCTGGGCTGGCTATGCAATATGAAGCCTCGATCGGCAAGTTGATGGTTACTTATACGGTATCTTCTGTAAATTTTAACCCTGTTGCGCAATCAAAGTTTGATTTGCCAAAATCTGGTTATCGTGTTATGACTTATGAAGAAAGTAAAAGCGCAGCTTCCGGAGGTCGTTAATAACGAGTGGCGCTGTTAGGATTGAAAGTAACCTTATCCAACAATACCTTCTTTTTTAATGGAAGAATATAAGTAGTGTTTCCCCTTTGATAAGTAATTACTGTATTTAAGTTGATATATCTCTCAGCCTGTGTGTTGATAACCTGACTGCCACGAAATGTATATCCTGATTTTAATGAAAAATTTGAAACAGAAACATCCCGGCTTGAAAGAAGTGATTTTTTTGCCCTGCTTGTTTTTACTTTGCCATCACCTAATGTAGCAAAAGCAGTAACTGCAGAAAATCCCAGCAGAATTACCACAAAGAGTTTTCTTTGCAGAATTTTCCCAATTGTAATTAGTGTCGGGTGGTTCATTGCTTACAAAAATAAAAACAAAAAAGGATATAAAACAAACCGTTTATCCAGAAGTTTAATATTCCTTTAACGGCAAAAGTGGATAATTGTTACGTGAGGTCTTCAAAAAATCTTTTCTATTTGCACATATGGGGAAAACCCGGAGCATTTAAATCCGATTTTTTTATACTAACTTGTTGAGAGCAGCCAGTTTAAACATTCTATATACTTCTTTCAGCAAAACTCTCTACAAATATGAAAGACAACCCCTCTCGTGAAAACAGGGACCAGATCAGGGAATTATTAAAGCAATATGATGATTTGAAAAGTGGTCGTAATCCCAGTTTTATTGATGAAGATTCTTTTGAAATAATAATCGATCATTTCCAGGATAAAGATGAATTGGTAAAAGCAATGGAAGCTGCTGAAATCGGGGGAGCTCAATATCCTTATTCTTCGATGCTGCTTATTAAAAAGGCCGATATTTTATTGGCAAACCGGCGTTACCAGGATGCATTAAATATTCTTCAAAAAGCATCTGTACTTGACAATGCCGATATCAATCTTTATATATTAAGAACCGATGCTTATCTGGCCCTTGACCAGCAGGAAAAAGCAGTTGTGTTGCTTAATGAAGCACTTGCTTTATTTGAAGGGCAGGAAAGAATAGAATTATTATTTGAGCTGGCTGATGTGTATGATGATTATGAAGAATTTGATAAAGTGTTTGATTGCCTTAAAATGATCTTGCAAGATGACCCTAATAATGATGAGGCATTATATAAAATTTGTTTTTGGACAGATTTTACAGGTCGCAATGAAGAAAGTATTCGATTACATCAACATATTATTGATGAATTTCCTTACAATGAATTAGCATGGTTCAATCTTGCTGCCGCATACCAGGGACTGAAGTTATATGAAAAGGCAATCGATGCTTATCATTATGCAATTGCTATTGATGAAAAATTTGATTATGCATACAGGAATATGGGGGATGCCTACATAAGATTGAGAAAATACAAAGAAGCTATTGAGGCACTTGAGAAGGTAATTGAACTTGCTAAGCCGGAAGATGTCATTTATGAAGCCATTGGTCATTGTTATGATAAAATGAAAAACTATGCGCAGGCAAGATTTTATTATCGTAAGGCTTCCCATCTTCATCAGGATGATAGCAAGCTTTTTTACAAAATTGCCTGTACTTATTTTAACGAAGAACAATGGGTAAGCTGTGTAAAACAACTTGAGATAGCTATAAAGATTCATCGGCAGCAACCTGAATATAATTTGCTGATGGGTGAATGTAAAGTGCATTTGGAATTATTTAAAGAAGCTATCCAATATTTCTCTGCAGTTGTCCGGGCCCGGCCCCGCGGATTAGCCGGGTGGGAAGCATTGATACGTTGTTTATATAAATCCGGTTATTTTGAAGAAGCGTTGCAACAAACGCTTGCTGCAATTGAAATCAATCAACACAAACCATTATTTATTTTTTATAAGTCGGCAATATTATTTGCTTTGGGGAAAACCAAAGAAGGGATACTGCAATTAGAAAAAGCTATGGAAAGATCTCCAAGGCTTTTGAAAAGATTTGTAGAATTAAATCCTTCTATTTTACAAAACCAATTGGTAGTTGATGTAGTTGCCCGTTTCAAAAGAAATAAATCCATTTAAGTAATCGTATTACTTCAAACTTTAATCAGCAACACTCTGCTCATTCTTCCCTATTTTTGCCCCGCTTCTTACCGATCGGATAAAAAATTTATTGGAAATCAAACTGATGAGGCATGAATTTTAACCTGACTCAAATACCAGAAAGAATATTAAAGCCCCGAACCTCAGGGCTTACCATGGTAATGGATAAAGGACTGAGTGTAAATGAAACTCAAAATTTTCTTAGTGCATCGCATCCGCATGTAGATATAGTAAAGCTCGGTTTCGGAACTTCATTTGTTACTCCCAATCTGAGAGAAAAGCTGGAAATATATAGGTCATATAATATCCCTGTTTATTTTGGAGGCACTTTGTTTGAAGCATTCCTGATCCGCAATCAGTTTGATGATTATATAAAAGTGTGTAAGGATTTTGGTATTTCTTATATGGAAGTAAGCGATGGTTCGGTTACAATACCTCACGCCGAAAAGTGTGGTTATATAGAAAAATTGACAAAACATGGGACGGTCCTAAGTGAAGTAGGAAGCAAGGATGCGGCACATATCATTCCTCCATACAAATGGATTGAACTAATGAAAGCTGAGCTGGAGGCGGGTTCTACCTATGTTATTGCTGAAGCAAGAGAAGCAGGAAATGTTGGAATTTATCGGGGAACCGGTGAGGTGAGAGAGGGATTGGTGCAGGAAATTCTAACACAGATATCAGGCGATAAAATCGTATGGGAAGCTCCTCAAAAAGCACAACAGCTTTATTTCATTGAATTATTAGGTTGCAATGTAAATCTTGGAAACATAGCGCCGTCAGAAGTTATTCCTCTTGAAACGATGCGCATAGGGCTTCGTGCAGATACATTCAGTTTATACCTCGATAAAAAAGAAAATGCCTGATGCGGCTCTTCGGACTCATCGGTTATCCCTTGTCTCATTCATTTTCACAAAAATATTTTGAGAAAAAATTCAAGGAAGAGAATTTGACCGATTGTCTCTTCAAAAATTTCCCTATCGTCTCCATCGATGAATTACCAAAGGTTTTGAATGAAAATGAAAATCTTCGGGGATTTGCCGTTACCATTCCATATAAACAACCTGTATTAAGGTTTCTTCATGATACAACAAACATTCCTGATGAATTAAAAGCATGTAATTGCATCAAAATAAGAAAAGGAAAGCTAATAGGTTACAACACAGATCATATAGGATTTGAAAAAAGCATTGTTCCTCTATTAAAAGATTATCACAAGAAAGCGTTAGTGCTTGGGAATGGAGGCGCAACAGAAGCGGTAACATTTGTTTTAAAAAAATTAAAAATAGAGTTTGATATTGTAAGCAGATCATTGCATGATAATTCAACGCTGGTTTATGAACAAGTTGAAGAGAAAACAATTAAAGAAAACCTGGTTATCATCAATACAACTCCAATAGGGATGTATCCTGATACAAATGCATGTCCGGATATTCCTTATGCTGCAATAACAGACAAACATCTTCTTTATGATCTTATTTATAATCCCTCAAAAACTTTGTTTCTTCAAAAAGGAGAAGAGAAGGGTGCAGTTATTAAAAATGGGCAGGAAATGCTGATATTACAGGCCGAAGAGAATTGGAGAATATGGAATGAGGAGTAATATTCAATAGGCAATTGCCAAAATGATCATATTTGCTTATTGCAATTTGCCTATTGCCAGTTTATTTCTTGCTTCATTCGGTACAGCCACGATCTTTTTGTTTTTATAATCATAACAAACCATTCCTGTTTTAGCTACTGCAATTAATACTTTGTTTACTCCCCGATATGTTTCCAGTTTATAGAATATTTCAAAGCTTACTTGTGTAAACTCGCCGGACACTACAGAAGCAATTAGTGAATCTCCATAAAACAGTTCATTTTTAAATTCAATTATTACATCCGACATTATTAAACCAACTCCACCGAATTCCATTTCTGTATAGTCAAGGCTTTTAAAAAATTGCATTCTTGCTTCATGCAATATGGATAGAATGCTGTCATTGCCTACATGACCACCATAATTTATATCAGTGATGCGGACGGGAATATTTATAGAAAAATGAAAGTTTGCAGGAAGTTCCAGTTTTATTCTTGCCATTCAATAATGTTTGGAATAAAATTATAATTAATCCTGCAGAGAACTGACAAGGCTAACTATATCAAGAAAGTTGCCGGGGGAAGGAGCAATTGTTGAAGAAGCAATTTTTTCTCTCCACTTCTGTAATTGGTCCTGGCAAACAGGGCTATTATCGTCGCCGGCTACACAACAAACCAGGTGATCTAATTTTTTAGAAACACGAACAACATTGCAATCAGGAGTCATTACTGCAATGTAGCGATTAGACAAATTATTTTCAGTAGAGGTAATATTGCTAGTGTAATCAAATTCATTAGCTATAGCTTCTTCTGTTTGGTAAGACGAGAAATTTCTTTTCACCTTTTTAGGTACATCCAATTTTGCAATGGTTTGTCTGCTTTCCTGCAGAGCATCATCGTCTTTTTGCTCCTGTGAAGTAATTTCCGGAGCAGCATTGATATTTTCCTGCTTGACTAATTTATCCAAAATCTTAGAAGTATCGGGCTGGTTAGCTGTTATAGTGCCCGAACTTTTTCCCTTAAATAATTGAACGCCTCCTAATGCCAGTAACCCGATTATTGCTGCGGCGACTGCATATCTAATAATAGGAAGACGTTTCTTATTTATAGGAACTGTTTTGTTTTCTTCATCGATAGAAGCCCGGATCTTATCCCATACTGTTGAAGGGGGTGTTATTTCAGCATTATAAAGTTTGGAAGGAAATTCATGATCCATTTCAGACTCATCCAATGCAGCAGTGATCTTTGACCATACATTTGATGGTGGGGCAACTTCATAGTTTTGCATCTTATTTTGCAATCTTTCACTCATGGTTTTGTTCTTGCTCCGTGTTGCTGATCGATAAATTTTTTCACCATATCCTGCAGTATCACTTTAGCTCTTGACAGTTGCGATTTACTTGTTCCCTCACTTATTTCCAACATATCGGCAATTTCTTTGTGTGTGTATCCTTCTACCACATACATATTGAAAACCGTTCGGTAGCCAGGCGATAATTCCTGTACTAATGCCAGAATATCTTTTTCTGCTAATTCATCCAGTACCGAAAAATATTTGCCTTCAATTGTATTCTCTTCTTTTTCGGTAACCGGCTGTAAATATCTTTTTTTCCTGAAATGTTCGATAGCAGTATTTACAAATACCCGGCGTACCCAACCTTCAAAAGAACCTTCGCTCCGGAAACTGTTCAGTTTTTTAAAGACCTTAATAAAACCTTCCTGTAAAATATCTTCCGCCTCTTCTGCATTTCCTGCATAACGAAGGCAAACGGCATACATTCTTGGAGAAAAACGTTTGTAAAGCTCCTCCTGCATTCGACGGTTGCCTTCCATGCACCCTTGAATTAAGTCGCTTTCATTGATATATTGGTTGCGTTCGAAGCTCAAGTTTTAGAATTTGATTTCAGAATTAGTCAAAAATGCGACCAGTTTTGCGACAGCCCTGGTTCTATGGCTGTACTTGTTCTTTTCTTCCGGATTCATTTCAGCGAAGGTTTTATTGGCACCATCAGCTACAAAAACGGGGTCATAACCAAAGCCTTTATTTCCTTGCGAATGATCAATTATTTTACCCGGGCAAATACCTTCAAAAAGTGTTTCTTTTCCATTGATAATAAGTGAAAGCACTGTCCTGAATCTTGCATTCCGGTTCGTTTTATTTGCCAAATTAGTTAAAAGCTTTTCAATATTTGCATCAAACGATACGTGGTCACCTGCGTAGCGGGCACTTTTTACTCCTGGTTCTCCATTTAAGGCTTCCACTTCAAGCCCGGTATCTTCACTGAAACAATTGACCTTAGTAAGCTGGTAAATGGTTTTAGATTTTTGAGAAGCATTTTCTTCTAATGTATCGAATGGTTCAGGAATGTCGATATCAATCCCGGCTTCTTTTAATGTGATTATTTCGAATTTATCACCAACAGCGAACCGCATCTCATCTACTTTGTGTTGGTTATTGGTAGCAAAGATCAGCTTCATGAATACAAAGAAACTAAAGTTTATTTCTAATTAATGGTAAAAATGACGACTACTTTAAACATTAAATATTCGGCGAAGGCAAACCCATAATTTACTTTTCGATACTTTATCATTTTGCAGCGCTGTAAGCGAAGGTGAAAAAAGGAAAGACCGGCTGGAAAAATTTTGTGATTGAAAATGAGGAAAGCTCATGGGCAATCCAAAAGTGGAAGGCTCAACTCCAAACAGAAATATATTCTTACTATCAAACTGTTCGGTTATTTCTTTATATGTAAGTGAGGAGTGTTTATTAATATTTATAATGGCTACATCGCTCATGCTTAGTTTACAGGCTCCTAATATTCCAACCAGGAAATTAAAGTCGATATCAGGCAAATGAATTGCATCACTGTAATCAACCACAATTAAAATATTTCTCGCATTATTACCTAAGGCTGCTATTGCTTCTGATGTTGCATCTAGCTTTTTCGGTGTTAAAGTTTCTTTGGTTTTAAAATCCGTTACCGCTTTATTTGTTTCAATCAAAGAAGATTTGTAAAGTTCAGTTATAAGAGATGGCGGCATTTGTATATCGTTCAAGCTCATAATTACAAGTGTTAGCTTTTTTTCGTTTCTTTGATCGTCAAAAATAAACTTTTATGGTGGCAGCTATGGACATTTTAGTTACAAAAGCAGAACAAAGCAAACTGCAGGATCTCAATTTCGACAATCTTGTTTTTGGCCGTTATTTCAGTGATCACATGCTTGAAGCAGATTACGAGAACGGTGAATGGAAAAATATTGAAATAAAGCCCTATCAGCCCCTTTTACTAAGCCCTTCAGTTGTTGCATTGCATTATGGACAGGCAATCTTTGAAGGTATCAAAGCTTTCCGTGATGAAAGGGGCGATGCCTATATATTCAGACCCATCGATAACTTTAAACGCTTCAATATTTCTGCGGAAAGAATGCAAATGCCTGTCGTTCCTGAAGAAATATTTATAGAAGGGATGCGTCAGTTGGTAACGTTGGATAAAAACTGGATACCCGCAGAGAAAGATCATTCATTGTACATTCGGCCGTTGATGTTTGCTTCTGATGAAGCGATAGGTGTTCGTCCTTCAGACAATTATAAATTCCTGATAATGCTTAGCCCAACCGGCCCTTATTACAGTGCGCCGATGCGGATTTATGTTGAAGAAAAATTCGTTCGTGCTGTACAGGGTGGGGTAGGATTTGCAAAAACAGCAGGTAATTATGCTGCTGCCATGTTGGCTTCTGCCGAAGCAAAGGAAAAAGGTTATGACCAGGTATTATGGACTGATGCATTCGAGCATAAGTATGTGCAGGAAATAGGAACAATGAATGTGTTTTTTATTATCGGTGACACTGCTATTACTCCTGATCTTGAGCAGGGAACTATTTTAAATGGCGTAACACGGCAATGTGCTATTACCCTATTGGAGGAAATGGGGCTAAAAGTCGAAGAAAGACCGTTAAGTATTGATGAAATCATTGATGCTTACAAGGCTGAACTTTTGCATGAAGTTTTTGGAACAGGTACTGCTGCTACTATTTCAATCATAAAAGAGCTTCGTTATAAGGATTTTGTAATGCATTTTGATGTAGAGAACTGGAAAACAGCCCCCACTCTAAAGAAATGGCTTATGGATATCCGTGAAGGAAGAAGAGAAGATAAATATGGCTGGATGTGGAAACTTTAGCTTTAGCAAGACATTTCTCACAAGGGTAAAAAATTATCAGCATTCACTTTTAAGTTATTATCTATTCCCCTACCTTTGCCGTCCCTTAAAATAAAGGTTTAGAATGCCTACAATTCAACAGTTAGTACGTAAAGGAAGAGATATTATCAGGGCAAAAAGCAAATCAAGAGCACTTGATCAATGTCCTCAGCGTCGTGGCGTATGTACCCGTGTATATACAACAACTCCCAAAAAACCTAACTCAGCTCTTCGTAAAGTAGCTAAGGTTCGTTTGACAAACAAGGTTGAGGTTATCGCTTACATTCCTGGTGAAGGTCATAATCTGCAGGAACACTCAATTGTTTTGATTCGCGGCGGTCGTGTAAAGGACCTTCCCGGAGTACGTTATCATATTGTTCGCGGCTCATTGGATACGGCGGGGGTTAAGGACAGGAAAAAAAGCCGTTCTAAATACGGAACTAAAAGAGAGAAGGGAAAAAAATAATCACGGATTCCGGGATTTAGACGGATTCCATAGATATAAAATAAAATTTAAAAAAGGATTCATCAGTAAAATCTGATAAGATCCAAAAATCAGTGATACGATGCGTAAAGCACAAGCAAAAAAACTTCCTTTAGCACCAGACCCAAAGTTTAATGATAAACTGGTAACACGGTTTGTAAATAACCTTATGTGGCAGGGAAAGAAAAGTGGAGCATTCAATATTTTTTATGATGCCTTAGAAAAAGTTTCTAAACAAACAGGTGAAGATGGTTATGAAATCTGGAAAAGAGCATTAGCTAATGTTACTCCTGCTGTTGAAGTTCGAAGCCGTCGTATAGGAGGTGCTACTTTTCAAATACCTGCTGAAGTTCGTCCTGATAGAAAAATTTCATTGAGCATTAAATGGTTAATTCGTTACAGCAGGGACAGGAATGGTCGTAGCATGGCAGATAAATTAGCTGGTGAAATCGTTGCGGCAAGTAAAGGTGAAGGCGCCGCATTTAAGAAAAAAGAAGATACACACCGTATGGCAGAAGCTAATAAAGCATTTGCTCATTTTAGGGTGTAAAAGATACAAGAACAGTTATCCTCATAGCCATTCCGGAGTTCGGGATGGCTTTTTGATTTATGTATATTTTATAATACCTGCATCAGGGTATTGATAAAAACCATTGCATTTCGGAAATTTCAATAAATTTTTTAATGAAGACGTTCTTCGGAGTTTCGATAATGCTTCTTGTTTTTATTCAAGCTTCCGCACAAGAATATTCAATACGTACTAACGAAACAGATTCTTTTTCAAAAGCATTTGTTCAACTTCTGCAATGTGCTGCTGACAAATTTGAAAACTGTAGGGGAAAATTTTTGCAATACACAATGCTGCAGGAAAATGAGTTTGAACTTGCAATTCCCTTCCCTGGAAGTTCGGCTGGTATTGTACGTTATAGAGAGAACGATAAAAATGCTTATGTAGAGTTTCGCGGATTTGATAATAAAGAAAGCCTCATAAAAGGAATGTATTTTCTTATTGATAAAATAAAAAAAGCATTGAACGGAGAAATTATTGAGCCAACTATTTATGGAATAGATGAAAAACCTGGTTTGCAGATAACAGGCATCTCAATAAAAGATAACAACGGTTTTTATCAATCAAATATTGAATTATTTACCGGCTCTTCTGCTGGTATTTATTTGTTACCCGCAGTTAACAATGAGAAAGATAATGGGAGCAATCAATATTTTATTTTATTAAAAATTTATAGTGGCGTGCCTGCCTATTATCATAATATATCTGCAGATGTAAAATCTCCGGATAAAAAAATGAGTGGTGCATTAAAGGAATTGGTTATAGCGGCAGCTACAGATTTCGAGTCATTGCAAAGTCAGCAAAACAAGAAGATAAGAAGATCACGAGATACATTCCTGTTGGATGGATTTAAAGTTTATAAAAATACTGCCGGTCAAAATGCTACCAGTTCTTTAAAGTTTCCTATTACAATTGACTCTATTGAAATGAAAAGACAGATAGCCTGGTGCCAACAAGTGATTGAATCAGCAGTTGGAGATGAATATGTTTATTATTTATCAAACATGAATCAGTCTTTAATATTTTACTTTTCCAAAAAATATGAAATAAGCAGGCCTGCTGTAGAGCTTACAATTGAACCAGGTAGCAATTCAAAAGAACAATTTCTCCAAATCATAATACGAAGTAATCATTCAAAAGAAGTAAAAAGAAGTCTTGGTGTAGAATAATAAAGCCATACTGAAAATGTATGGCTTTATTAACTTTCTATAAAAGTTATATCAGGTAGTTTCGTTTTCAGATGGAACTTCTTCCAGTTCTATTGTCTCTACTACCATTACTTCTTCAGGCTCTGACATTATAATAACAGTAGGTTCAGTTTCAGCCATTGGAGCTTCGGCAGGCTGTTTCTTTATTTTGGGAGTAACTGGTTCTTTAGGAGCTGCTTTTTTTGTGATCTTTTTGGGTATCGATTTTTTTACGATCTTCTTTGGTTTACTGGCAACTTTTTTTGCTACCTTCTTTTTAGGAACAGATTTCTTTTTGGAAATAGTTTTTTTTGCAGCTTTCTTTTTAGGAGCAGCTTTTTTCTTTGCTATTTTTTTGCGGGGAGCAGGCTTACTTTTTTTGCGTAAGGGTTTTGCTTTTTTTTTGGAAGCCATACATGAAGTTTTTGGAGTTAAGAATGAAGATTAAAATTTACTACTGGGATGTTGAAATTACAACCATTCAAAACCAATAACAAAATTTTAAAACCATTTAATGATATTTTTTTTTACTTATGTGCAATCGAAAATTTACTCGCTACCTCTTTGATCGACCAACAATATTATTTTTGATAAATCATTTCTTGATCATATCAGATCGGCCCAATGTCAAACCTGTAAAAAGAAGCATGATTATTTTGTTCACAGCCTTCATTAATATAGGGTTAAGCTCCTTTTTTTCACAGGTTTCCCTTACCTTTGCCCGCCGTTACAGAACCTGTTTCGGGATTAAAAGAAAATCATGCAGCGTAGTATTTTGAACAGTGTGGTTTTAATTTTTCTAAAATAAACATCTGAAAATAAGCAAGTCATGGCCGACTTAAAATTTCAAAGAAACTTTGGTATTGCAGCACATATTGATGCTGGTAAGACAACAACGACTGAACGTATTCTTCGTTATACAGGTATGATCCATAAGATCGGTGAAGTACATGAAGGTGCTGCTACAACTGACTGGATGGAGCAGGAAAAAGAAAGAGGTATTACCATTACATCTGCAGCGGTTAGTTGTAATTGGAGTTTTCCTACTGAGAAGGGTAAGCCAACACCTAATACCAAAAATTATTATTTCAATATAATTGATACCCCAGGTCACGTTGATTTTACTGTAGAAGTAGAACGTTCTATGCGGGTACTGGATGGGTTGATCGCATTGTTTTCCGCTGTTGATGGAGTAGAACCTCAGTCTGAAACCGTATGGCGCCAGGCTAACCGATATAATGTTCCCCGTATTGGATTTGTAAATAAAATGGATCGTGCCGGCGCTGATTTTTTGAATGTGGTAAAACAGGTAAAAGAAATGCTGGGTTCAAAGGCAGTGCCGCTTCAATTGCCTATCGGTGCTGAAGATGATTTTAAAGGAGTGGTTGACCTGGTGAAAATGAAAGGAATTATCTGGCACATGGAAACCGAAGGAATGACTTTTGACGAAATTCCTGTACCTGACGATATGTTGGAAGAAGCCAAAGAATGGCGATCTAATTTAGTAGAAGCAATAGCTGAGTATGATGACAAATTAATGGAAAAATTCTTTGACAACCCTGATACAATTACGGAAGATGAAATTCATGAGGCCGTCAGAAAAGCAACTATCGATCTGAGTATTGTGCCAATGCTTTGTGGTTCTTCATTTAAAAATAAAGGTGTGCAAACTGCATTGGATGCCGTTTGCAGGTATTTGCCAAGTCCAATGGATATTGCTGCGGTAGAAGGTATCAATCCTGATACGGGTGAAACAGTTACTCGCAAGCCAGATGCAAAAGAACCGTTTGCTGCTCTTGCATTTAAGATTATGACTGATCCATTTGTTGGCCGGCTCGCCTTCTTCCGTGTATACAGTGGGCATTTAGATGCAGGTTCTTATGTTTTAAATGTCAGAAGTGGAAAGAAAGAACGGATCAGCCGCATTATGAAAATGTTTGCCAATAAACAAAACCCTATTGATTTTATTGAAGCGGGTGATATTGGTGCAGCAGTTGGTTTTAAAGAAATAAAAACCGGTGATACACTTTGCGAAGAAGATCATCCCATCACTTTGGAAAATATGTTTATACCCGAGCCGGTAATTTCAGTAGCGGTAGAGCCAAAAACGCAAGCCGATGTTGATAAAATGGGTATGGCGATTTCTAAATTAGTAGAAGAAGATCCGACACTGAGAGTAAAGACAGATGAGGAAACCGGCCAGACAATTCTTTCCGGCATGGGTGAGTTGCATTTGGAGATCATTGTTGATCGTATGCGTCGTGAGTTTAAAGTAGAGATCAACCAGGGAGCGCCGCAGGTAGCATATAAAGAAGCTTTCCAGGCGACTATTGAACATAGAGAAACATTAAAGAAACAAACCGGTGGTCGTGGTAAATTTGCTGATATTGTTTTTGAATTAGGACCGGTGGATGCAGAATGGAGAGCTGAGAATCCCGATAAGCATTATCAATTTATTAATGATCTTTTTGGAGGATCAATTCCCCGTGAGTTTGTTCCTGCTATTCAAAAAGG
>Ga0068859_100002587_pt1 | contig 18410 bp, 15 predicted proteins | sample KBSSwiS22_FD_66585 | JGI IMG/M metagenome (GOLD analysis project Ga0068859, IMG submission 66585) | Switchgrass rhizosphere microbial communities from Kellogg Biological Station, Michigan, USA - KBS Switchgrass S2-2 | ecosystem: Host-associated > Plants > Roots > Rhizosphere > Soil ...
AGCAGACGTAGATTGCTCTCACTGGTCGTTTCGGCTTTTGTGCTGGCGACCTTCTTTCCCGTAACCCAACTCGCGTTTGGACAAGAGGTGACTGCTACGATCGTCGGAACCATCACCGACCAGAGCGGCGCGCCTATCAAGAAAGCAGCGGTGAGCGCGACCGACACCGAGCGCGGTACAGTTTGGAGCGCCGAGACCAACGACACCGGCGCCTACAACCTCACCCGCCTGCCTGTCGGGACTTATTCAGTAAAAGTTTCCGCGTCAGGATTCCAGACGGCCGCATATCCCACATTCACGCTGGTGCTCAATCAGACTGCTCGTGTTGACGTTCAGATGAAGGTCGGCCAGGTGAACGAGACGGTCGAGGTCACCGGTGCAGCCCCTGTTCTGCAGACCGACACCACCCAGGTCAGCACCATCATCGATTCCAGGACGAACGATGAATTGCCGCTCGCCACGCGCAATTATGTCCAATTGACCTTATTGGCCCCCGGTGCGGTGTCGCCTAGCCCCGATGGTTTCAACAACGGCGATAACACCGCGAGTGGTTCACGTCCGTATATCAACGGAAATCGAGAGCAGGCAAACAACTTCATCTTGGACGGCATGGACAACAATCAGGTTTCCGACAACCTGCTCGGCTATACGCCGGCGCCCGACGCCATCCAGGAGTTCAATCTGATCACAAACAACGCGTCTGCCGACTTCGGGAACTTCCAGGGTGGCATCGTGAGCACCACGATTAAGTCCGGTACCAATAGTTTTCACGGTGACGTCTGGGAATATCTCCGTAACGATAAGCTGAATGCGAACAGCTGGGAGCACCGATGGCAGGATGCGCCTCGCGATCCGCTTCGCTGGAACATGTTTGGAGCCACGATTGGCGGTCCCATCGTTAAAGACAAGTTATTCTTTTTCGCCGACTACCAGGGGCAGAGATTCCACCATCCGCAGAGCACGAACAATGTAACGGTGTTCACGGCGGCTGAAAGAAACGGCGATTTTGGGGCCATCTGCACGACAGGGTTCAGCGGTGGGCTTTGCAACGATCCAAACCAACAGCTCTATGATCCCTTCAACGGAAACGCGCCCTTCGCGAACAACGTGATTACCGAGCCGATCGATCCAGTGGCGGCTAACCTGTTTGCCTCTTCGCTATACCTGCAGCCGGCCAATGGCAACCTGCAAGACAATGCAAGCTATACCACTACGTCGCTCTTGAACAACAACCAATACGATATAAAGATCGACTACAGTCCGACTCAAAAAGACCACATCTTCGGTCGTTACTCCCATGCAAAGCAGCACAATCCCACGATCAATTCGTTTGCGCTGTTGGGCGAAGGTTTTTCGGATGCGCCGATGGAAAACACCGTCGTCGACTGGACCCACAGTTTCAGCGCCGCCTTGCTGAATGATCTCCGAGTAGGTGTGAATCACATCAAACTTCACAATGGCACGGACTTTACAGGTGCTGTCGGGGATTTGGGAAATCAGCTTGGTATCGGGAATGGTAACCCCACGGGTGTTAACGGTTTGCTTTCCCTTGGCTTCGGCGGAATTTTGACCTCGGTTGGGAGCAGCGGCGTTCAGCAGAAGTTTCAGGATGCCGTTATTCAAGCTTCCGATACGGTCATCATTACTCACAACCGTCATGTTTTCCATACCGGATTTGAGTTCTGGCGAAACCGCATCAACACCTTTTACACGGGCAACAATGGTGCACTGGGAAGTATTAACTTTACCGGCATCTACACACAGAATTCCCCTCCCAACGGCACTGGAGGCTACGGTGGTGCCGACTTCTATCTCGGTCTTCCCACCAACTACGGCCGAGGCATCAGCGGCGGAGAGTGGGGACAACGCCAAAGCGTTTTTGGTGCCTTTCTGCAGGACGACTATCGAGTGACCGACCACTTGACCCTGAACCTAGGGCTTCGCTACGAAGCGCATACCCCCTGGGTTGAAATACACGACCGGCAAGTCAACTTTGATCTAATCAGTGGACAACTCCTCGCGCCAAACTGCTCTAAGGTCAACCCTCTTTTGGGCACTGCTCCAGTGACTTGCAAGCAGAGTGGCCGAGGCCTTTACAACGGCACCTATGGGGGAAAGGACTTCCAGCCGCGCATTGGATTTGCCTGGACGCCCCCGGGTCTGAATGGCAAAACCGTGGTTCGAGGCGCGTTCACCATCTCCTCTTACATGGAAGGAACGGGCACAAACCTCAGGCTTCCTATCAACCCGCCATTCACACCAGCCGAGACGTTCGTGAACTACAACAGTTTGTCGTTCCCGACTACGACAACCAGTCAAGGACTAGTTCCAGTCGGCGCCGCCAGCGACCCATTCGCGGGTTCGTTGGTTCGAGTTTGGGACCCGAACGTCCAGCCTGCCCTGACGCAACAGTGGAACCTTACGATTCAACAACAGCTGTTCAACCAGGGAACCCTCCAGATCGGTTACGTAGGTCAGCACGGAACGCACCTGATGGTTCCGATGCCCTATCTGCAAAAGCAATTCCTCGGGGCCGATTGTTCTGTAAATCCATGCGTGCCGTTGACGGCGCCGAGTGTCAACTTCTCGGGTAATCCAACCTTTCAGAGCGACATTTCTCAGATTTCCGGTACGGCATCAGTCGGGTCGATGAAATACAACGCGCTGCAGGCAGTTTTCCAGAAGCGGTACTCGGCCGGATTGGAATTCCAAGTGGCCTACACCTACTCGAAGTGCATGACCGACAATAGTGGGTATTACGGCACTTGGGGGGACACGCAGACCACGCCCGCCAATCCTTACTATCAGAACCTCTACAATCCGCGGGCCGACTATGCGCCGTGCTTTTTCGATGCGACGCATATTCTTAGCAGCTACGCGGTTTATGAACTGCCGATCGGTCGTGGCAAGCGAATTGGTCACGACATGAACGCGGTTGCGAACGCGATCGTAGGCGGTTGGCAGGTGTCGCCCATCATCTCGCTCCACACCGGCTTCCCGCTCGCGCTCTACAACTTCACGAACGATCCTTCGGGAACTGGATCGCGCGGGGCACGTCCGGACTGCGCTCCAGGTGCGGGTCATGTCTTTGGTCGGCAAAATGCTTTTGATAGCAGCGGCGCTTATATCGGCTATCAGTGGTTTGATCCCTCCGGGTTCTCCTTGCCAACCGTACAGGAGGGCTTCGGCAATTGTCCGGCACAAGGCCCCCCGCGCGGACCCGGGTACTTTGATACTGATCTCGGACTGCAGAAGAACTTTCCAATCCGTGAGAGTGTTCGCCTTCAGTTCCGGGCCGACTTCCTCAACGCATTCAATAGAGTCAATCTGAACGGTCCAGCGACTGCTGTGGGTGCGGGGATGGGAATTGTGAATACCTCGTCGTCTCCGCGCAACATACAGTTCGCTCTTAAGCTCTACTATTGACCACTTTCCGACTATGATTAAGGCAGGCGTTCGCGCCTGCCTTCTTTTTTTATGCTCAAGAATTCCCGACTGTTCTTGTTTGTGGGTCTAGGATTATTGTCTCAACCGAGCTTCCCCCAAGGCTCGAAGCCGGCGCCATCATCAGCCCCGTCCCATGCGCTCGAACTGGCGAAGTCTGGCCAGTGTCAGCAGGCTATTCCACTCCTTAAGAAAGCCATCCCTCAAAGCACCGACAGGGATTTCCGTCGCTTAGCGGGCCTTGCCGGCGTGCGTTGCGCGATGATAAAAAACCAGTTCGATGCGGCGGACGAGTTTCTGCGCCAGCTCACCCGGCAATTCCCCGATGATCCCGAAGTGCTGTACACGGCCGTTCACACCTATTCCGACCTTGCCTCGCGAGCCTCGCAATTCTTGGCTCTACGTGCTCCGAACTCGGCGCAGGCTCGTGAATTGAAAGCCGAGTCACTCGAGGTACAGGGCAAATGGGACCAGGCCGCAAAGGAGTATCAGCAGATTCTGCAAACCGATCCGCAAAAGCCTGGCATTCACTTTAAGATCGGCCGATTGCTGCTCTCTAAGCCTGATCCTCCCCCTGATGCCGCTGAGCAGGCCAAGAAGGAATTTGAGGAAGAACTGAAGATCGATCCCAGCAATGCCGGTGCCGAGTACGTGCTAGGGGAACTCGCGCGCCAGAGCCAGCAATGGGATGACGCGATTGCACATTTCAGCCGGGCCGCCAAACTAGATTCCGGCTTTGGCGATGCCTTTCTAGGTTGGGGTTCGGCCCTGATCGCCACGAAGAAGTTTCCGGAGGCAGTTCCCCCGCTCGAGGCAGCCGTGAAACTTGAGCCGCAGAATCCGGCGACGCATTACAATCTGGCGATCGCCTATACCCGCAGCGGACGTAAGCAGGAGGGTGACCGGGAATTTGCCGTGCATCGCGAGATGGTGCAGGCGAAACAGCCTCCGGAAGCCCAGCAAGGCGGGGCTCCGAGCCCCCCGCAATGATGCGACGTTCTTGTGCGCCCGGTGAGACTAGAGACTTTGCGTAGAAATCGCCTCCCTTCCCGTCGCGAATTCCTCTATTCGCTGGCTGGCGCATTCTCGATAGCTGGCCTGCCCCGCCTCACCTACGCCTTGCCCACCGCAGCTAGCACCTTCGAGATTGTTCCTCCCGAGGTTAGCGGGATTACTTGGAAGCATTCCAGCGGTAAGTCCCCTGAGCACTACCTTCCTGAGACCACCGGAGCCGGTTGCGCCTTCTTTGACTACGACAACGACGGGTGGATGGACGTTTACTTGGTGAACAGCGGCAAGTGTGATTTCTTCGACCCCAATCCACCCCTGCGAAATGCTCTCTACCATAACAATCGCGATGGGACATTTACCGACGTCACCTTAAGGGCCGGCGTGCCCGGGGGTGGCTACGGCCAGGGAGTTGCCGTGGGGGACTACGACGGTGATGGCTTCCCTGATCTGTACGTGACGCAATACGGACGCAATATCCTCTATCACAACAACCGCGACGGCACGTTTACTGACGTAACGGAGAAGGCGGGAGTCGCTGCGCCAGGCTGGTCTTCGAGCGCCGTCTGGTTCGATTACGACAACGACGGCAAACTCGATCTGTTCGTCTGCCGTTTCGTAGAGTTCTCAAAGGAAAAAAACAAAGACTGCCGCGTGGGAGATGATGCAAAGCGGGGTTACTGTATCCCGCACGTATACCGACCGACCGCCAGCTGGCTGTTTCATAACCAGGGCGACGGTACGTTCACCGACGTAAGCAAGTCATCCGGAATCGGCGGCCATTTGGGAAAAGCCTGGGGCGTAGTCGCGGCCGACATTAATAATGATGGCCTGGTTGATCTCTTTGTCGCAAATGACACGGTGGCCAACTTTCTTTTCGCAAACCGAGGAAATGGGAAGTTCGATGAGATTGGCGAGGTTTCGGGAGTCGCCTACAGTGCCGAAGGCCGGCCCCGGTCAGGAATGGGAGTAGACGCCGCCGACTTTGATCAAGACGGGTGGATAGACCTGTTTGTCGCCAATATTGACCACGAAATGTATTCGCTTTATCGCAACAACCACGATGAAACCTTCGACGACCAGGCCGGCCGGACGGGAATCGCAAAAGCCACAAGGCTGATGAGCGGCTGGGGATTGAAGTTCTTTGACTTCGATAACGATGGCAAACTCGACTTGTTTCTGGCCAACGGCAATCCCGATGACCTCATCGAGCGACTTCAGCCTCAAGTGACCTACGAAGAGCCGCCCCTACTGTTTCGCAATACCGGCAAAGGCTTCGAGAACGTCAGTCAGCAAGCGGGGCCGGTTTTCGGGCAAAGGCTTTCTGCTCGCGGGCTCGCGGTCGGCGACTTTAATAACGATGGGAGCATCGACGCTCTGATTTCCGTGAACGACGGGGCGCCCATTCTCTTGCGCAATAACTCCGAACCCAGGAACCATTGGCTTGGGGTCAGGCTGATCGGGACGAAGTCGAACCCAGATGCGGTCGGCGCGAGCGTTGCCTGTCAAGCACAAGACCTCAAGCTGACGCGCGTGAGAGTTGGCGGGGGCAGCTATCTCTCCGATCATGACCCGCGCATGGTGCTTGGCATCGGCGGGCGGACAAAGATCGATTGGCTGGAGGTGAAGTGGCCCCAGCCGAGCGGCAAGACCGAACGCTTGATGGACCTGCCTCTGGACCGGTACATCACCATTGTCGAAGGACAAGGGAAATGGAAGTGAGCCGTCCTAAGCTCGCCATCGCATTGCTTTCCACTGCCGCAGTGCTCATGGGCTTGGGCCATAGGCTCCTCCCGGTAGCACCCGGTCAAAGTTCCCCAGGCAGCAGCTCGGTACGGTTCATCGATACAACTGAGCGCGCAGGGATCAAATTTGTTCATTTCAAGGGTAATAACGGCATTTCGATCAACCGCGAAGAGTTTGGTCCTGGAGTGTGTGTTGGCGACTTTGACGGCGACGGGTGGCAGGACATTTACTTCGTGAATGGACGCGACCTTTACGATCGCGGAATTTCCGTTCGGAATGGGTTATACCGCAATAACCGCGATGGCACGTTTACCGATGTCACCGATAAGGCCGGTGTTCCCGGGACCGGCTACGGCCTTGGTTGTGTCTGGGGCGACTACGACAATGATGGGTTCCCCGACCTATTTGTCACGCAGTATGGCCGTAATGTGCTTTATCACAACAATAGGAACGGCACATTTACCGACGTTACAGAGAAAGCCGGGGTTGCGGGTCTCGAGTCGGGGACCTTTCACAGCGGGGCAACCTTCTTCGACTATGACCGCGATGGGTTTCTCGACCTCTACGTTGGCAGTTATGTCGCGCTCGAACCCGACGGTCCGCGATATTGCAATATTGGGACTATTCGAAGCAGTTGTCCTCCTAGCGCCTACAAGGGCAGTCTTGATGCGCTCTATCACAACAACGGCGATGGCACCTTCACCAACGTCACCCGCGCCATGAACATCGCTCAGCCGCGCGGTAAGAATCTTTCCGTGGGAGCGGCTGACTACGACAACGACGGCTGGCCGGATCTCTTCGTCGCCAACGACGGAGTCGAGGCATACCTTTACCATAACCAGCAGGGCAAGAAGTTCGAAGAGATTGGCGTCCCGAGCGGAATGGCGTATTCCTCCGGCGGCCGCCTGATGGCTGCCATGTGCATATCGCTTGGTGATTACGACAACGACGGCTGGCTGGACCTGTATGTTTCGGATTTTCAGGGATCGTCTGACCACGCCTGGCACAATGACCAACAAGGCAATTTTGACGAGGCCAGCGACGCGCTAGGGATTACCGGACCAACGCACAATGTGCTTAGTTTCGGCGGCGGGTTCTTCGACTATGACAACGACGGCTGGCTTGATCTGTTCATCGCCAACGGCCATGTTTATCCGGAAATCGAACAAGCGTCTCCCGGAACGCACTACAAGCAGGTAAATTCCCTGTTCCACAACGAGGGTGGCCGAAGGTTTCTTGAAACCGGAACCCTCGCGGGCATCGCCGAGCTGCCGCCCCGCGTGGGTAGAGGCGTTGCCTTCGCCGATTTTGACAATGATGGATTCGTGGACGTCCTGGTTGCCAACAATGGCGACCCGCCGCTTCTATTGCGGAACGGCGGCAATGGCAATCATTTCGTAAATTTCAAGCTGGTTGGAACCAAGAGTAATCGCGACGCCATGGGCGCGCGCATCCGTATCAGGAGCGGAGGAACCACTCAAATCCGAGAGATTGCGGGCGGTGGAAGTTATCTGTCGCAAAGTGATCTGCGCGCCAACTTCGGTGTGGGGCGGGCGCAGAGCGTGGAGAGCATCGAAATTACCTGGCCGAGCGGGCAGAGCCAAAGGTTTCGTGACCTACCGGTGGATCATTTCTACGTCGTGCATGAAGGCGAAAATGAGATGCGTCCGGCAGCAAACTCTCCCCGCCAGCAATAGGCGCTTTCGGAATTCCCTACGAGTCGGTTGCCAAGGTTGTTGCTTTGGTGCGAGCCATAGCCTCATAGGCCGCTCCTAGCACAGGCGCGTCTTCGTTCAGGACGAGATAGATGGGAATCTTGGCCAACTGGCTGCTCAGCTGAATCTTGTCGCTGAACGCGCGCACAAAGCTCCCGTCTTTCAACTTTGGAAGGATCTTGAGCGCAATTCCGCCGGCGATGTAGACGCCTCCGAAGGGCAGTACCCGCAGCGCCATATTCCCTGCCTCCGCGCCGTAGGTTTCGATCCACATCTGAACCGTCGCCACGCAGGCGTCGCACGAACCTACCAGGGCGTTTTGCGTGATCTTCGCTGCTGGGTCAACCTCGGCTTCATCGAAAAAGGCGTGTTGCACTCCGGGGAAGATGATCTGATGAATCAGGCGGAATCCACGGCCTGAAATAATCTCTTCCGTGCAGACTCGGGGCATGCGGTGTCGCATCGACTGCAGCAGCAGAAATTCGCGGTCGTTGCGTGGAGCAAAGTCGGTGAGTCCGGCTTCGCTCGGGGAAACTTTGTAGCGCTCACCGTCCCAGAAGAGAATGGCTTCACCCAACCCGGTTCCGGCGGCAATAAATGCCATCGGCGCCAGGGGCTGCCGCTGGCCTTCGTTGAGCTGCAAAAGATCATTACTCTCCAGGTGGGTGAGACTGCTCGCCGAAGCAACCAGGTCGTTTACCAGTGTGACCTTCGAGTCATGCAATCTTAGCGCTTCGGCAATTGCGTGCCGCTCCACTGGCCAGGGCAAATTGCTGCTGACAACCCTATCGCCCACCAGGGTGCCTGCAACCCCGAAGCCCGCGCACCTGACGCCGTCGTCAACAGGAACGCCCGCTCCGCCCGCATCCTGGACGAATTGTTCGAGGATTGCCCCTAAGCTATCACTATTGCGCGTTGGCACCGAGGAGCGGAACAGCTGACGCAATTCCCCTCCGCAATCCTCAAAAACAGCCAGCGTGCATTTGGTACCCCCGATGTCCCCGGCCAGAATCATGAATATTCAATGTTAACAAGGGAAATCGCACAAAGGAACTGCTCCGAAGGGAGTAAAGGAAGGAATTTTTGGTGTCCACCCTATGGAATGGTGAGCGCGGCGACGCTGAAGCCACCGAGATTTACCGTTTCCGAGTTCAGCGTAACTTTTTTGGCCGCACCGAACCCTGTCGTCTGGTCTACGTATTCCAGTACCCCGCCGCTGGCGCCTGAAACTTGGACCTCCATTTGGCGTTGGCTTTTGTTCACCAACAGAATTCGCTTCTTGCCGTCTCGGGTGACGACCGGCATGGCATAGACAAAGGGATTTGGCGAGGACGCGCTGCTTGCTTCCATAATTTTGTCTCCCGGTCCGAAGTTGGAATGCAACAACTCCAGCACGCGAAAGCGTGGGTTCGGATTGCCATCGTTCCAATCCACCATCGAAACCGAGGGGAACTGCGTGGGATATCCCACCAGTTGCGACTCACCGGCAACATCGATCCCGAGGCGGGTTAGTTCTCCGAGAAGATAGGCGTACATAGCACCGGTCAGGTTCCAGTAGGAATTTGGGATCGGCTTGGTTTGATGCCCGGGCTCGCCCTGCACGAGGTCCTCGGCAGAGATCGCGCCGATCTCATCGATGGTGGTACGGGTAGCGGGGGAGAGGCGCTTGCGAATTGTCTCCACGTAACGCACGGTATTCAGGAAGCCCTCAGCCTGGGCGAAAAACGTGTATCCCTGAATTTCTGGAGTCTGGTCAGGCGTGGGTACTGCATAAAAGTGATAGGAAATGAAGTCCAGCGGGATTCCCGGCTGATGATTCTTGGGATCGAGAAAATACTCGAAGAAGTCTGGGCGTTGGGAAGGCATGGCCAGCGCCATGCCAACGAACTTAAGGTTCGGGTCAACTTTTCGCATCGCGGTAACGACTGCATCGTACAAGTGTGTGTATGTTTCCGGCGACATGTGGTGTTCAAACTCAACCTCGTTCAACACCTCCCAGTACGGAATCGAGTAGTGATAGCCGGATTCATGCCTTTTGCCGAACTCATCCGTAAAACCACCTTTGGTGTACCAGGACAGCAGGCGCGCATAGTAGTCGGCGACTTCCTGGAACGAGGGATCGCGCGGTTCCGTGCCTTGCGTGTATTCCCACGTGACCTGGTTGGGATCGGCGGGATACGGTACCGGCTTTTCGGTCTTCCACATCCACTGTGGGATGGTGCTGAAGTTCAGAATGGCGGAATGCCCCTTCGTCGCTTCAAGAAGGTCAATTGTCATGGGGTCGATGAGCGAGAAATCCCATGATGTCTTGCCATCTTTGGGCGGTTCAAGTTCCGCAACAGCGAGCTTGGGATAGGGCAACCAGGGAACGTAGCGAACGTAGTCCGCCCCTAACTCGCGCACCGCCCTGTATGCATTGTCGTGAACCGGAGTGCCGCGGCGGAGGGGAGGATTTACGACCACCTGCAGGGTGGTGGAGGTCTGGGAGGTTCGCTGCACTTTCGTCCAGTCAGGCTGAATCTTCACCTGCGCGGTCGCCGTAACCAGACCAACGAAGAGCAAAACTGAAAACGCAAAAAGGGACCGACGAGTATGCATAAGTCGCGCCTCCCACCGAACGCAAAAGCATAAATTCGGGACACTTAGGTCGCAATACAAAGGCCCTGCTTTAGTGCACTGTTGCACAATGCGAAACCCAGCAACGTCGTGAGCGGCGGCGCGTGCGATATGGCGACGGTAGGCGCTTGACTCGAGCGCCAGCCGAGTGGGATCATCCGCCACGACGCGACCCATGCCAGAACTTCACCAGAACCATAGTCTCCGAATTGGTCTTTTCGGCATCGGACTGGAGGCTTACTGGCCCCAGTTCGAAGGGCTGCACGAAAGACTCACTGGTTATATCGAGCAGCTTGCCAGGCGCCTGGAACGTCCGGGAGTTCAGGTCGTCAATCTGGGCTTGATCGACAGTCCGGAGAAGGCAATTGCAGCCGGCCATCAGTTCCGGCGCGAGGACATCGACATCATCTTTCTTTATGTGACCACCTATGCCCTCTCGGCCACGGTGCTGCCGGTTGTAAGGCGCGCGCGGGTACCAGTCATCGTTCTGAATCTGTCGCCATCGGCAGCAATCGACTATGCCTCCTTCAATCGCACGGGGGATCGCACGCGAATGACTGCTGAGTGGTTGGCGAATTGTCAGGCCTGTTCGATACCTGAGATCGCCAACGTTTTTCGACGCTGCCGCATTCCCTTTTTTCAAGTCACTGGCACTCTTGCCGATGACCCGGGAGCCTTTAATGAGATTGACGATTGGATCGATGCGGCCCGCGTGGTCCACATCATGGAACACAACCGGCTGGGATTGATGGGGCATTACTACGGAGGCATGCTGGATATTTATTCCGATCTCACCTTACAGTGCTCGACTTTTGGTGGACATATCGAGATTCTGGAAGTGGAAGAACTTGCCAACCTGCGCCGCCAAGTCTCCAACGGGGAGATTGAGGCGCGAGTTGCCGAGATTCGCGCGACCATGGATGTGCAGCCCGACTGTTCAGAACACGAACTTGCTCGCGCTGCGAAAACATCCGTCGCCCTCGATCGATTGGTTGAGCTGCACAACCTTGGATCGCTTGCCTACTACTATCAGGGCACGGGAAACGCCGAAAACGAGGACGCAGTCAACTCGATAATTTTGGGCAACAGTCTGCTCACCGCCCGTGGCATTCCGGTGGCTGGCGAGTACGAGGTCAAAAATGTGCAGGCGATGAAGATTCTCGATTCACTCGGTGCGGGGGGTTCGTTCACCGAATACTACGCCGTCGACTACAAGGACGATGTAGTTCTCATGGGACACGATGGCCCGGGCCACATCGCCATCGCTGAGGGAAAGACCAAAGTGAGACCGTTGCAGGTTTATCACGGCAAGGTTGGACACGGGCTTTCGGTAGAAATGTCGGTGAGACACGGCCCGGTAACCCTACTTTCTATCGTAGAAAAAGGCGATGGGAACATCGCCTTCCTCACGGCAGAAGGCGAGTCCCTGCCTGGGCCAATTCTTGAGATCGGGAATACGAATAGCCGCTACCGTTTTCCCATTGGTGCAAGAGACTTCATTTCGCACTGGAACGCGCATGGACCAGCACATCATTGTGCTGTGGGGGTTGGCCACATCAGCAGCCGACTGAGAAAGGTTGCGTCGTTGCTCGGTGTCGACTGCGTAAGGGTGTGTTGATCAGTGCCTAGGACTGGTCCTTCAACTTCAGCTTAGACTTATTCTCTTCCAGGAACTCGCGGAGCTTGTCTCCAGCGTCAAGCAGTCGGGTCCACTGCTCATAATAAAGAGTGACGGGAAACCGGCCGAGCCCATAGACGCTTACGCCCCCTTTTTCGCCGACCCGGAATTCAAGACTCCCAGTGCGCCGAGTTCCCTGCTGCTTTTCCAGTTCGGCGAGACGTGCTTTGAGCTCATCATAAGTTGGTTCGGCCATCACAACCCTCCGTCAGTATTAGTCCAAATCGAAATCGCGAATGGGCTTCCCCGTATCGGGGGATTCCTTGGCCTTACGCAGGGCTTCCTGGAACTTCTTCTCCAGTACGTCGGAAGCATGCTTCTGCGCTTCAATCGATTGCCGGAAAATTGAGTCTCGGCGGCTGTCCTGCTCCTTCATGGCCTTCGCGGCTTCGTCGAGGTCGTTGAACATTTTCGGCCTTACCGGAGCGACGTGCGAAATCACCGACTCGGTCTCCGAATCGACCTTCAACACTGCGCCGCAGCATGGGCAAGTCAGATCGAAAGTGTTTTTCTTGGTCACGGACAAATCATAAATCAAGTTCGGGTTTGTGGGACAGGCGAACGGGAATCGAATCCGGCGGTTGCGTCATTGAATGAACAACCCGGTTTTGGGGTGTTCGGTGATCCACTGGTTCAAGGACTCCACGCTCATGACGCCTGGTCGACAGGTACACTCTTCTCATGTCCATCGAAGCAATCTTTTTTGATGTGGGCAACACGTTGCTTTTCCCCAATCGCAACAAGATGTTGCATTCCTTACACTCGCGTCAGGTCTTCCCTTCCGAACAGTTGCTGCAAAAGATTGAGCGGGAGACAAAGCAGGAGTTTGACGCTTTGGTTGAGAGCCATTCTGCGGTTGACCACGGCTTCTGGTGGATGTTCTATACGCGTCTGTTACGGGAGCTCGGCATTCCCGACAAAAGCACGTGCGAAGATCTGGTGGCGCGAACCCAAATGTCCTCCAATTGGTGTGATATTCGGCCCGGTACGCGCGAAGCACTACTCCGACTGCGTGCGCGGTATCGGCTTGCCGTGATCTCCAACGCTGATGGCAAGATCGCCGAGATCCTGGCGCACTGCGGAATCGCTAACTGCTTTGAAACCATCACCGACTCAGGGATCGTGGGCCAAGAAAAACCGCATCCTGCGATTTTCGAGGCAGCGCTTGAAAGCTTGGGTGTAAAGCCGGAGCAAGGTCTCTACACGGGCGATGTCTACTGTATTGATTATCTAGGGGCAACCGCGGTTGGCATGCAGTGTGTGTTGTTCGATGTTTCGGGATCTTATGCCCTGAAGGGCCTTCCGCGTGTGCAATCCCTTGAGGAGTTAGAAGAGTTGCTTGCCGAGCGAAACTGACACCAGCTCACCTCGGGGATAAGAGCCAACGTGCTGCTCAATTACAATATCGCCGGTGGGAGATCCCGTTGACAACCATAACGATGAACTCTGGATGGCAGAGGCCCTTCGCTGTGCACAGCGGGCCCTCGAGATGGGCGAAGTTCCCGTAGGTGCAATCGTCGTATCAAGGGGGGCAATCGTTGGCCGCGGCTGGAATCGCAATATATGCGATCAGGATCCAACTGCGCACGCGGAAGTTTTGGCACTCCGTGAAGCTGGGGCAGCCCTTGGCAATCACCGCCTGGTGGATTGTGACCTGTTTGTTACAATTGAACCGTGCGCTATGTGCGCGGGAGCCTTGGTTCACGCGCGAGTTCGACGGCTGGTTTACGGCGCGGACGACCCCAAAGCCGGAGCGGTTCACTCGGTCATGCACGGGCTGAACCACCCAGCGATGAACCATAAAATCGAGGTTCTTGGAGGTGTTCTGGCGGGGCATTGCGCGGAGGTCTTGCAGGACTTCTTTAGAAGTAAGCGCTAAGCGAGTCACGCCAACTTCCAACCCTTAGCCGAACTGATTTCTCGGGAGGGGTTGCGTACCAAACGCAAGGTGCCGTTTCCGGAGAGGTGCGTGAGTGGTTGAAACGATCCGCCTCGAAAGCGGACATACCTTAACGGGTATCGGGGGTTCGAATCCCTCCCTCTCCGCCATTACCTTTGTTATCTAGCACTTACGTGCCGGTGATACCTACACTGATACTAGAATCAGGAAGGATCACCAATGAATCGGCAATGCAACGTCACCAAGCGAGTCCGTACTGATGCCGGCATTCGGTACTGCCCGGTAGTTCTCTCAGCGAACGGACGAATCACACCGGACAACATGTACAGCGCATGGCGCAAATAACGGCTGCCGCCTCGGCTGATCCGCGGACGTTTTTCCACTGAAGTACCAGAACTGAAATGACAAGGGTCGAGTCCGCTGAAAGCTACCCACTGACGAGCATCCGAGGTTTCCGAGAGCACGGCCAACTCCCCCAAAATCTGCAAGGCACTGGTTTGGGCAATACCGGGAACCGTCAACATCAGTCGGTAATAGCGGTCCAGTTCGGGATCGCGTGCAATGAGACGGCAAGCTTCGCGGCGCAGCTGCTTTATGCGATGCTCAAGATAGTGTTGATGACGTTGCCTCTCCCGCAGCACCAATGCCGGAAGAGCCTGGCTGCTGCTCAAAGCATGGGCCCGATTGTTCTCTTGCGTGTGCATCACGCCTAGGCTTTCAATGGCACGCGTGATGGCGCGCAACCGCAAGGCGGTCGAACTGGGGGGCTGCCAAGACTCCCAAGGCATGCGCGCGGCATATTGGCAAAGCACGTAGGCATCGACGGGATCGGTCTTGCTGCGCTCACCTAGAGATTCCGCAAAGCGGCGAGCACGACGCGGATTGATGACGCTGACCTCTACTTGCCGATGAGCATGCAACATTAGGGCCACGTCGAGGCTGTAGTTGCCGCTCGCTTCTAAGCAAACGCGCAAACCATCGCCTGCATGCAACAAGAAGGCGACAAGCGCCGTATGTCCAGAGGCACTATTGGCAAAAGTGGTGAACGCCGGGTTCTCTTCTCCACGTTGAAGGCGGGCAACGCTGATCTGGCGCGCGCTTACGTCGATGCCAGCGAAAACACCCACATCAGGCTTAGCATGCTTTTTCATCTGACTCCTCGAGACTTGGATTAGACTGGGGCTCGGCTCCCCGACCCTGAGCAACCTCTCTCGCCGACCTTGTGAATGCAGGCTCATATTGGCCTAGGATTCTCCACGGCGTCAGAAAGAAGGGCGGGGGGCCTATCTCTTGCCCAGGCTGCAACAACAGCGCCTCAGGGTGTAATCGGCCTCCCGCCGAAAACCCGATCTGCTTTCCAGGTAGCACGGACTGAATGAATCGGGGAGATGCAAGGAAGATACAAGGGCGTAAGTTGGCTTTGCCTGGCAAGCAAAAGCCATTCCTAAAAAGGAGACCTACACCCAATGGCGAAGATAATCCCGATTGACGAGCATTTCCAACATTTTCTGAGCGAACTGAAGGAGAGTTTCTGGGGAGATCTGTACGGGCAGACGCGTCAGGCGTGGCAGAAGTTTTTCGAGCTGGAATCGGAGCGGCAACGCGACCGGTTCTCCGGCTGGGCACCATATGAGCGGCGACGGGGGAAGCGGAAGCAGTACCGCAACGGCTACTACGAACGAGATTTTGTGACTCGCTTCGGGACGATTCGGTTGCGCATTGCGCGCACCTGGAAAAAGAGTTTTCTACCGGTGGGGCTGAGACGCTTTCAGCGCCGGGCGGAAGAAGTTTCCTTGTTGATCGGGAAGCGTTTTTGCGGGGGATTTCCACCCGGCATGGGGGACGGGTGGTGGCCACGATCACCGGAGAAACGGTGAGTGCGCAGACGGTGTCGAAGTTGACACGGGATCTGGACGAGGCGGTGCGTCAGTTTCACCAGGCGGGGTTGAGTGACGACTACGTGTATTTGTTTCTGGACGGGGTGAGCCTACGGGTACGGCGGCCGACGGGACGCAAGCCAGTGCAAATGCTGGTGGCGTATGGCATCCGGCAAGACGGCCAGCCGGCACTTGCTGGCCTTTCTGCGCAGCCAGGGCGAGGGGTAAGCGGATTGGGAAGCACTGCTGGGGGATCTGTATCGGCGCGGGCTAGAAGGCCGAGCGCTGCGGTTAATCCTCACCGACGGTTGTGCTGGTTTGGCAACGGCGATTCGCACTGTCTATCCGCGGGACGGCATCAGCGCTGCTGGGTGCACAAGATGCGTAACATTCTGGAGAAGGCACGGAAATGCGACTACGACGAGATTAAGGCCGGAGCCCAGGCCATCTACCGAGCCGAAAGTCGATCTCAGGCTGAAAGTGCGTTCCGCAGATTCCGCGCCCGCTGGCAACGCACCTATCCCGGCATGGTGAAACGGCTGGCACGAGACTTAGCTGAGCTGCTGTCGTTCTTTGCTTTCCCCTTCGTCACCTGTGGCGCAAATTGCGCACCACCACGTGATCGAGCGCTGCTTCGTCGAGGTACGCCGCCGCACTCGGCCCATGGTGTGCTTTGTGAATGTGGAAAGCGTGGACCGCATCATCTACTCCATCTTCCAGCGATTCAACCTGGAGTGGAAATCCCGCACCCTCAAGCTATTTACACAAGCAGCTTGACGTCACCTCCGCCATGACGAGGCCCAGGTTTACCCAAGTGGCTGCTGCGAGCTGGGGTTAAACCCTTGGTCTAGTTGCTGTAAATCACGAAGCGGGTTTTCCCGCCTGCGCGTCTTGTTTAGTGACTAGCCGGGGTGCACGCGTTTCGACGACAATCCCGTTTTCTATTCCGGCACCGTGACCAACAGCTGACGACGCTAAGATCATTGCCACGTTGTTCCGGCTTGGTCGTCCTCAATGCTTCGCAGTCCGGAGCTTGGACAAAAGTGGCCGTATTTCTGAAGGGACCGCGGCGTATCCCTTCGTTAGATCGCCCGTGATCTGATCGCGGATTGCCAGGCTGTCCCGGAGTAAGTTACCCCAGTGCGAGATCCTCTGTGCTACTGACAATTCGCTGAGCATCCGGAATGGGGATAATCTCGCAAAAACAAACGAGGGTAGTTGCACATGGACGATTTCATTCCGCACCGCATACAACACCAGCTCGACGGTGGAATGAAGCCTGAGCGTGATCATGATATTGCTGCGATGCGTTTCCGCCGTTTTCAATTGCAGGAACTCAATCGTGCAGAACTACATTAAGCAGCGAGCTGTGGACTTGTAGCCCACCGTTGTAGTGAATGAAACCCAATTTCCTGAACCGATTCATGAAGAAGCTGACTCGCGAACGAGTCGTACCGACCATTTCGGCCAGCGTCTCCTGGTTGATTTTTGGCACCACGGCTTCGGGCGCGCCTTCCTTGCCGAAACGAGCGAGCAACAAGAGGACGCGGGCCAGTCTTTTTTCGCTGGAATTAAACAGTTGGTCGACTAAGTCCTCTTCATAACGGATGTTCCGCGCCAGCAAATAGCCGACAAACAAATCGGAAAATGCACGTTCGCCGTGTAGTGCCGACATCATCGCCTTTTTGTCGATCCGCATAAGATCGCAATCGGTCATAGCGGCAGCGGATCCCATGCGGCGGACCTGACCCGCCAACGCGGCTTCGCCAAAAAAATTGCCCTCGCTCACTATGCCGATCGTTGCCTCCTTGCCGGTCTTGGAGACCACCGTGAGTCGCACCTTACCTTTCTGAACATAGAAGACGGCATCCGTCTCGTCGCCTTGTGCAAAGATGGTTTGCTTTTTCGGGATCGCCACCATCCTCCTCCCTTCGCCAATAGTGGCAAGGAAAGTGTTGGGATCGAACGCGCGATCCTTCTTATTTTTTGCGGAAGCCGGACTCATTGATCATATTTTAGTCCAAGAGTGGCAAGTCGCCGCCATTTGGCATAGGCGACCGCGTAGTGAGCCTGAGCGGGAGGGCCCGGGAGTGAGCCATACTGCTCAGTATTTCGCCGCGAAGTACGCCATTCTATAAACGGCTCAAGAAAAGCAGTTTATCCGCCAAACCAGACGGCCTATCTACCTTCTTGAGGAAGCGGGCTTGCTCAGACCAAGTGGTTCGCGGGCCATTGCCGCTGATTTTCATCAGCCGAATCCGCAATCGGTCGCCCTTCTACGGAGGGCACTTCGCCCGGGCCCGCCCCCGATTTTCCAGGAGGAGTACGATGGAAAATTTCCTCAGAGTTTTCGTGGTCGCGGTCTGTGTGCTTTTGCCCCTGTCTTCTGTCGCGCAGAACCAGCGTTCCGATGACGACCGGCGTCC
>Ga0068859_100002588_pt1 | contig 18407 bp, 17 predicted proteins | sample KBSSwiS22_FD_66585 | JGI IMG/M metagenome (GOLD analysis project Ga0068859, IMG submission 66585) | Switchgrass rhizosphere microbial communities from Kellogg Biological Station, Michigan, USA - KBS Switchgrass S2-2 | ecosystem: Host-associated > Plants > Roots > Rhizosphere > Soil ...
GATTTCGCCCGGCTTCAGGAGATTCTTCAGGTCAATCCATCCCGTCACTTCGCCGGTCGCGGGAGAGATTCTCGCGATTCTGTCCGTGTGCCAGACATTCGCGTAAATCTCGCCCTGAACGAACTCGAGTTCGTTCAGATCCTCCACGGCCTGCCCACGATCACGGACAGAAAGGCGCCCGATTTCGCGAAAGGTCATCGGATCCCAGAGCCGAAGCGTCGATGAGCCATCACTCATGATCAACCGCTTCCCGTCATGAGTGAGTCCCCACCCTTCTCCCGTATAGGGGAAGCTGCTCTTCAGTTTGAGCGTCGCGCGTTCATACACAAAGCCGGTCTGGGTCTGATATGTGAGTTGAATGAGATCGGCGCCCCAATTCGTGAGCCCCTCGGCGAAGTACTGTGAAACCACCGCGTATTGCTGCACAGGGCGCCCGGTTTCAAGATCGACTTTGCGCAACGTGGATCGTCCCTGAAGGCCGGTACTCTCATAGAGCGCGCCATCGACATAGATCAGACCCTGCGTGTACGCAGAGGGATCGTGCGGATAGGTCTTAACGATCCGATAACCGTAGTTCCGTGGCGCCGAAGCCGGCTGTTGGCTTCCTGCAAACAGAGCCGCACAGGCGAAGAAGAATACGGCCAGCCTGACTCCAAGCCGCATTCTCACCCTTTCCGCGGCTTTTCCTGCAGGCGGGCGATGAGGGATTCGAGCAAGTGATTCTGGTGTTCGAGAGTTTCGATAAGTCGTTCCCGGAACCGCTGATCCTGCTCCCGTTCCGCAGCCCTGCCCTGGACGAATCTCTCCATATTTTTCAATGTATTAGAGCTACTTACATCCATTTCAGGTTTAACTTCATTCTGCTGTTCGGATATACGGCGTAAGAGTCCGGATAGTTCCTGCAGAACCTCGGCAATGTCATCAGCCATTCATGCCTCCGACGGCTTTCAGCTTACTTTCTCAACCTTCAGGAAATTGGTTTTTCCTGAAGCATGAAGAGGAGCTCCGCCAGTGATGACGACAAGGTCCCCAACCTCGACGTGTCCCGAGTTACGAGCCGCATCGATTGAATTCCGGATCATGTCATCGAGAGTCGCACTCGGCGGAATGAACAACGGTACAACACCCCAGGAGAAAGACAAAAAATCCAGTGTGGTTTCGTTCGGTGTTGTCGCAAGGATCGGTTGCTTCGGACGAAACCGCGCCACGAGATTCGCAGTGGAACCGGACCATGTCGGCGTGATGATTGCGCGGACGCCGATCTCTTTCGCAATGTAGTAGGTTGACCGCGTGATGGAGTCGCGGGTGTTGCCCATCTCTTCCAGATGCTCGAACTTTCTGCGATCCAGCGCAGTCTCTGCGGCGCGGACAATGCGATCCATCATCTGCACAGACTCCGCGGGATAGTTTCCCATCGCCGTCTCCTCCGACAACATGACGGCATCAGTCCCGTCGAGAACAGCGTTGGCAACGTCAGCAGCTTCTGCACGGGTCGGCCGCGGATTCTCGACCATTCTAACGAGCATTTGCGTCGCAGTAATCACCGGCTTCCCGAGGGCATTGCACTTCTGAATGATGGACTTTTGAACAAGCGGAACGAGCTCGAGATCGATCTCAACGCCAAGATCTCCTCGAGCCACCATCACGCCGTCTGCGACGCGGAGAATCCTGTCGATGTTGTCAACCGCCGCATGCTTCTCGATCTTCGCGATGACGGGAGCATGGCCTCCGGCTCGCTTCATTATGGTCTTCACCGCCTCGACGTCGGATGCCGTCCGCACAAAGCTCAGAGCCACAGCATCAACCTCTGACTCCAGGCCAAACTCGAGATCTTGCCGATCCTTCGCGGTCAGCGAATCCACTGCGATTTCTGAGGCGGGAAGGTTGATGCCTTTGTGCGAACTCAGAACACCTCCGACGACAACCCGGCAAAACACTTCGGGAGGAGATACTCGCTCGACGCGCAACTCGATATTGCCGTCCGCCAGTAGTATCGGATGCCCGACGGAAACCTCATGCGGCAGTGATTTCAGAGAGACCGATACTCGTCCCTCGTCCCCCTGCGCAGGCTCGGAAGTAAGCACGTATTCCTGCCCTGGCCGGAGCTGGACGGAACCTCCATTGATGTTGCCGATGCGAATCTTCGGACCCTGCAGATCCATCAGAATCGCTACCGGTTTGCGGAGGTCTTTTCGCAGCTTCTTCAATCGGCTGATGATCGTGCGATGGTAATCGAGCGTTCCGTGCGAGAAATTGAGGCGGGCGACATTCATGCCGGAGGCGATGAGTTTCGCGATCATCTCCTCTGAATCGGAAGCCGGACCTATCGTGCAGACAATCTTCGTTCGACGCGTCAATCCGATTCCTTCAGCCGTTTGGCTTCATTGAGTGCAGCGGCTGCCTCCGTCTTCCGGCCCTGTTTCTCGTATGCGGCAGCGAGGAGGACATACGCCTCGTGAACACGAGGATCCACATCAAGGGCTGCATGCAGTTCCTCAATAGCAATGTCTTCACGCTTGAGCTCGATGTGGACGCGAGCAGATTCCACGAAGGCGACGACGCTCGCCGGATTGATTTTCACCGCCTGGGCATAGTCCTCAACGGCTTCCTTCCACCGATGAACTGAAGCGTAGTAGTTGCCGCGATTCACGTAGGTGCCTTCATTCTCCGGATTCGACTCCACGGCGCGATTCAGCAATGCGAGAGCCCTGACCGGCCGCGCGCGGGCGGCTTCGATGAGAGCAAGGTTGTTCATCGCTTCGAAGCTCAACGGGCTGGCGGCGATGGCGCGCTCATAGAAGGTTGCAGCTTCAGACCGGCGATCCTGCTTGTCCAGAAACCAGCCGTAGTTGTACACGAAAGACGCATTGGAGGGCTCGGCCTGCGCTGCACGTCGAAGCGCCGATTCGGCTACAGTCATGTCTCCTTTCGCAAGTGCCATCTGACCCAGCCGCGACCAGACTTCGGCACGCTCTGGATGGAGATCCGCACCCTGCTGCACGTAGCGAATGGCATCATCGACGCGGCCCAGTCGCAGATACGCGGTCCCCAGAGTCATCAACGCATCGAACTGATCGGGCTCCGATTCCAGAACAGACAAGGCGTTCTTCGCAGCCTGGTGTAAGAGTTCCTGATCGAAGAGACTCGCGTAGCGATAGATCAGGGCCCGGTCGAGGGGTAAAGCCTCCTTGAGAACATCCTCAAGCTGGGCGAGGACAAAGTAATCTTTCTCGACCCACTCTGCACGGAACGCTTCGTGCCAATGCCTCCGGTCTCCGGTCAACGCCGCAAGAGCAACTTCTGCGGAAAGCTTGTGGGCGCCCAGAGTCGCGCGCGAGTAGGCGCGGATCGCGTCTTGCTCGTCCCCGGCGAGCCAGTGAGCCTTTCCCATTTCCATGTCCAGCGAAGTGCCTCCGCGGTATTCGCGATTTGCAGCGATGGCGCCATCGAAACGACCGAGCCGAACAAGATCCCGCACGAGTTGAGGATAGAGCTCCGCACGGCCAGGCTCCCGCTTCAAGGCCAGTTGCGCACGAAGAACTGAAGATTCCAGCTGTGCGCGATCGAAAGAGTTCTTTAGATCGTAGGCGCGTCGAAACTCTCCCTGACGCACCGCGAATTGAACAGCAAGATCCTGAATCGGCTTGTTCGGATTCCCAATCCGATCGAGGACCTCACGAAACTTCGCATCGTCTTTGCGTTCGAAATAGATCCGGAGAAGCAGTTCCGCAGCCTGCAGGTTGGAAGGATCGAGTTCATCGACCTTCAATGCGGCGCCTTCAGCGTCGCTGAGATTTCGAGCGAGCCAGTGCGCTCGCCCCAGAATCATCTGAACGTCGGCGGAATCGCGAGCAAGAGTCACGGCCTTTGCCGCTCGTTCGAGCGCCCGGGGCGCATCCCCGAGACGAATGTAGATCGCACTCAATCCTACCCATGCGTCGAGAGCGCGAGGGCTCTGACGGATCGCGGCCTCAAACTCGTCGATCGCGGCATGGTACAGATGCTGCTGCATGAGCGCGACGCCCTGATGCGAGTGTTCGTAGGCAGCGGCGGTGTCGTCTGGGCTTGATGTTGAAGAAATGGTCAGCGCGAGGACCGCGATGGCGGCCACCAGAAAGAAAGACACCAGAATCCCGACGATGAGGATGCGCTTCACGCTGAACATTATAAGGCGTGTGCGGAGGAAGAGCCGATTTGCATGCCAAATGCGCTTATGTAGTCGGGACTAAGTTGGGGAATTTGGAAATTGGACTTTCACCTTACTTCTTTCGTGAGATTCGCAGAAGGAACCAAATTTTCCTGAACTTTTAGGTTGCTTCTATCGTATTGGCTTTAGGAGGGTAAACATCCATGTACTGCAATCAATGCGGCAGCGCTCTGGAAGAGCATTTCCGCTACTGCTCCCGCTGCGGGACCGCAACGGAAAGCACGTTTCGAGCGCAGCCGGGGTGGCGCGACCGACTGACACGCCCACGCGAAGGGATCAAGATCGCCGGAGTCTGTGCGGGAGTCGCGCGTTATCTGGACCTCGATGTCACGCTGGTGCGCATCGCCTGGGTTTTGCTGGCGATCTTCCCGCCAGTCCCCGGCTTCCTGGCATACATCGTTTGCTGGATCATCATGGACAAGGATCCGCTGCCGGTCGAACAGGAGTCGGCTCCGCCTGTGACCAGTCAGGGAGCCTAGTCCGCAGACTTGACGAGCTTTCGATCGCTCTCGCGCAGGACCGTCACGTAGCTTTTCCCCATGAATGTAAACGTCGGAATGATGCGGCCTTTGACCCCAACGGTCGCTCCTTGCGCGGGAGCTCCGCGTGTTTCCGATATCACGACAAGCTTTCCCGTACCGTCATCAATCTGGTAAAGGCCCATGGCCAACGCACCGACGGAGAGACTGGTCACCTTGCCAGCCACAGTGATTTCCTTACCGTTGAACCGCCCCGGGTCCGCAAGAATATCGCTGATCTTCTGAGTTTCACAGGCAACCATCAGCAAACCGAGAATACAAATGGCAGTTATGAGACCAACTCTCTTGAGCATGCTTTTTTACCTCCTGTTTAGAGACTCAGGCCAACGCTTTCGGTAAGCGGCTAATTGCTGGTCGGGCGAAGCGGATCGGAGACTGAAAACACTATTTCTGGAAACGCATCTGGAGAAACTGAATCATCAACATGGAGATGCAAGACGACCTTATAGCTCCGCCCGAAAGGCTCGCGATAGACGTGAAGAATCTGGTTCGGCAGATCCTCAATCCAAAATTCAGGGAATCTCCACCACAAGAAACACATCCGGTACAAATCCGTCCACCTCGCTGAATCGGCTCAGCGGGAGCTGGATGCGCACTTCCGCCTTCTCTCCAAACACCTGGGAAAACAGCCGAGTCCCAGAAACATAGCGCACCCATCATCTGAGGCGTCGAGGCACCGCGGAGCGGTGCAAGGAAGGTAGCCGGGGGTTGAGCGAGCGTAGCGAGCGATACCCCCGGTATGGGTATAAATACCCTTTTCCCGGCACCCGGCTGGGGTGCCGGGACTGATTGTTGGGTAGACCGGCGTGTCGCGCGTTGTGCTCCACACCTGGCTACCAGCTTGCACCGCGGAGCGGTGCGCTCCCGATGATGAAGCTTTATGAAAGACTCGACTCCGCTGAAGCCAGCATGGCAGCGATATCTTTTCGCTGAGCAGTCTCGGCAAGTTCGCGTGGCGTCTCGTAGTCGTCAATCCGCGTACGCAGGTTCGGATTTGCTCCAGCATCGAGAAGCAGGCGAACAGCCTCCGGATGGTTGACAGCCGCAGCCATGTGAAGCGCCGTGTAGTCATTGATGCCCCTCTGGTCCGGATCGGCGCCGAAAGAAAGAAGAAGGCTAACGATCTCGCCAACATCGGTGCGCACCACGGCGCCAGGCGCCGCTTGATTGCAGGACAGCGCTGCGATCAGGGGCGGAAACCCTGCGGAGTCTTCCTCGTTTGGATCCGCGCCGAGTTCCAGCAACGTTCGGATAAAGGCCACCGGGCTGTGATAGATCGCGTATTCCAGACACGTTCCAATGGTCAGCGGCATTGGACCATTGGGGATTGAATCCGGGACTTCGGCAGCTTCACGCAGGGCTTCGAGGTCGCCCTGTCGAAAAGCGGCATCAATCTTTCGGAAGCGCTCGGCCTCGCGGCACCGGTCTGTTTCAGAATGCGACATCACAGCAAATAGATCACGGCGACATGAACACAGCAAAAACTTGCTACGAAATCGCAGAGTGAGAATCTAACTGCTGTTGTTAGAATGTGCCGGGCAGCGTAACCGAAGCAGCCTGAGAATCCCGATTCGGCGGAGGATAGGGTATGAGGAAGTGTTTGGTCTTTCTATGCGTTGGGGTCGTCGCCCTCATGTTGGCGTCATGCGGGGGCGGCGATGCAGGTCCTGGTGCCGGCGGATCTTCTGCGCCGACAGCATCGAATAACAACGCTTCTTTAAATAAGGACGACTATCCGGTCTTCCCTGACGCGGATTCGGGAGCCGACTCGTCGGTCCCGGCAGAGCAAGGCGGAAAGGGGTTTACCGGCGAAGGCTGGGAAACAAACACAACCTACGATTTGATTGGTGATCCCAGAGCGGTCAAAGGTGGAACCCTCCGCGACGCGACCACGGATTTTCCGACCACACTCCGCTACTGGGGGCCCAACGTCAGCGTTTGGAATTACGTCCTTCACACGATGGCTTATGAATTCTTGGTGAACCTCCATCCCACAACGCTGGAATATATTCCCGGCCTGGCGACGCACTGGCAAATCTCAGCGGACAAGAAGACCTTCCGATTTCGGATCAATCCCAACGCGCGGTTTTCGGATGGAATGCCGGTGACCTCGGAAGATGTCATTGCAAGCTGGAAACTCGGGACCGACACGGGACTGCAGGATCCGGTTCAGAATTCCTTGTTTACGGAATTCCAGCAGCCTGTGGCGGAGAGCAAGTACATCGTCAGCGTTACGGCGAAGAGCGCCAAGTGGCAAAACTTCCGCTACTTCGCCAACAACTTGTTTATCTATCCGGCACATGCCCTGAAAGGCGTCGATGGTGCGAAGTACATCAAAGAGTTCAACTCCAAAATGCTCCCGGGAACGGGTCCCTACACGATCACCGAAGCGGATGTAGACAAGGGGAAATCGCTGACCATCCGGCACCGTAAAGATTATTGGGCCGAGAAAGCACGCCGCAATGTGGGGCTGAACAACTTCGACGCGATACAGTCGGTTGTGGTGCGCGATCGCAGCCTGGAGTTCGAACAGTTCAAGAAGGGAGACCTGGACTACTACATTGTCAACCGGGCATCAATGTGGGCTCAGGATCTGGACTACGAGAACATCAAGCGCGGCCTGAACCAGAAGCGCCGGATCTACAACAACTATCCCAATGGCATTCAGGGCATCGTGTTGAACACCCGGCGCGAACCCTTCAATGACATTAAGGTCCGCAAAGCGCTGCGTCTCCTGTTCAATCGCGAGTCTCTGATTGAAAAGCTCATGTTCAATCAGTACGTGCCGATGGATTCGGTTTATCCGGGCAGCATCTACGAAAATAAGAACAATGAAAAGATTCGCTACAACCCGCAGGAAGCTGTGCGGTTACTTGCTGAGGCAGGCTTTAGCAGTCGTGATTCGTCGGGACGCCTCGTCAAGAATGGCAAACCGTTCACTTTCGAAATCGTCTACTACAGCCAGGCGGCAGAGCGGCTGCTGACTCCATTTCAGGAAGACTTGCGCAAGGTAGGCATCACCGCCAACATTCGTTTCGTCACTCCTGAGCAAAGGCTCAAAATTCTCGACGATCAAACATTTGATGCTGCCGACGCCGGTTATACGGCCGATATCTTCCCGTCTCCTGAACTCGTGTGGCATTCCAAACTTGCCGACCAGAAGAACTCCTTGAATGTCACCGGGTTCAAGAACGCACGCGCCGACGAGATCATGGACGCCTACACCAAGTCGTTTGATCTGAATGAACGGATAAAGTTGCTGCAGGAACTCGATGGCATCATCACAAACAACCACAACATCATCCTGGAGTGGACTGCTCCTTATCACCGTCTCGTTTTCTGGAACAAGTTCGGCTATCCGAAGGGAATGTTCACACGAGTTGGCGACTATCTCGACCTTCCAACTCTTTGGTGGTTTGATCCCGACAAGAATCAGAAGCTGGAACAAGCCCTGCGCGACTCGTCGATTCAGTTGGGTGAGGGAGTCACTGACGACAAGGATTGGCTGGAATATAAGCAGGCAGTCAATCCTGCGGCTCGATGACAAGTTATTTCATTCGAAGGGTTCTGCTGATCATCCCGACGTTCCTCGGCATTACGATGGCGGTCTTTGTCGTGATGCACTTTGTTCCGGGCGGTCCGGTTGAACGTGCGATCATGCGCTTCCGCATGGCGTCAGTTACGGAGGGCGGCGTTAGCGGAGGTGGGAGGGCTGGCTCTCTTGCCGATATTCCCCCGGAAACTCTGGAGCAACTCAAGAAGTTCTACGGTTTTGATAAGCCGGTGCACATCCGATACTTGCTATGGCTCAAGAACCTCCTGAAGTTCGACCTGGGCACGTCGTACGTCTATCAGGATCCGGTGTGGGACGTCATCAAGACACGGTTTCCGGTTTCGATCTTTCTGGGGTTGACCGGCTTCCTTCTGAGTTACCTGGTGTGCGTCCCACTCGGCGTCTTGAAAGCTATCCGTCATGGTTCAAAATTTGATTTCTTCAGCAGTGCAATCGTGTTCCTCGGATACTCCGTGCCAGGTTGGGCTCTTGGCACGATGCTGCTCGTCCTCCTCGGTGGTGGCAGCTTTTGGAACGTGTTTCCGCTGGGAGGCTTTCGCCCGAGCAACTGGGAATACCTGGGCTTCTTTCAGAAGATTACATCTCAGCTGTACTACATGGTGCTGCCTGTCTTCTGCTACATGGTGGGTTCATTCGCGACCTTGACAATCCTGATGAAGAACTCACTCATGGAGAACCTGGGACAGGACTACGTCCGAACGGCATTTGCGAAGGGTCTGGATGAAAAACGCGTGATCTTCGTCCACGCCCTTCGGAATTCTCTGATCCCGCTTGCGACAGGACTCGGCCACGTGATCAGCCTCATTTTGGCGGGTTCATTCCTGATCGAGCGTGTCTTCAATATCGATGGCATGGGATACCTCGGTTACACATCGATCATTCAGCGGGACTATCCAGTTGCCCTGGGGATACTCGTCATTTCGAGCCTGCTCATGCTCATTGGCAACATTCTTTCCGACGTGATCTATGTGCTTGTGGATCCACGGATACGTTTCAAATGAGCGATCCGGGCATCGTGACGACTGCATCTCCCACAAATCCGACAACACAACTACCCTGGCAAGCATCTCCCGGGCGGTCGACTTCAATTTTCCGGAAGCGTGTCCAAAAATTCAGACGGATAAAGCGCGGCTACTATTCCTTCCTAACACTTGTCATCGCCTACGCCATTTCTTTCATTCTTCCCGTCCTGATTAATAACAAGCCGTTGATCGTGAGCTACAACGGCGAGTGGTCCTTTCCGGTTGCGAAGTACTATCCAGCAGATGCGTTTGGCCTGACCACGGTAGGTGAGCCGAACTATCGGGAACTGAAAGAAACCTTCAGGAAGGAAGGAGCGGGCAATTGGGTTCTTATGCCTCCTTACCCCTACAGTGCAACTGAATCGCTTTTCGACCTGCCCGGTGCGCCACCACATGCTCCCTCCACAAGTCATTGGTTCGGAACAGATGACAGGGCCCGGGATGTGTTTGCGCGCCTGGCCTACGGATTCAATGTGTCTCTAACGTTTGCGCTGATCGTGACAGTCATCGGAGAAGGGCTTGGGGTGATTGTTGGGGCGCTACTGGGCTACTTCGGAGGGAAACTCGATATCCTGGGCCAACGATTCATTGAAATCTGGTCCTCGCTTCCCTTTCTGTACACCATCATTATTATCAGCTCGATCGTTGTACCGCAGTATCTCCCCGAGAGGATATTGCTCCGCCAGCCTTCGTTCTGGATACTGGTCAGCATCCTGGTCGCCTTCAATTGGATGGGCATTACTTATTACGTGCGGGGAGAGTTTTATCGTGAGAAGGCGAAGGACTATGTCGCTGCTGCGACGGCAATGGGAGTTTCCGAGACAGCAATCATGTTCCGGCACATCCTTCCGAATGCGCTGACGCCGGTTGTTTCATTTGCTCCGTTTACGATCGTACTGGCCATTACTGAGCTTGTAGCCCTGGATTTCCTGGGCTTCGGTCTGCCTGCTCCAACTCCGAGCTGGGGAGAACTCATCTATCAGTCACTCGATAATCTCACAAAGTGGTGGCTTGTGTTCTTTCCGCTTGGCGCCATGTTCGTCACCCTTCTCCTGATCGTCTTCATTGGCGAAGCTGTCCGTGAGGCCTTCGACCCCAAGGAATACTCGAGGTTGCGTTGAGCGAAAAACCACTCTTACAGGTTCGCGATCTCAAGACCTACTTCCATACCGAGGCGGGCACGGCCAAAGCTGTCGATGGTGTGAGCTTTGACATCAAAGAAGGCGAGGTTCTTGGCCTGGTTGGCGAGTCGGGATCAGGCAAGAGCGTGACCGCACTCAGCATCATTCGACTGATCCCTGATCCGCCTGGAAAGATCGTCGGTGGTTCTATCGCCTATAAAGGTCAGGACCTTCTGGCACTCTCCTGGGAAGACATTCGCAAGGTGCGCGGCAACGAAATCAGCATGATCTTCCAGGAGCCGATGACCTCGTTGAATCCGGTCTTCACGATCGGCATGCAGGTCATGGAAGTCATCCTCCAGCACAACGACGTCTCGAGAAAAGAAGCTTTTGACCGAGCGGTGAACATGCTCGAACTCGTCGGCATTCCTGATGCCGCACGCCGCATGAACGACTATCCGCACCAGTTCTCCGGTGGAATGCGGCAACGCGTCATGATCGCGATTGCCCTGGCCTGCGATCCGTCGCTGCTTATCGCCGATGAGCCCACGACGGCGCTCGACGTCACGATTCAGGCCCAAATTCTCGAACTGATGCTCAAAGTAAAGGACGAGCGGAAGAACGCTGCGATTCTGCTCATCACACACAACCTGGCTGTCGTTGCGGAAACGTGTCATCGCGTCATGGTGATGTACGGAGGAAAAATACAGGAGATCGCGCCGGTTCGCGAACTGTTCAAGAACCCGCAACATCCCTACACGAAGGGCCTGCTCGCCTCGCTGCCCGCTGTCGATGGTTCGCGTCACACGCGATTGCAGACAATTCCCGGAAACGTGCCCAGCATTCTCGATCTTCCCGTGGGCTGCAAGTTTGTGACGCGCTGTCCGGAGCGGCTCGATAAGTGTTTCACCTACGAGCCACCATTAATTGAGGTCTCGCCTGGCCACTGGGTCCGGTGCGTGTTGGTGGAAAAGTGACGACGCTGCTTGAAGTTCAGGATCTGAAGGTTCGTTTTCCGGTGACGGGCGGAGTGTTTGCGCGAAAGGTCGGCGAAGTCCGTGCGGTGGATGGCGTGTCGTTCACTCTGGATCGCGGCGAAACGCTGGGTCTGGTGGGAGAGTCCGGATGCGGCAAGAGCACCGTTGGCCGCGCGGTGATCAACATTCTTCGCGCCATGAGCCATGGCGTCGAGATCACTGGAAAGGTTCTTTATCACCACAAGAACGGTGTCGTGGATCTGGCAACGTTATCGCGCTCTGCGATGCGCCCTTATCGCTCCGATATCCAGATGATCTTCCAGGATCCGTATTCTTCTTTGAACCCGCGCATGACCGTCAACCAGATCGTCGAGGAGCCGCTGAAAATCCACACGAAGGATTCTGCGCAGGCGCGGCGCCGAAGGGTTGGAGAGCTACTCGGAAAAGTCGGACTCACCGCAGAGCAGGCGAATCGCTATCCGCATGAATTCTCCGGCGGCCAACGTCAGCGCATAGGGATTGCGCGGGCGCTGGCAACGAATCCGCAGATCATCATCGCCGACGAACCCGTCAGCGCGCTGGACGTGTCGATTCAGGCTCAGGTCATCAACCTCATGCAGGATCTCCAGGACGAATTCCACTTGTCCTACATCTTCATCGCGCACGATCTGTCCGTCGTTCGCCACATCTCGGACAGAATCGCGGTTATGTATCTCGGAAACATCGTTGAGGTCGGCCCCGCGGAACTGATTTATAGCGCGCCTCTGCATCCCTATTCGCGGGCGTTGCTCTCCGCGGTCCCGCGCCCCGATCCCGATGCACCGAAGAACCGTCGGACACATCTCGTCGGCGACGTTCCAAGCCCCCTTCAGAAGCCCACCGGATGTGCCTTCCGAACCCGTTGTCCCATTGCCAGGCCGACGTGCGCCGACGCCGTTCCACCGCTCGAAGAGAAAGAAGGCCGCTGGGTCGCCTGCCCGTGGGTGCCGTAGCGCCAGTTACGCGGCATGACACGCGATAAACGAGCGATCGTTGCAATCGGCATCGGCTTTGTCGCCGGAGTTCTCTGCTATGACCTGTTAAAAGCGACCGGGTCGAATGGCGATTTCTGGCTGTCTCTCCACGTTGCACGCAACCTGCTCGCCGGCACGGATCCCTACAAGGCCCCCGCAGCGCCGGACGCTGTTCCTTATCCCGTCACTGCCGGGCTGTTGGCGATGCCACTCTCAGGGCTGCCCGATCCAATACCGTCGGGAATCTTCATGGGCCTCAGCACCAGCCTGCTGGCATGGCTGCTGCTTGGATCAGGCAAGGTTTGGAGGATGCTCTTCTTCGTCTCCTGGCCGTTTCTCTACTCGCTGATGTTCGTGCAATGGACTCCGCTGATGACGTGCATGTGGTTTCTTCCCGTGCTTGTACCACTCGCGCTGGTGAAACCGCATATTGCGCTGCCGATGATGTTGACGACAAAACCCGATTGGCGTGGCTTGCTATTCGCACTTCTCCTCGGCATTGCATCGCTCCTCATTAGCCCGGGATGGCTGTCGGTCTGGCTTCAACGGACGACGGGATACCAGGGAACGCTGCCACCGCTGTTTGCGCTGCCGCTGGGTCCCCTTCTTGCTCTGGCCTTACTTCGATGGCGAAAAAGGACAGCGTGGCTGCTGTTTCTCATGGCGGCAATGCCGCAGCGTGTCGTGTACGATCAGCTTTGCCTGCTGCTCGTTGCATCAACCTGGCGCGAACTTCTCTTTCTTGTTTCGGTTTCATGGATCACAATGCCCGCGTTGCTGTACTTCGGAGGATGGCTCTCGCTGCCCGGAGGGTGGCAGATATGGATCGTGGCGGCGCACTACGTTCCGGCGCTGCTTGTTGTCCTGCGCTCGAGGAAAACAGATGAACCTTCTTGAGAGCCCCTCGCCGAAGAGGGGCAAAGAATTCCTGGCGGCTGTAGAAAGAAGCCGAAAACTGCATCGACCGTGGACCTATCCGCCATCAACCCCTGAGCAGTTCAATGCTTTTCTCCAACAGCTCGCGCAGAAAACGCGCTTCAGCTTCTGGGTCTGCACCGAGCTCGGCGAACTCGCAGGCGCCATCAACATCAGTGAAATCGTTCGCGGCAATCTTTGTTCAGGCTACCTCGGCTACTACGCCTTCGCGCCGCACAACGGGCGCGGCTACATGAAAAAAGGCATATCGGCTGTCCTGGCAGAGGCGTTTTCGCGGCACAAGCTTCATCGTCTTGAAGCGAACATCCAGCCTGAGAACATCGCGTCACGGGAGCTTGTCCGTCGCCTGGGCTTTCGCCAGGAGGGATTTTCTCCGCGCTATCTGAAGATTGGCGGCCGCTGGCGCGACCACGAGCGATGGGCCATCACGGCCGAAGAGTGGAAGACCATGCGGATCGCAGGAGCAAAGTGATTCGGGCGGTCTTCTTCGATCTAGATGGAACCCTGTATGACAGGGATGCGGCAATCGTTCGAGTGGCGCAAATGCAGTTCGAAAGATTCAGACCGAATTTTCCGCACCTCACGCAATCCACCTTCGTCGAGCAGGTGGTGGCGCTCGACAAACATGGGCACAGCCGGCCGATGGGATTTCATCAGCGACTGGCCGAAGCGCTCGGGTTTGCGCCGCAGATCGGAGACGAACTCGAAGCCTGTTTCCGCGACAACTACCCGAGTGTCTGCCGGATCACGGAAGACACCGTGGCGACCCTGAGGACCCTGCGCAGCAGAGGCCTGAGATTGGGCATCATCACAAATGGGCCCACAGTCTGGCAGCGCAGGAAGATTGACGCGCTCGGCATCGCGCCACTCTTCGATACGATCGTCATTTCAGGAAGTGAAGGCTTTGAGAAGCCGGACCCGCGCATCTTTGCGCTGGCGATGGAACGATGCGGGGCTGTTGCCGTCGAGTCGATGTTCGTCGGGGATCATCCGGACGCGGACATTCGTGGCTCGAAGGATGCGGGATTAGTCCCGGTGTGGGTACGCAAGGACTACTGGGAAGTGCCCGAAGACGTCGCGAAGATCGAGCAGATCAGTGATGTGCTTACGCTAATGGCGAATCCCTGATACGGAAGATTTAAAATTGGAGAGTCCGTCATTGGAGATTCGAGGTTGGAAATCGCAGATTTTTCTTAACCCAAGGCGGCAGTCCAATTTGAGCTTTCCAACCTCGAATCTCCAATGACGGACTCTCCAGTTTCAAATTCTCTGGATCCTGAGCCAGGCATCAGGGTGATCGATTTTCAGCTCCTGCGGATCGGAGAGAAGGATCCCTTCTTCTTAACCACTACCCTCATCAGTTAAACTTCATCTTGTATGAGAATCGGCTCTCCTCGGAGCTGCTCTACACTTTCTCCTCTTCGGGATCTCATTGGCCGTTTCGATAAGGCCGCTTTGCGCTGTCTCTTTTTTGGATACAATGTTCCGTTTGCAAAGCGGGGAAAGGGGTAATTTGTGAGTACGGTTGCGGTTGCACGGTTTTACGATTCCACAATCGGCAAGAAAGTCATCATGGCGCTTACGGGCGCGGTCCTGTTTGGGTTCCTGATTGGCCATATGCTTGGCAACCTCCAGGTTTTCCTTGGGCGCGAGGTGATGAATCATTATGCCGAAACGCTCCACGGAAACCTCCCGCTGCTCTGGGGAGTCCGCATCCTCCTCCTTGTTTCGGTTCTCCTGCACACCTGGGCCGCAGTCCAGTTGACTGCCTTGAAGGCCGCGGCGCGCCCTGTTGCCTACGTCAAGCCGGGAAACGTCCAGGCATCAACCGGTTCCCGGACGATGATGCTCAGCGGGCCGGTGATTGCTCTTTTCGTAATTGGCCATCTTCTTCATCTGACGACGGGAACGATCCACCCGCAGTTTGTCGAGCTTCACGCTTTTGAGAATGTTGTGAACGCCTTCAGCAACCCGATCGCTTCAGGCCTCTATATCATTGCGATGATTCTGGTCGGCTTTCATTTGAGTCACGGTATCTGGAGTATGTTTCAGTCGGTGGGATTCAGTCATCCGCGATACACACCGCTCATCAAAAAGTTTTCGGGAGTCTTTGCCTGGGTGCTTATCGCCGGCTTCATCGCCGTGCCGATCTCGGTCCTGGCCGGTCTTGTGAGGAACTCGTAAATGGAACTGAAGTCGAAATGTCCCGAAGGGCCCATAGAGACACGCTGGGAAAAGCACAAGTTCGATCTGAAGCTCGTTAATCCTGCCAACAAGCGTAAGTTCAACATCATCGTCGTCGGATCGGGCCTGGCGGGCGGCTCAGCAGCAGCGACACTTGCCGAACTCGGTTACAACGTCAAATGTTTCTGTTTTCAGGATTCACCCCGCCGCGCCCACAGCATCGCGGCCCAGGGTGGAATTAATGCCGCCAAGAATTATCAGAATGACGGCGACAGCATCTACCGGCTGTTTTACGACACGGTGAAAGGCGGAGATTTCCGCGCGCGCGAATCCAACGTCTATCGCCTGGCGCAGATCAGCGTGAACATCATTGACCAGTGCGTCGCGCAGGGCGTTCCGTTCGCGCGCGAGTACGGCGGGATGTTGACGAATCGCTCGTTCGGCGGCGCCCAGGTGTCACGAACGTTTTACGCACGCGGGCAGACAGGCCAGCAACTCCTGATCGGCGCCTATCAGGCGCTTGAACGGCAGATCGGCCTCGGCAAAGTTCAGATGTTTCCGAGGACAGAGATGCTGGATCTGATTGTGGTCGATGGGAAAGCGCGCGGAATCGTTGCCAGGAATCTCGTTACCGGAAAAGTCGAGTCGCACATCGCTGATGCTGTTGTTCTGGGTACTGGCGGTTATGGAAACGTCTTCTACCTTTCCACCAATGCCAAGGGCTCGAACTGCACGGCCATATGGCGCGCCTACAAACGCGGCGCCGCAATGGCAAACCCGTGTTTTACACAGATCCATCCCACATGCATTCCGGTCAGCGGCGACTATCAGTCCAAGCTGACCCTGATGAGCGAATCCCTCCGCAACGACGGCCGTATCTGGGTTCCTCTGAAGAAAGGCGACACACGACCGCCAGGTCAGATCCCGGACGCGGAACGCGACTACTATCTCGAACGCCGCTATCCGAGCTTTGGCAACCTCGTACCTCGCGACGTCGCGTCTCGCGCTGCGAAGGCTGTTTGCGACGAAGGCCGGGGGGTCGGGTCGGGGCTGGGCGTTTACCTGGATTTCGCCGACGCGATCAAGCGTTTGGGCAAGCAGGGAGTGAAGGAACGCTACAGCAATCTCTTCGAAATGTACGAGCGCATCACGGGCGAAAACCCCTACGAAGTCCCTATGCGGATCTATCCTGCCATCCACTACACGATGGGTGGTCTGTGGGTGGATTACAACCTGATGACGACAATTCCCGGCCTCTATGCCATCGGCGAAGCGAACTTCTCCGATCACGGCGCCAATCGTCTGGGAGCGAGCGCTCTGATGCAGGGTCTGGCCGACGGATACTTTGTGCTTCCCTATACCATTGGCGATTATCTCGCCGGCACGAAGCTGGAAAAAGTTGATCAGAGCCATGCCGCGGTGCGGGATGCCGAAGCTGCGGTGGCGCAGCAGACGAAGCGATTCCTGGGAATCAAGGGATCGCGAACTGTGTCGTCATTCCATCGGGAACTCGGCAAGGTGGTGTGGGATGAATGCGGGATGGCGCGTAACGAAGCAGGACTCAAACGAGCGATCGCAAAGATCCCTGAGTTGCGTGAACAGTTCTGGAAGAATGTGTCGATCCTGGGGAGTGGCGAAGAGCTCAACCAGTCGCTGGAAAATGCCGGACGCGTGGCGGACTTCCTGGAGTTCGGCGAACTGATGTGCATGGACGCCCTCCATCGCAACGAGTCCTGCGGAGGGCACTTCCGCGACGAGTTTCAAACTCCGGACGGTGAAGCCAAACGCGACGATGACCAGTACTCCTACGCGGCTGCATGGGAATATGCGGGGCCCGGCAAGGCGCCGATTCTCAACAAAGAGCCGCTGGCGTTTGACTACGTTCATCCCTCGCAACGGAGCTACAAATAGAAATGAAACTTACCTTGCACATCTGGCGCCAGAAGAGCTCCGGCGAGCCCGGGAAAATGGTTCCCTATTCGGTTGAGGCCAACGAGCATATGTCATTCCTGGAGATGCTCGACGTCCTCAATGAAGATCTCACTGCGAAGGGCGAGGAACCCGTCGCTTTCGATCACGACTGTCGCGAAGGGATCTGCGGAATGTGTGGCTTCATGATCAACGGCGTTGCGCACGGCCCGCAGCCCGGCACGACGGTTTGCCAGCTCCATATGCGTCACTTTAAGAACGGTGATGTTCTCTACCTTGAACCCTGGCGCGCCAGGGCGTTTCCGGTTGTTCGCGATCTCGTCGTGGACCGGAGCGCGTTTGATCGGATCATCGCGGCCGGAGGGTTCGTTTCCGTTTCCACGGGCAGCGCGCCCGACGGGAACGCGATTCCCATTCCGAAAAAGTATTCGGATCGGTCCATGGACGCAGCAGCCTGCATTGGATGCGGGGCCTGCGTCGCCGCGTGTCCCAACGCCGCCGCAGCGCTTTTCACAGGCGCGAAAATCAGCCATCTCGGCATCCTGCCGCAAGGGCAGCCCGAACGGAACGAACGTGCGCTCAACATGGTCACGCAAGTGAAGCAGGAAATGTTCGGCAGCTGCACCAACATCGGAGAGTGCGAAGCGGTCTGCCCGAAAGATATTAAATTGGAAGTCATAGCCCGCATGAATCGGGATTACCTGGTCGCCAGTTGGACGAACCGACGCGAAGCATCCCGAAGTGACGGAATCTAAGGAGGTTGTGTGGTTCGTAAGGGTGTGAAGATCGAAGAGCCGGCTGGAAAGCTCGGCGTGCTGATTCCCGGGCTCGGGGCAGTCAGCACCACGTTTATCGCTGGTATCGAAGCGGTAAAGAAAAACATCGCGAAGCCTATCGGCTCGCTC
>Ga0068859_100002589_pt1 | contig 18405 bp, 17 predicted proteins | sample KBSSwiS22_FD_66585 | JGI IMG/M metagenome (GOLD analysis project Ga0068859, IMG submission 66585) | Switchgrass rhizosphere microbial communities from Kellogg Biological Station, Michigan, USA - KBS Switchgrass S2-2 | ecosystem: Host-associated > Plants > Roots > Rhizosphere > Soil ...
TCGTGAATAGTGAATGGTGAATGGTGAATAGTGAAAATCTTTCCCGGGTTCAGCCGCACAGAAGTAACCTGCTCACCTGCCTGGTGTACTTTTTTAAAAGCTTCTTCATCAAAGCCTTTAACATCTTTAAGCGATTGTAATAATGATTCCGGTAAATTCAACAGTAATTTTTTATGCCTGTAAAACTATGTACAACAGCTATAAAACCTGTGTGCTTTTATACTGCAATAGTATCATATACCACCACCTTTTCCCAAAGATGGGCACATTCCTGTACAAAGTTTAAATGTATGGGATCTACCTGGTAACTATCCTGGTCTGCAGCATTAGTAAAGGTCAGCAACCAGCTTATGGAATAGGAAGCATCAATAACACCCCTGTTGGTAGCTGCCGGTTTACCTATATGAAAGGATTTGATAGTGGTTACAGCTGAAAGTTTTTGCAATCCATCAACCAATTGCTGCTGGTGTAATTGATTAGCCGGTTCTTTTAACCAGAAAAAAACATGGTGTATAAAAACGTTCTGCATTATGGTGACACTTTTAAGTTTAAATGCCAAAGTTAACGGTGGCGGGTTAATATTTATTTTTTGCGTTAAGATTTCTCTTGCATTACTGAAATATAAATTCTATTTTGTCAGTTCTTTTCTCTTTTAAACGATTGCACCGTACTTCCCTGAAATTTTTATTCTTAATTCTTAAACTTAATCAAAGATGAAGCAATTCAAATTTTTGGCCGCCATTCCAATCATTATGGCACTGATCTTTATTTCCTGCAATAATTCAGCTGATGAAAAAAAGGCTGATGCAACAACTGCTGCTCCGGATACAACAGCACCCAAACCAAAGGAACCCGCAGCACCGCCTAAGCCTTTCAATGTAATGGTTGTTATTCACAAAGTGGCCAATTATACCAAATGGCTGCCAGAGTATGAAGCCAGTGACTCCGCAAAAACTGCTAATGGCTTAAGCAACTATGTTATAGGCAGGGGATTAGGCAGTGATTCCAACACTGTATTGGTAGCTTTAAAAATGGCCGATTATGAAAAAGCAAAAGCTATGAGCAGCTCGCCTTATTTAAAGGAAAGAATGAAAAAGAGCGGTGTAATTGGTGCACCAACAATTTTTTATGAAGAACCCGTGATGCAGGATACCACCCCCCTTGCACCCAATGTTGCAAGAGTAATGGTAACACATAAGGTAAAGGACTGGGATGCCTGGAAGAAGGAATTTGACAGTCACAAACAGACAAGGATAGACGCCGGGCTTATTGACAGGGTGGTTGGACACAGCATTGATGACAATCACATGGTAAGATTAGTTTTTGCTATTACTGATATGGCAAAAGCAAAAGCCTTTATGGCTTCAAAAGACCTGAAAGATAAAATGGCTGCTGCAGGAGTGGAAGGCCCGCCAACTTTTTGGTATTATACCGTTGCAAAAAAATATTAGAGCTTTGATGGTGATTTAAAGATGGCAGCAATAAAAGCTGTCATCTTTTTTATTTTACAGCAATAAATTTTGTATTCAGTATTTCATTGTCAATCGTTACCTGTAATGTGTATATTCCATTATAAAAATCGTGATTGAGGTTATCCACTGCAATGATATTATCTCCTTTAACCACCGATCCGCTTTGGTGGCAAACAACCTGCCCCAGATCATTTATTACTTTTAATTGCATACCGGAGGCAACATCCGAACTTATTTTTATGCGGAGATGATCAGTAATTGGATTAGATAAAATGGCGACTGTTTTTTGCAGGTTATTATCCGGCCTTATTACTACAACACTGCTGTATTTATAACCGCCGTTAGCACTAACTTCTTTAAGCCGGTAATAATTTAGTGCCGTTGTTAAAGGAGCAATATCATCAAAGGAGTAATGGGTAGCCAGTACTGTTGTACCTGCTCCATTTACTTTACCAATGGATTGGTAACTATTTCCGTTGCTGCTTCTTTCAATTTCAAAAAAAGAATTGCCTGATTCTGATGCTGTGGTCCAGTTTAATTGTACTGCAGTATTTTTCTTAGTAGCACTAAAGTTGGTGATCTCAACAGCCAGTATAGCACTACCCAGTTCTGTAGAGCTGCAAAAATTATAAGTGCCCGTACCGGTTCTGTTGGAAACATCGTTGGAAGATCCGAATATCCTGAAATAATACATCCTGTTTGCTGTAAGCCCGGTAAGATTTAAAGTTTCAGTGGCGCCAATACCTCCAGCATCAGTACAGCCAATATCAGTAAGACCGGGGCATGTGTTTCCCGAAAATGCCTGTATGGCAACATCAAAAGAAGCACTTGGATTAATTACAATTGTTGCTGTGGATGATTGGGCAAAGAAACTAAACCACACATCTGAAATGGCAGTTCCTCCAACACAGGCAGGTGCAGGTGCACAAGGATCGATGGCGGTATTGGATTCAAACGGGGCTTGATTGGATAGAGTAGTTGCGCCACCGGGGCAGCCATTTATCCATGATTGATTAAACAATACAGCATTTGAAAAATCTGTTCCGCCGCCTAAAATTTGGGCGGGCGAAAATTTAAAGGTACAGAGCATTAAAGCTACTGCAAGGGTTTTACGTAGCATGGGTTTCAGGATTATCAGGGCGCTAAATAAGCACATTTTTACGGGTGCTATTGTAGCGTATATACCGCAATAACGTAGTAATAACCCTACATATTGCCGGGTAAGTAGATTTACGTCTGTCAGCAATGACCATGAAGCCTGACAACCAGGCAGGTAGGAAAATTATGTTATTTTATTTTTTTACCCAGCAGCTGCCTGATTGCTGCTAAATGAGACAAAAGTACCAACGGCACCACAACGGCCGGCAATAAATTAAAAGGGAAATATAAAATGGCAATATTGGGCTGATCAAATGCAAACCGCTGAAATGTGGTGGGCGCAGATAAAACTGCATTGACTATAATATTGAGTAAGAGACCGAGGCAAATAAAATTCCAGGCTAAAATTATTTTGCTGCTGAACGTTTTTTTAACAAAGCCAAAATAATAAACCACTGGTGCAGTAATGCCGGCAAGGATATCAAAATTCCTTCCTTCAAAGGTCATTAACTGGGGTATTGCTTTGTTTATACTCAGCCATAATAAAACTATTTCCACCAATATTCTTACTGTATGCAGGAGCGTTAAATATTGTATGTTCAGTCCGTCAATAAATATCCTGCCTTTTGCTGTAGCAAAAAGTATGGCAATAGTTAATAATGGAGGAATACCTAAAAGTAAAATGCGTGGCGGTACTGTATAGGTAACGGTATAAAACAATTTAATACCAAGCAGGGTTTGTATTATTACCCATGCAAAGATGATCACTAAAACTGTTTGGGAATTGCGGGTAGCTTTATAAAAGAACCCAATTGCAAGAATTGTTGTAACAACAAAAACTAAGTTGATGTAAATGGGTAAATTATTCATAGCTTATTTTTTACGCAATTGCTAACTCATATTCAAAGCACAGGAATCATCTTTACAAGCATTGGCTTCCACTTCAAAAGTGGTGTGGTGAATATTATAATGTTCCAGTTCGTGTTTAAGCTGCTGTTTGATCCCTTCAAATTTTTCAAGATCATTTTCTTTTAGCACCAGGTGTGCTGTCATTGCATTTTCGCTACTGCTGAGCGGCCAGATATGGATGTGGTGCACATTGGCAATTTGAGGAAATTTTAAAATGATCGCTTTTACTTTTTCCATTTCAATATTCCTGGGCACACCATCTAAATTCAACCGGATACTTTCATTCAGTAAATTCCAGGTGGCTACTAAAATGATAATGCCTATAACAAAACTTATTGCCGTATCTAACCAAAACCAATTTGTAAAATAAATGATGATGCCGGTGATCACCACACCAAAAGCCACCAGTGCATCACTTAGCAGGTGAAGGTAAGCGCTTCTTACGTTAATGTCTTTTTCTTTACCCCTGAAAAACAACCATGCAGAAATTACATTGATGAGCACACCGGCTAAAGCAATTATGGAGATCAGTTTGCCTTGTATGGCCACTGGTTCATTAATACGCCTTATACCTTCATAAAAAATGATGAACGTGGTACCAATCAGGAAAACGGCATTAACGAGTGACACTAAGATGCTTACTTTTTTATACCCGTAAGAATATTTTTCACTAGCTTTTACCTTCATCATTTTAAATGCAAATAACGAAAGCAACAGGCTTAACACGTCGGTGGCATTATGCCCTGCATCTGATATCAATGCTAATGAAGAGGTTGAAAAGCCAAACACCAACTCGGTGATCACAAAAAGGCTGTTCAACGCAATGCCAATTATAAATGCGGTGTTTACATTGGTAATTTCATGTGTATGCGAATGACCGTGAGCGTCCTCGTGATGATGTGCTGAATGATCGTGTGCCATAATTGCTGATTATAAAATGGTACCTCTTAAAATAATAGCCGCAATGGAAAAATAAATGATCAGTCCTGTTACATCCACCAGCGTTGCTACCAGCGGTGCGGATGAAGTAGCCGGATCTAATTTTACTTTCTTTAAAACAATTGGTATCATGGAGCCGCTTAGTGTTCCCCACATTACAATGCCAATTAAAGAAAAGAAAACAGTTATTGCTAATAAAACCCAGTGTATACCATAATCGTATAAATGCAGGTTTTGCCAGATGGCAATTCGTGTAAAACCAATAATGCCTAAGATAAAACCTAAAGTAAGTCCCGATAAAATTTCTCTCCTCATTACAAACCACCAGTCTTTAATGGTCAATTCTTTTAAGGCCATTGCACGGATGATAAGCGTTGCCGCCTGCGAACCACTGTTACCTCCACTGGAAATAATTAATGGGATAAATACAGAAAGTATTACTGCCTTAGCAATTTCTACTTCAAAATGTTGCATAGCAGTTGCCGTTAGCATTTCACCAATAAATAAAACAATTAGCCATGTAGCCCTTTTTTTAATAAGAGAGAAAAAAGCAGTTTTAACGTAAGGATAATCCAGTCCTTCCACACCACCAAAGTTTTGGATCTCCTTGGTATCTCTTTGTTCTGCAGCATCCAGCACATCATCTACTGTTAATACACCCAGCAATAGATTATCAGCATTGGTTACAGGGAGCACCACCCTGTCGTATTCTTTAAATTTCGCTACTGCATCTTCCTTACTATCGGTCATTTTAAGGGTTACACAAAAGCCGTCTAAAATATCGGCTACTTTTTTATAGGGGTCATTCAAAATAAACCTGCGTACAGGTATGTCATCAATTAGTTTTCCTTCTGCATCCACTACATAAATTACATTGGCTGCTTCGGAATCTTTATGATTGTTTCGTAAATGTTCATTGGCCTGTGCAATAGTAAGCTCAGTAGTAATAGTAGCAAATTCCGTATTGATGAGCCTGGCCACACTATTCTCTGGGTAACCTAAAATATCATGAACAGCATCTTTATTTTTTTCATTCAGTAGTTCTAAAAAGTTGGATCGCTCAATTCCTTTTAATGAAGAATAAAATGCAATGCGGTCATCGGAACTCAGCTCATTCAGAATAAATGCGGCTCTTGGTTTGGTGAGCGCCTTGATCACTTTTTTCTGCAACAAAATATCCAGGTAAGCAAATACTTTTGCCTGTGTATTGGTAGGTAAAGAACGAAAGCCCTGTAAAGCTGCATCTGCCGGAACCGTATTAAGCATCTTTGCCACTTCTGTTGGATGCACATTCCTGTTGCTGTTTAAAAAACCAAGGAGGCTGCTAAAATCCCCCTTCATCAATTTTTTGCTTATTTCTTTCAGGTTCAGCATGATTGAAATTTTTAGCGGTTCAAAATTTCGGCGAAGGTACTTATATGCTTTGTTATGCAGATGCTAACTATACAATTTTAATAGTGCATTACCGTTGCAAAAAATAAAGACTGATTATACGTGAAGAAAATATTTACGCCATCACCGCAACCATTTGCAGGGCCACCACTCCCAATTCCTTGTCGCCAATGATCTCCACTTTTTCTAATGCTGCTGCAGGCGAAATGCCTTTAGAAAAAAGTTGCCATGCAGTTTTAGGATCAATGATCACTGTTGCTGAAGGTGAGTGGTTGGGTTCTTTTGTAAGCACCCAGTTGTTTTCTGTTTTTTCGATACTCCATTCGCCCCCGATAGCTGTAAATATTTTTACCTGCACTACCGTTCCGGTTGCTGCTGTTACATTGCAGTAAGTATGCGGCAGTGCATACATAAACGTATCGATAAACGGGTGAAACAATTCCTGTGTCAGAATACCCTGTTTACCCACAGCTTCCCTTATTTGCTGTTGATGAATAAATTTCTCAGTGTATTCCCTGGCAATATGAAACCAGTTGGCTGATTTTTCCTGCCCGGCCCATGCTACCGGAAAAATAGCATCATCAAAAGGATCTAATTTTTCCAATTGCGCTGCATATTGTTTCCCCGTTGTTTCTAAAAGTTCAACCAGTAACTGCGGACTTAATCGCCTGGTGGCATTGGTCCACTCCAGGTTCAACTGGTTCAGGTATTCCACCAGTTCGATATAAGAATTAATATTGCTTGCTGCTTCAAAATGATGATCGCGGTAATAGGATATCGCTCTCAGGTTGCCATCCAGTAAATGCGATGCAATATCTTTTACTGTCCACAATTTTGCAATGGTGGGCAACTGCCATTCGGCTGCTGATAAAGATTTTAAAAGGATGATCAGTTCCTTATCTAACAAAGGAAATAAGTGTAAAGTTTGTACCGGTATGTCATTGATATTCTTATGCATCAGCAAAAAATATTACCTCAAAAGTAGTCCGCTTTTGTTGAATTTCAAACAAAAACGTGAATGGTGAATGGTCAATCGTGAATGGTCAATTGTGAATAGTGAATTATTGACCATTGACTATTCACCATTCACAAAACTAAAACCATTTCCCATTCTTCCTGTCCCAGGTGGTAACTCCAATTTTAAATTGAACAGGGTTACGGAACTGGTTAGCCGCAGAACCTGATACATAAACACCGAGTTTAAATTTACCGAGTTGGTTAAAAGGATATTTAAACACCCTTTCCACACCGGTAAATACTTCAATATAACGCAGGTTATCTCTTTCGGGTGCAAATAAAATGCCAGTACCTGCAATTTCACGAAGGCCAATCTTTTTAAAGAAGGGTATCTTATTCAAAAATGCACCATTAAATTCATGTACATAATGCAATTCGTAAAAACGTTTGAATAAAGGGAAAGAGGAATCGAGGGATTGAAATGCTTCATTGGGATTAGAAAAGAAAACAGGATCACCTCTTCGTTCCCTTTTATAATCCACCAGGCGCAGGTCTTTAGTGTTAAAGAATGATCCTGTTTTTATGGTATAAGATGATGTACCTAATAATCCCACTTTAATAGTTTGTTTTATTCCAAACTCTGTATAATCAAAATTTACGCTGCTGTTAAAAATACCAGGAATGCCTTTCTTCCATAAAGCATAAAATGTGGGCCATGAAGAACCGAGTATCACTTTTTCTTTGGGCTCTCTTATGTAACGTTGATGTGGTGTATATTCCAATCGCAATGTTCCGTAAAAAGCATTGTAAGGTGTAAAGGTTACTACTTTGTTACTGTCGAATAAATTACCAATGATCGAACTGTCAACCAAAGTACCGGTTTTATAATTGCTTAGCGAACGGCGGAATGCCATATCAACATCAGAATAAAAAAATAATCCATTGGCTAATTCCAGTCCGTGCCCGACACCAGCGCCCTGGTTAAGGTAAAGATTGCTGCGGTTGATCATATTGATCCAGGCATCTCCATTAAAAATAAAATCAAAACTCTTTTGTAATCTTACCGAATAAAAACCGCGGTTAAAAGGATTGTACATCCGGTTCAATCTTATGCTGCCATTAATATCTTTATTTCTCAATCCATAACTTAATTCGGTAAACAGGTTTAAATTTTTTCTTGATTGATAGGTTTTAAAATAGTTGAACGATGGTTGTATCCTGGTGCCGCCAAACTGCAGTGGTTGATACAAATTGGGAACAGGCGGAATATACCAGTTCCTTCTTTTTTTATGATCATTAAAATTCTGTCCCTTATATAAAAGATTTTGCCAGGTTATTTTGTTGATCTTCCTGTCCATAGAATCTAAGTAAGCTTCAGTATGTGTGGCACTGTAAATACTGTCTTTATAATGAATGAACCGCACTTCTTTTTCTGTTAATGGTTCAGTACGGTTGATTTGCCAAAATGTACTGTCTCTTTTATACGCTTCTGAAGTTGCGGAGCTTACTTCGAGGCCAAAATATTTTTTTTCAAATTGTTTATTCAGTTCATAACTGTTATAGGTAACCGTAGTTTGCCCCGATGATTTCTTTTTGCCTGATGCCGCATTGTAAGTGAACTGCTGCCGGGTTATCATCCAGGCTTTATCATTTACAAAACTGTATTGCTGCTCTACTTCAAAAAAATCATATTCTGCCAAATGGTATTTGGGTAATCTTAATTGCGTATGCAATACCACCCAAATACTGTCGGCAATGGTTATCTCACCTTCTACAGTAGCATTACTCAATTGCCTTGGTTTTATGCTGATAGTGAATATTTTTTTGCCATTTACAATTTCGGTCTTAATCAATTTATAGCGATAGGCAAGTAAGCCACTGTAACTTAATGGTGATAAAAAAGGTGTTTGTGATACTGAAGGCACATTAACGAGGTTATTATAAAAATTAAAATCGCCTTCTGTTGTGGAAAGAAAAAACAGGTCTTGTGTGTTGCCTCTTTTTTTAACACCTGTTCTTTCTTCTTTTATATTTTTTGCGCTGCCATGGTCTAACTGCAAAACAATTTCTGCCAGCGCCATTTTGCTCATTTCAGCTTTTACTTGTTGTATTTTCAACAACGAATCACTGATGGGTTTTTTATTTTTCTTTGCAGGCATGGAATCTTCCTGTAACGCTTTAATATACACTTTGCAGGAGTATGCACCGGCTGCATCTTGTGTCGCTTCTTTATTTCTGATCACATTGCGGATATATTCTTCTGCCCTGTCGCGGTTTTTACCTTTGATCACCACTTCCGAAAGATTAGTAGCTTCGGCAGCTTCCATGATAATATTTTGCTGCAGGTCTGCTTTACGCACAATTACCGTTATTACCTGTGGTTTATAGCCTACCAGTGTTATTACCAGGTCGTATTTTCCTTCTTCCAGTTCTAAAACATAACTACCATCTTCTTTTGTAACGGTACCCATCCTGATCTCTTTTACCTGCACGCTTGCAAAAGCAAGAGGATCTTGTTTTCCATTTGTAATGGTACCAAATACCTTATGGTACTGGCTAAACGCTGTTGCAGAAAATGTAAATGAAACAAGTAGTAGAATTGATCGCATAGTACAGTTGGCAGGTTATGGGCCATAAAAATGCGATAAAACTTTGAGAGGCTATATAGCGGATTTACGTATTAGATATTAATTAACAAAAACTGAATCAGTTCAAATTCAATTCACGCTGGATGATACCTGAAATTTCATCAGCCCTGTTGGCTACCATAAAATGTCCGCCTTTTTTTACAAGGTATCCCGGTTTAAAATTAATAATGGGTAAAACTCTGTCATTATTACCGTGGATACGAATAATATTTTCAGGTGCTGTTGTACGTTTCCAGTTTACAATTTCATTGATGGCCCATTTGGAAAATGAAGGATTTGATGCGGTGAGAATTTCTTCTAACAAAAGTTTATCATTAGTTGCTGAAATACTGAAAAGCCAGTTGGTGAAAATATTACTCTTGTGTATATTTTTTTTGGGAAGCAGTTTGTTGAGTTGTAATGTACCTGCCAGTTTATAATAAAAAGGTAATTCCTGTTTTCTTGCGGCGCTGGAAATAAGGATGGTTTTTTGTGGCGTGATATATTCAATCACTTCTGTTGCAAGCATGCCACCAAATGATAAACCAATAAGCACAAATGGTGACGAGGTATCTATCATCGCTGCAATTCTTTTAGCATAATGTTTTAGCGATTCATTTTTTTCGGGTTCCAGCCATTCAATAAAAACTGTTTTTACATGGGGTGGAAATGCCAGGTATTTAAATGCCCTGCTATCTGCACCAAGCCCGCTGAGAAAATAAATGGTCATGCTGCAAATTACGTTATTCAAACGCTCTGGCAAAGATTGTCCATCTTTTTAACTGATCCGTTATTTTATTATGTTCAAATAAGTAATCACTATTTCCACCCGCCGGTTTTTTTGTTTGCCTGCTGCGGTTGTGTTTTCCGCTATTGGAAAATTTTGTCCTTTACCTGTTGCGCTGATCTTATCTGCTGCATTGGGGATTTTTTGAACCAAATAATCTTTAATGGTTACCGCTCTTGTTTCTGAAAGTGTTTGATTGTTTTTTTCATTGCCAGTATTATCAGTGTGACCGGTAATTACAATATTTAAAAACTTTGTGTTTTCCAGTTTCGCTACCAGGCTATCTAATATTTTTACCAGGCCGGGTTTCAAATTATACTTTCCTACATCAAACAGCAGGTCGCCAATAACCAGGGTATCACTTTTAAAACTTACCGCAGGTTTAGGTTTTGGCACTTCAATAATTTCATTGAATACAGGAATGTCATTATGATGGCGGTAATTATAATCGTACATTATTTTGATGTTATCTGCATATTCTGCACAGGGCGCAACAGGGTTTTGTGATTGCAATTTTATTTCATCAATAAAACACAGCACATCGCCACTGTTGTTCATCACATCTTTTATGGTATACTTTATTACCGGCAACCCATCAGTAGTAATGGTGCAGAATTTTTCTTTACCGGTGGCTGTATAGCTGCATTGTACATGCTTCCAGTTTTGTTTAAGCTCCGCATCAAAATTTTCTTTGGTAATAATTACAGATGGCGTTTTAATCAGGTTACTAATTGCAGAGGTCCGGGGTTCTTTTTCGGTAAAATAAAATGCAAGTTGCCTAAAATCGGTACTCCCCGTATTAATATAAAACGACAGGTTGTATTGCTGGCCTGCTACCAGCGGGCAACATAAGCCTGTATAAACATAGCGTGGTTTGTTAAAGTTGTCCATCACATTTCCCATAGGTATCACCAAAACCATGTGACCTAAAAAAGGCTTTGGCGCAGCACGGACATTTACTAAAAAATTGGTGGCGGGAATATTAAACCATGCTTCAGGTGCACATTCGGCATTGTTTTCAGTGCAGGTATTGATATCTTCAAAACCGGGATTGGCAAAAAGATTTTGCGCTTTTACAGTTACCGCATTACATAACAGAAAAAAAATTACGCTTACACAGTAATGAGTTTTTTTCAGATTCAATTTTTTAGGGCAATTTAAGAAATTAAATCAGCAACCATACAATTTATAAATGCATAAGCATATTATTATGCGCTGCAGAACATTATAAAAATATCTCTTCTTCAATCGCCATTGCCCTGGCTTCCAGTTTTTTATTTTTAATGTACTTTTTTATATTCCTTACTTCACTCAGCAATCCGTTATCATATACATTTACAAAGGGCAAATAATTCAAAGAAAATTTCCAGTCGTTTTTAAGTCTTGAAAAAAATTGGGTATCATTCTCCACCAGTTCGGTATAGTTGATCACAATAAAACGATCTTGCGGAAGTGAATGGATATGTTCCAGTATCCGTTCGTAATAGTGTATCCATATTTTTAAATACCGGTCTGTTTCTTTTTCAAATATTTTTTCCAGGCTTCTTCTTTTAAACAATTTCCATTTAAGCCGGGAGAAACCTTTCTTTGACTGAAATCTTTTTTCTTCCATTTTATATTGCCTCGTTATTAAAGAATTTATTGTGGAATTAAAATTCCTTACCACCACCACATAAAATGCGTCCGGTATTAATTTGTCATAGCCATCTAAAAACAAACTGGTTCGTGGTTCCTTCCAGCCCCACTCCTGGTTTTTCCGGCTTTTAGTTTCTATTACACCTTTTAATTCCATCTTCTCCAGTTCAGATAATTCAATTGGTTTTTTATACACAAATCCTGATTCCGGAAAATGGCGTTTACGTAAAAACTTTTGGTGCAGGCGTAAAAAATCTGCATCTTCAAAATGTCCTTGTTCATTTCCTGTATCGGGACCCACCAAATTATTACCTATGAAAAGTCCGCAACGATACAACCACTGTGTTATTACAGAAGTTCCTGAACGATGCATGCCTACTATCACTAAAACTTTAGAATTCATAGATTACTGTAATTATTATGAAGTGGAGTTGGATCATTTAAATAACTGTAAGAAAGAACAGATCTCTTCGATTTTATCCTGGTAGTAATAAATGTTACCATTTTATTTACACAACTGATAATTGTTTCGCTATCTGTATTGATGTACAGATCAGGGTTGGCAGGTTTTTCAAATGGATCATTGATGCCTGTCAGGTTATTTACACGATCGGGATGATGCTTCGGCAAAAAAGCTTTTTGATACAACCCCTTGGTGTCTCTTATCTTAAGTGTTTCAATGGAACAATCAATAAACATTGTTGCAACATCCGGATATGCCGTTTTAATTTCACGCCGTATTTCTTCATAAGGGTTAATGGCACAAATGACTGTTACAATGCCATGTTTGGACAGTTGACCAGCTACAAAGGCCATCCGGCGCATGTTCTCACAGCGGTCTTGTTTTGAAAAGCCCAAGCCTTTACACAAAGTTGCACGGTACTCATCCCCATCAATGATCTCTACTTCTATACCGCGTTTTTTTAGTTCCGCTTCAACAGCTCTTGCTAATGTACTTTTACCCGAACCCGATAACCCACAGAATTGAATGATCATTCTATTTTTTTTAACAAATAAATTGACTGCCTTTTTATTGAACGGTTTAAAGCCATTCAATAAAAAGATGGATACTATTTTAAAATGGTTGGGTAAATAATGTGTATGTGATAGCAGAACAAAATTAATACACGTAGTGAAGTATTGGAATTAAAATATTTTAATTTTATTTTAATCCACTTTTAATTTTATCGCCTGCGTTTTACAAACGCTTAACATAACCGGTAGAGAAAAATTCGTATTTAATGTGAAGCAGTTTTACACCGCTTTTATTTCCGCACAAAGATCCTGCAGAACTTTTTTTGCATCGCCAAACAACATGCTTGTTTTAGGTTGAAAGAAGAGATCGTTTTCTATACCTGCATAACCAGGTTTCATGCTGCGTTTATTTACAATTACTGTTTTGGCCTGTTCAACTTCTAAAATGGGCATTCCATAGATAGGAGATGCAGGATCATTCTTTGCAGCAGGATTCACCACGTCATTAGCACCTAATATCAAAACCACATCAGCAGTTTTAAATTCATCATTGGCCTGTTCCATTTCCAATAGTTTATCATAACTCACATCAGCTTCAGCCAGCAATACGTTCATGTGCCCCGGCATACGGCCTGCAACAGGATGTATTGCATAAAACACTTCCACTCCTTTGTCGTTCAATATTTTTTCCAGTTCATGGCAAGTGTGTTGCGCTTGTGCTACGGCCAACCCATAACCAGGAACGATCATTACCTTATTAGCATAACCCATTACCATTGCAGCGTCTGCCAAACTAATTTCTTTGTAGTGGGCCTGGGTTGTTTTGCCTGCAGCAGCAGCGCCTGTATTTTTATTGCCGCCACCAAATGAGCCAATCAACACATTGGTTAAAGAACGGTTCATCGCTTTGCACATTAATATGGTAAGCAATGTTCCCGCTGCGCCAACTAATATACCACCGGTTAACATCGCTTTGTTATCGTATAAAAAACCACCGCATGCTGCGGCCACACCGGTGAATGAATTTAAGAGAGAAATTACTACCGGCATATCTGCACCGCCGATGGGCATTACAAATAATATTCCGTAGATGAATGCAAAAAAACCGATCAGTAAAAAGGGTATGTAGATATCACCGATGGAGGAACGATAGGCCCATACTGCTGCTGCTAACACCAACGCCAACACGATCATGTTTACAATGTGCTGACCTTTAAAAGAAAAATCTTTTACCCTGCCATTCAATTTACCCCAGGCAATAATACTGCCTGTGTAAGAAATAGTACCAATGATAGCACCTGCAACAATGGTGATATAATGACCAACAGTCGCAATATCTGCAAACGGAGTTTCAGGAGAAGCCTCATTTAATTTATACAAATGATAAAATTCTGCCGCTGAAATTAATGCTGCACAAGCACCACCCATTCCATTGAACAAACTCACCATTTCGGGCATGGCCGTCATCTTTACTTTTTTTGCAGAGAGTGTGCCCGCAATAGTTCCTATGAGTATGCCTGCAAATATCCAGGTGTAGTTGTGTAATTTTTCACCATTGTCTTCATACAAAAAAATGGTACCGAAAATGGCGACTGTCATTCCAAATGCAGCCACTAAGTTTCCTTTACGTGCACTTGCAGGGTTGGATAACATTTTAAGGCCGAGGATAAAGGTTACTGAAGCAACAAGGTAACAAAGTGTGAGTAGGTTTAGTTCCATAAAAGTTTGCACGCAGAGGCGCAGCCGCCGCTGAGATTTTTAATTCGTGTAATTAGATTTAATTAGTAAAATCACTTTTTCTTCTTAAACATTTCTAACATTCTGTCGGTAACAACAAAACCACCCACCACATTTAATGTACCGAGTATCACTGCAAAGAATCCTAAGCCTAATGCCAGGTAATTATCTGTCTCCGCTTTGCCCATTACAATGATGGCGCCGATGATCACCACGCCATGTATGGCATTTGCGCCACTCATTAAAGGTGTATGCAAAACACTGGGTACACGGCCAATTACTTCTATGCCTACAAATATCATCAGGATAACAATGTAGATGATCTGCTGGTTATCGGATATCCACTGTAAAATATTTTCCATTTTAATTAGTTTATTGGTTAATTAGTTGATTGGGTTGAGATAATTATTCATTATTCAATTATCCATTAATCAATTAATGCATTCACTCTCTCATTTGTAATTACGCTATCATGCACCACACAAGTACCTTTCACTAAATCATCTTCAAAATTTAAATTGATGTTGCCTTCTTTAGTAATGATGAGTTGTAAAAAGTTCAAAATATTTTTACCGTATAATTTGCTGGCATCACTGGGCATAGTGCCCGCTAAAAAAGAATTGCCAACAATGCTCACACCATTATGAATTACGGTAGCATCTGTTTTAGTTAATTCGGTATTACCACCTGTTGCTGCTGCAATATCAATGATCACTGAACCATTTTTCATACCTTCTATCATTGCGGTTGTAATTAATATTGGCGCTTTTTTACCAGGTATTTGTGCGGTGGTAATTACAATATCAGCTTTGGCAACACTCTCCGCAATTTTTGCTTTTTGCCTTTGTAAAAATTCTTCTGTTTGTTCTACTGCATAACCACCGGCTTTGCTGGCATCTGCTGCGCCTTCTACTTCTACAAACTTTGCACCAAGGCTTTGCACTTCTTCTTTTACGGCGGGCCGTGTATCAAACACTTCAACAACTGCGCCTAATCTTTTTGCAGTAGCAATAGCTTGTAAGCCTGCAACACCTGCACCGAGTATCAGCATTTTTGCAGGTGGCACACTACCAGCCGCAGTCATAAACATGGGAAAATATTTTGGAAATAAATTAGCTGCTGTTAACACCGCTTTGTAGCCTGCAATATTTGCCTGGCTGCTGAGTATGTCCATACTTTGCGCTCTTGTTGTACGGGGCAACATGTCCATACTAAAAATAGTTACGCCTTTTGCTGCCCAATCTTTCATTAGTTGTGCATTGAATAAAGGCTGGTAAACACCAAGGACGATTTTAGATTTTAGATTGTCGATTTCGGATTGATTGGGAGTATTGATGCTCAAAACTATATCGCTGCTTTGAAGAACTTCTGCTCTTGATTTTATTGATGCACCTGCTTCGGCATATTTGTCATCGTTAGCAAAAGCGGTTGCACCGGCATTGCTTTCTATACAAACATTTACATTCCATTTTTTAAGGGTAGCTAAATGTTCTGGTAATAAGGAGACTCTGGTTTCGGGGATTGGTTCTTTTAAAACGCCTATTGTCATAAGAAATTAATTGCAGTGAAGGTACAAAACCCGGCCCTAACAGCCTGAAAAATTACGCATGAGTTTAAACAGTTTTTTAAATGAGCAAACGCATAAAAAATCAAAACCGCACCACAAAATGCTGTTTGGCTTTAAAGTCATCGCTCAAAACAACAATGCCAATAAAAAAAAAGTCGATCGTAAGCGTTACGGAAACATGCTGTTGTATTTCCTCCCACGCTTCTTCCATTTCAGCACTCCAGTGAATATCATCAAAAATTAAAATGGTTGAGGAACTTGAAACATTTAGCAGCTGAGCAAAATAATCCAGCGTAGGTTGTTTGCGGTGATTGCCATCTACAAAAGCAAAGTCGATGTGTTGTAATTGTGATAACAGGGCAGGCAATGTTTTGGCAAAATCGCCTTCGGTTAATTCAATATTTTCCTGGTGCAGATTGCTGAATGTTTGTTTAGCAATAGTAGCAATATTTTTTGCACCTTCACAGGTAAATATTTTTGCATTGCTATTGCCTGCGGCAAGATAAGCAGTTGTAATACCAAATGATGTTCCTAATTCTACAATTGTTTTGGGCTGATAGTATTGCACCATGCGAAATAATAATTGCGAAAATTTCTTAGGCTTTAATGATGATCGTGCAATATCTTTTACTACTCTTTTATTAGTTTTTATTACAGCTGATCCTGCACCAAAATCTTCTACTTCAATTGTTGTTGTATCGGCAAGTAATGTTTTTCTTCTTTTTTCAATAAGAGGATAACAATCGTATTTTTTTTTATCGTTGAGTACTTTGATAATAAAATCAAATACAAAAGGGGAATGAATGCCATGACCTTTTCCGTTAGAGGCGGTGAAGTAATAGTGCAGGTATTTTTTTGCTAATTGAAAACGTGTAAACAATTATAAATTATAAATTAGGGATTATAAATTATTTTTTCTTCTCCCAAATTTGAAAAGAATAAGCATAAGCATGCTTCGCATCAAAATCAAAATCTTCATTCGATTTTAATTCCCATTTACTTTCATCAATGGCAGGGAAAAAAGCATCTGCATTATTAAATGTATGGTGCACTCGTGTGAGATATATCCTGTCCGTAATATCCATACTCTGTTTGTAAATTTCGCCGCCGCCAATGATAAATATTTCTTTGCAGTTGGTTTCGGTAGCTTTTTGCAATGCTTCATTGATGTCTGCAACAACTATAACACCATCCCTTTTCCAATCGGCCTGTCTTGTAATTACAATATTTATTCTGCCTGCTAAAGGTTTGCCTAAACTTTCAAAAGTTTTACGGCCCATAATGGCGGGTAAACCCCAGGTGCTGTTCTTAAAAAATTTCATATCGTTGGGTAAGGTCCACAGTAATTCACCTTCCCTGCCAATGGCGTTGTTTTCGGATGCTGCTACTATCATTGAAATCATAGCAACAAAAATAAGGATTCTGGTGCGAAGAATGTGGCGAAGAAAATGGCCCGCAGATTACGCAGATGTCGCAGAAAATACAAGACAACGGACGACAGACAACGGCCAGCAAACGCTGGTGGTCAGTGGTCTGTTGTCCGTCGTCTTTTCTGCGACATCTGCGTAATCTGCGGGAATATTTTTAGTTCTTTAGAATTTTAAACTCCACACGACGGTTTAACTGTCGGCCTTCGTCGGTATCGTTGGTGGCAACAGGTTTGGTTTCGCCATAGCCCTGCGAAGTTATCCTTGATGGAGCTATGCCTTTGGATAAAATATATTCCATTACCGATCTTGCCCTGTTATCACTCAGGGTAAAGTTGTAGGTATCTGATCCCCTGCTATCGGTGTGGGCACTCATTTCAATCACTACATTAGGATAATCATTTAAGAATTTAACCACACGATCAAGCTCCACATAAGATTCCGGCCTTAAATTGAATTTATCAAAGTCAAAGAATACATTGTTCAGACGAAACACTTGGCCGATTTCAATTGGCACCAGGTACAAGTCTTTATGAATTTCTTTGTAGCCTGCTTTTATTAAGGAATCTAAATTTAAATTTTCGGAGATGGCGAAGAATTTATCTGCCGATGCCCTGATGCTGTAATTTTTATCGTAAGGCAATACGATTTTGAATGAACCATCTACCGGACTGCTCACGCCATTACCTGCGTCTGCGCCATCGGGTAAGGTTTGATAGATGAGTGAAGCAGTTAATGGTTCTTTTGTTTTTGCATTGTACACATTACCGCTAACCAGTACCACAGGGTTGGGTTTTTCCTTTTCCAATAATTTCACCCTCACAATATCACTGGCGCCATAAGAACCATCGCTTGATGTTAAGTATGCATATTCGCCACCGGC
>Ga0068859_100002590_pt1 | contig 18404 bp, 19 predicted proteins | sample KBSSwiS22_FD_66585 | JGI IMG/M metagenome (GOLD analysis project Ga0068859, IMG submission 66585) | Switchgrass rhizosphere microbial communities from Kellogg Biological Station, Michigan, USA - KBS Switchgrass S2-2 | ecosystem: Host-associated > Plants > Roots > Rhizosphere > Soil ...
AGAGGATGGATTTTCATAACCTCCAGAATGGATATGCGTGAGGCGCTCCGGCCTCTACAAGCGGCATTTATAAATGTGCTGATGAAACGCTTGATGTCGGTTTCGCCAGAGTGGGGCCAGGCACATCCGTGCTGGTTGATAGTGGATGAAGTTCATTCGCTCCATCGTCTTCCGGCCCTCTATGAGACTGAGACCGAAGGACGCAAGTACGGTATCAAGCTCATTCAGGGAACGCAGGGCAAGACGCAGTACGAGGAATACTACGATCGACTATCCAAGGCGATGTTAGCAGCCCCCAAACTCAAACTCTTTTTCCGCTGTGGGGAGTCTGAGTCTGCGCGTTGGATCAGTGACACGATCGGAGAGTTCGAAGTCGAAAAGCCACGGATCGCGACGACCGCAAGTGTCGAGGATAGAGGACGCGATGCCTTGAACTACTCAACAACGACGGAGCACCGCCAAGCCGTCAGCAAGGAAGAAATTATGTCTCTGCCGGATCTTCATGGCTATTGGAAATATGGTGACGCGGTTGTGCCATTCAGGTTGCCGTTGGCTCCCGTGAGGGTCGTAGCGCAAGGCTATATCCCTCGCGAACTGCCAGCCAGTGAAATCAGCCTGCCGCTACTTCGTCAACATTCTCTCGACGTTCAGCCGAGCAACGCAAAGTCCGACAAAGTGCCGGTAAGTCCGCAGGATACAAAAAAACACGAACATGTCATGGCAGAGAATAAAACGCAAATACTGGACTCAGTATTAAACCGTTATGAAGCCGCTGACGAAGTTGTGCAGTGCACACCAGCAGAGGTCCTCCTAGCCGATCTCGAGACGGAGTTTGAGGACTAGCTTTCGGTCGAGATGAACAATCACCATGATGACCCTCAGCAAAGCGCTCGCAGCGGGCCAAGCAAAAGACTACTTTCAGGCTGAATACGCGAATACCCAAGAGAGCTATTACAGTGAAGGTGACACGGTTAAGGGCAAATGGTTCGGAAAACAAGCGGATGCGTGGAATCTTAACGGTGATGTAGAGCAAGAGCATTTCGATCGTCTGTGCGAAGGTCAGCATCCAGAAACAGGCGATCAGTTAGTCCGTCACGTTATACGCCAGAAGGTCGAGAACACGTATGGCGAAACAGTCGAAACTAGCGAACACCGAGCGGGCTGGGATGCAACTTTCTCAGCACCGAAAAGTGTCTCGCTCGCGGCTTTGGTCGGCGGCGACGAACGAATACTCGAGGCTCACGATCGCAGTGTTGACATAGCTCTCACCGAATTAGAGAAGTACATTCAGGCTCGCATGGGCGGCAATCATCCCGCGCAAACCACTGGCAAAATGATTGCAGCCAAGTTTCAGCATGATTCAGCTCGACCAGACCGCACCACCGGTTATGCCGCACCGCAACTTCACACCCACACAGTTATTTTCAACCTTTCCGAAACTGACGACGGCCGTATCAAGCCAATTCAACCACTCGAGTTATATCGCAGCCAGCGTTACGCCACAGAGACCTATCGTTCCGTTCTGGCAACGGAGCTACAAAAGCTGGGTTACGAGATAGCTCCGGATGCGCGTACGGGTGCACCTGAGATCAGCGGTTTTACTGCAGACTATCTAGCCGCCAGCAGTCCGCGCCGCGCAGAGATTCAGCGCGAAGCTGGCGAAATGAAAGCACGCCTCGCTCAACAGGGAATCCAAGTTGAAGATGGCGCCGGACTGCGCCAAGCCGCCGCGAAGATGGATCGAATGAGTAAGCAATACGACCGACAAGAAATGCGCTCTCGTCACCTGGAAATGGATACAAGATTTGGTGGCCAGGCATTTCGAATTGCGCAAGACGCTCAGCAGTGTGATGTAGTAATGCTCACTGACGAACAAGTTAAGACTCGCGCCCGAGAGTCGATGACATTTGCCAGAGACAACGCTGCCGAACGAGAATCCGTGGTTGACAAACGCAAAGTGTTGATCGATGCACTCAGGAGAAATATCGGCCTCACAACCTACGAAGCCGTTGTCGACGAGTTCAGGAAGAACATCAGCAATGGTAACTTCATTCTAATAACTAGAAATCCTGGCATTGATGAAGTGACGACGTCACAAACCGTGGCGATGGAGCAAAGTAACATTCGCACGGTCACCGCCGGTAGGGGGACGAAAACCGCTTTTGTGGAAGGCGAGCAACTTGATTCACTGCTAAGAAATATCAGTCAGAGACAGGGACTGATATTGAATGAGAGGCAACATGAAGCAGTAGAAACAATACTAGGAAGTGCTGATCGGATTATTGGCTTGGAAGGTTTGGCTGGCACCGGAAAGACTACGACTCTTAGCGTTTTGCGGGAAGCGGTAGAACGAAGCGGTTACGTGGTTCAAGGGTTCGCACCAACTGGCGTGGCCGCGGACTTGCTCGCTGAAAGTGGCATTAGTACTTCCACTTTGCAGAAGTTTGTTGCAAGCCCTCAAATGAATTGCCCTAATGGTGAAAAGATTCTCTATGTAATGGACGAATCCTCACTGTCGGATACTCGCAACATGTTTCGTTTTTTTGAAAAAGCCGGGCCGTCAGCTCGAGTGCTTCTAGTCGGCGACTCAGGACAACATCAGGCAGTTGAAGCGGGCGCTCCTTTTGAGCAATTCGTGAAGGCCGGAATGCGGACTGCTAGCTTAGACGAGATTGTCAGGCAGAGATCTGATTTGCGAAAGCCCGTCGAACAGCTCGCAAAGCGTGACGTTGTTGGGGCTGTCAAAACATTGTTTGAGCAAGGTAGAGTGACAGAGGTCGTTGATGACGAGGACCGTTTACAGGCAATCGCCAGAGACTACGTGAGCAATCCCCAACGTACTCTCGTTATATCTCCGGCCAACCAGGAACGCGTCGCTATCAATTCGATAATTCATCACGAACTTCAACAACAAGGCATCGTTAGTGCAGCAGAGCAGGGAACCAGGATTCTGGTACTTCGTCAGGACATGACTGGCGCAGAACGAAAGTTTGCTCTGGCTTATGTGCCGCATGAAGACATCATTCACTACAACAAGGGCAGCGAAGTATTTGGAATCACCAAAGGCGAATATGGCCGCGTGCTGAAAACAAGCCACTCAGATAACGAGCTCACTGTCCAACTCCAGGATGGACGTGAGATTACTTATAACCCGAAAAGACTCTCCGGTGTTTCCGTCTACAAAGAAGCCCAACGACAGTTTTCTGTTGGCGATCGCGTACAGTTTCGAGCACCCTTTCCCGAAGCCAAGGTTAAGAACACCGAGTTAGGGACGATCGTCAAGATCGATCAAGGAGAGTTTTCGATATCGCTAAATGCCGGACGTGTTGTGACTGTCAATCCAGAGCGATTTCCGCATTTGGATCACGGCTATGCAGTTACGAGTTATTCATCCCAGGGTAAAACTATGGACCGTGTTTTGGTTAATGCGGAGACGACTGAAACAGATCTGCTGGTTAATCAACGAATGGCGTATGTTGCTGTTTCGCGGGCCAGATTTGACGCCCGTATTTACACGGATTCTGCTGCTGATCTTGCGCCGGCGTTGGCGCGACGCAAAGACAAAACGATGGCCGTCGAAGCTTTGCAACAGTCGCATCTCGGAGCAGCCGTTGAGCAGAAACCCGCAAATGAATTTGTAACATCACAGCTTAAGCGAACGGATCCTGTGTTAGTGAGCGACGTGGGAAATGAACGCGATGGTTACTCAGTTGGACGTCTGAAAGGCCTTTCAATTGTCGCCGACTCTAACGCTGCTGTTGCGCAAAAACGATTGGACGAGTTCGAGAAATCAAAGCACCTATACAGTTTCGACATTGATGGCGAGCAATGGTCACTTGTGAGCCTGGACCGGCAGCAAAGAATTCAAAAGCATCGGATCGATGATTGCCGCCACGTAGTTTCTGCGTATCGCAAGCGGCTTTATGGCGTTATAAATAACCCTCTGAAACTCTATGGCCTTCGCGAGTACAAACAGAATGCTGCGAAAGCGAAGCAGCAGATCTACGAGACTCAACAGCGGGTCGAAGACGTTCGGGAGATGCGCAATGCAGTGACTTCGCATCTTCAAAATCAAAGCGATATGCTCCGTGTTGACCTTAGCAAGCAAACCGAATCCGCCCAAGAACTGAAATACGCGTTAGAACGTAGAGTTGATCTCCACTCTAACTCAGACAAGCAGATTCCACAGCCTGAGTTTACCGAAGACGAATTAGATCGCTTGGAAGCTAATGCCCGATTTCTTCGCGATCCGAAGCTGCTCGAAACTGCATATTCTTACTTCGAACAGCACGGAGAGGTCCGCCCGGCTATTGACAAGATTGCGGCTCGGCTGACAAGACGCTGGAGTTTGCGAATGCGTCGTTAGCTAATATCGATGATCAAATCCAGAACTTAACCGACAATCGAGAATCCTTTCCTGTTTTGTTCAAAACAGCCAACGGTAACGAACGAAGTATGACGCTTCGGGATCTTGCCACAAAGCCAGCCGGTGAGAGCATCCTTACACGTATCTTTAGTGGTGCGAGGTCCGAGCACGCCGCGATAGACGAAGCTTTGAATCAACATTATGCCGATCTGCGAAACGAACGAAATGCGATTCAGAGTTTTATCAAAGCGACTAGTGATCTCAGCGAGGGTTATAGAGAACATCTGGGAACACTAAATCAAGTTCAAACTCAGGCGTCGGTTGCTGCTAGAGATGTCACTGCAAGAGAGTCTGTGGCGCTCAAGTCTCCGTTCGACAGTGTCGCTCCAAATACAACTACTGTCGCGAGCTTCCGCAATGACATTACAGCTCACAATGATCCGTCGCAGCGTCGCGGATCCAAAGAAATTACAACCACAACGCCTCAGCCAAACATGGATGAACATCTAAAGCAGATTCGGCAAGCTATTGACAACATTTCTACCGCCGATGGCGCAGTGAATGAAACTGGAATTGAAGCCGGAATGGCCGACGCCGAAGCGACAGCTTCCGAGTCTCTCGCTGCTCTGCTATAAGTCTCGAGAGGGACGACCGGCTTTTAAAAGCAAGACAATCAATACTAAATGCAGGAATGTGCGACAACGACTACTCAGAATCCGGGACAAGAAGGGCTGTTAACTGAAGGGGTATAGGTTCGAGGTTCGAGTCCTACTGGGGGAGCATTCATCCATAATAAAATCAACAAAGATAAGGCCACCTGCAAGGTGGCCTCATCTTTTGTGACCTCATCAGTAAAAGAGCTGCTCGTTATTGCTCGGCTCAAGAGTTGACACCCGTATTGGAAATGCTTTGCGATAAAGCGAGTTTTTGGTATAAGCGCATGCGGCATTTCGCGATCTTCACAACCTGTCGTTTAACATTAGTGATTTCAAACTGGAAGTTCTCACATGCAAACAATCCTCGACGAATGATCGCCCGGTAAATTCGGGCGTTAAGCCGGCAGAGGTACGCACTCATGAAGTTCTTCTTACTCTCAATGATCTTCTTGGTCCTTCCCGCTTCCACTTACAGTCAGGAGCTCACGAGCCGATTCGGTGCACTTGAGCTTAAAGCCAGTGAAGATAGTAACCAGACTCGCCGGTATTGGCTTTTATTTAAGGGCAAAGAAATTCTTCAACTCGAAGGGTATCCAGTTGAGGTACTAAGCGTACTGCACGGGACTGGACGAGATTACGTTATCGTAAACAAATACTCCGGCGGCATTGCTTGTCCAGTCGTCGTCGTCGTTGTCGAGATATCCAAATCGGGGCCACTTGCAATATCCGAGGAGTTCGGCAGTTGTAGCGACATAATTAAGGCGAAATTTGTTAAGGGACGAGTGATCATTGAGATGCCGACGTATGCCCCGCATCCGGAGTATTTCTCAAAGAAAGAGCTAAGAGCAATATACTCATCGAAGAAGGTCTATACCTGGTACAAAGGGAAATTATCCATGAAGACTTTGCCGCGTTGAGAGGCACATCTCGGCCTATTGAGTTTGCATACATTGCAGAGCTTAGTTCGGCTTTGCAAAGGTACAATAGAGTAGATCGGCCCCCACGGGCGTTTACGGATGCAGGGACGTCAGTCAATGACCGCCTCAGCTGTGGCGCTTTGTGCCGAACTAAAGCATAAACCGATGAAACTACGCTTTGCCCTCTTTCTACTCGTCCTTTTTCTGTGGACACCCTGCTCATCCGCGGAGGAGGTACGACGGTTTGAGAACGAAACGCTTGAGGACTTTGCTAAACGAAATGGACCGCCGCAAGCGGAATTGACTCACAGGGTCATTGAAACCGAAGCGTGGGATACGCAGAAGACAATTATTGCCTTCTACCTCATCAGAATTAAACTAAACGACGGCACGCCCGCCACACAGGTTGACGGGTATCTATTTATTCCCCAAGTCAAATAAGACATACGAGAAGATACTGATTAACAACTTCGAGGAGGAGGGCGACACGCCGCACATTGAAGCCGTTTTTTTCGCTAACGCTGATAAGGATAAAGCTAAGGAATTGATAGTGATTTGCTCTTATCTTCAACGCCACTACGACGTTAATGGGACACTCTATAGCACCTTTATCTTTGATGATCGCCGCCCAGGCATCAATCCAATCAGGCTAAGTTTTCTCGAAGATGTTAGCGAGCTGGTAAGCGGCGGTTGCGACTGTGAGTGGAGAGACGGCAGAAGAAAATCATCAAAGTACAAGACAGCCGCCAGTGTAAAACTTGGTCTCAAGAAGCTCGGCCTTTGAATACACCACATGGCCTATTGTTGAGTCATGTTTATTCAGGTCGTGCGCCTACCGCAAGTTAGCTCTGACATCTTTTGTAGGCCGGTTGTCCCTTGGTCCCGCGAATTGAAATTTCAGCGTTAGGTCGTCTAACCGAGGAGGTAAACTTGAAATTCATCATCGCACTTCTCCTTGCTGTTTTTGCTCCTCCTGCTTTCGCTGCCGAGAATTTTTGTGATACCGGCAAACCGCATCCGATTGATGTGTGGTTCGAACAGGCAATGGACCAAACTGAGGGAATAACAGTTAACATTAGAGATGTTCAAGGGGAAGCTTACAGCCGCTGGGATAAAGAACTGAACCGTGTATACAGCGCGCTGCTAACAAAACTGAAAGGACCGGACAAGAACCGATTGAAAGCGGCACAAAGGGCTTGGATTAAGTTTCAAGATGCTGAGGTATCGTGGTTGTGGTCGAAGGCAATGTACGGTCAGGGAGGCACACTGGCTCCGGTAATCGTTAGTGATATCGGTCGAGATTTCCTGAAACAGCGCGTATGCCAGTTACAGCGCTATGACAAAATGGCTTATGGACCGAATTCTTAGTGCACCTAACTCGCAACCACAGGAGAGCTTATGGGAGTCGAGCTATACATCACTCGCGCTGAGTTCTGGGCAGATAATGAGGATTCACCTATCACGGCTGATGAGTGGCTTTCCTACATCAAGTCAGACCTGGAACTTTCACTCGACACGTCGCAAGGCGACCACTTTGCGCGCTGGCACGGAAAGTCCGCATATGAGGAGCCGTGGCTAGATTGGTTCCAAGGAAAGACTGGCAGTTTGATCCGTCCACTGCAGGTAGTGCCTAACAATTCATTCAAGCCGGCACCGCTTTGCGGTGCAGCTTAATTTCAGACGTTACCTTGCTAAGTGTCGACCCACTCGTGGCAGTTCTGGACGTGACGCCCAGTGACTACAGGAGATTCTCTACAATGAACTTTGTCCCATTCGCATGTGCGGCGTTGCTGCTTCCTCTCCTTACAGTAAATGCTCAGAGTCCATCTGAGTATGACGCTCTTTATGAACGTTGCTTGGATCAAGCACGCCCAATAAACAACCAGGTTGTCCATAGATGTTCTTCTAAGGTCTCGGAAAAGGCGAAGGCGGAAATCAATAGACGGTACAAGTCGATTTACGCGAAGCTTCAGTCAGAGAATCCTGATGATGCCAAGAAGTTCGAAGCATCACAAAGAGCCTGGCTTGAGTATAGAAATAGTCACTGTGACCTAGCTGGCGCACACATAGGTTCTCCTATGTACGACGTTTGCCCTATGAATCTGAATTCAGCAAGAGCGCTTGAATTGCGTGAGCTTGATGGGGGCTAGATCTAACGATTTAAGGCGCTTCTCGCAACTGTTGGAGAAGCCCAGCACTTCTGCGGTTGTGGTCAAGAAAAAGTTGCGAAGATTGTCCAGTGTGGGGAGCATTAATTCCTTAATAAATCGAAGACGAGGTCACTCGCGAGGGTGGCCTCAAGTTTTTTGACGTGATTTGTAGCGTAATGGTTTGGTTGTGACTATCGCCGGATTGGATCTGACGATCGTCGGCCTTTTTTCGCGTCCATGTTTGTATTATGCTCACAATGGAATTTCCATCACCAACATGCGCGCGATTATTATGTTGCAACATGAGACGTTCGCATCTAAATCAAAGTTGCGTGAACAGGCATGAGCTTTGACATTTTCGTTCAGGACATACCCGCCGCCGCCAAAAGTGTAGATGAAATTCCCGAGGACTTCGTTCCTAAACCGATCGGGACTCGGAGTGCCGTGGTCGCATCTATCAGCAAGGTCGCGCCGGAGGTAAAGTTCTCCAGCCCGGAATGGGGAACCATCGACGGCGATGGCTACTGGATCGACGTGAATCTTGGTCTCAATGATCCAGTCACTTCGTTCGCCTTTCACTTGTACGGAGGCGAGGGAGGGCTATTCATCATCGCCAACATCTTGGACGAACTAGGCGCTCGCGCGTTCGCGCCCGGAACCGAATCTGGCCTGTTCGAACTTAATCGGACGACTAAGGCGTTCTTGCGGTGGCGGCAGTACCGCGATCAAGTCGGGAATCGATAAGAGGGCGCTCTGTTGCGTTTGCTGGTTTCTGGTCGAAAGATCAAATCGACTTGCCGGAACTAGAGCGATTCTCGCCATGATTGGAAGAAACTAAGCCTTTCTGTCGTTTACTTCATTAATAAGTTGCGAAGATTGTCCACTGTGGAGAGCAATAGCTTTAAAGGTCGCGGGAGTAAACTCCTGGGCCTTGTTATATTGCCAAGACGTATTGAGACGGTTCATCCTGATGGCAACATGAGTTCTGATATCTACAAACGAATCATACTCACTCAATTGCATACTCTTCTGAAGCCTATTGGCTTTCGCAAGAAGCAGCAGTGTTTTTCGGCGGAACAAGGTGATTCGGCCTTGTTTATTCAGATGCAGAGCAGCATGAAAAGCACGAAAAATGTACTTGTCGTGACCATTAACCTTGGCATTTTTTCGCGGATAATCGCTGAAAGTGTCGGAAACACACGCGAACCAAATATTCTAGATGCCCACTGGCGAAAACGCATCGGAAGTTTTATGCCTGATGGATCTGATAAATGGTGGGAGGTTCAGAGTTCCGACGAGGCTGATTCTTGCGGCGGTGAAATCACAAGAATTCTGACCAATAAAGCATTGCCGCAAATGCAAAGTTTGGCATCCACAGACAGACTCAAATCGCTTTGGGAAGAGGGCAAGAGTCCTGGTCTAACCGATTACCAACGCAAGCAATACCTACAGGCTTTGGAACTGCGGCAACGATCTTCGACGAATTAGCCATAGCCGTTCCAGTGTAATATACGGATCAGTTCTGTCGTTGCCATCACCAGGAAGTTGCGAAGATTGTCCACTATGGGGAGCCAACAATACTTAGTAGAATTGAAAGAAAGGCCACCCGCGAGAGTGGCCTTTGGTTTGTTGTTCCCTTTATTTGTGTCGTGCCGGTATTATTCGAAACTGTCGGCGCGGCTAACAGCCGAGGTTAGTCTTTAGGGTGTTCACTGCCTCAATGAGCACTTGCCCCTGAGCTTGGGTGAGTGAGTGGTTCTTGATCAAGCTGTTGACCTGATTGATAAAGGCATTCAACTGGTTGCAGGCTGCGCTAGATTGACCGCTGTCGAGCTTGGCGCGCACTTCCTCAAGCTTGTCGATCAACCCAGCACCCTGGTTTTCCGTGAGCGTGCCCGCTGTGATCAGCGCTTCCACCTGAGCAATGAGCGAGTCGATGGGGTCCTGGCCTTGTGTCCCGAAGGCAATAAACGCAGGGTTGATCCCAACTGGCACTGTGGCGACGACGGTGTTGGTCGCAGTGCTTATCACCGAGATGCTGTTGTTAGTGGTATTCGCCACATACACAAAACCCCCATTCGGAGTCACTGCTATTCCGCTTCCAGACGATGCAACTGGCACACTGGCGACTACAGTGTTGGTGGCGGTGTCTATCACCGAGACGATGTTGGGAGCATGCACGACATAGGCGAAAGCTCCGTTGGTAGTAATGGCTACTCCTTGTGGAAACGATCCAGCAGGCAGGGGCACGGTGGTGACCAAAGTGTTGGTGGCGGTGTCTATTACCGCCACGACGCTGCTGGAACCGGTAAAGATCGAGAAACCAGTCACGTAAACTAATGCTCCATTCGGAGTGACGGCTGCTGCTATCGTCGCATCTACGGGGATGAGTATGTTAGCAACTACAGTATTGGTTGCTGTGTTTATCACGGTGACGGGGTTAGAAAAAGTGGCATGCGTCACATAGGCGAAGGCGCCGTTCGGGGTGATAGCTAACAACAATGGAGGTGCTGCTAACGGTATGGTGGCCACCACCGTGTTGGTCGCTGTGTCTATTACCGAAATGTTGGAAGAAGAGAGATTCGCCACGTAGGCAAAGGTCCCACTCGGAGTGATAGCTATCCCTGTTGGAAGCGATCCAACGGGCACAGTGGCGACCACGGTGTTAGTCGTAGCGCTGATTACTGAAACAGTACCCGCACCCATGTTCGCCACGTAGATGAAGGCCCCATTCGGAGTGACGGCGACTCCCGATGGATTTATTCCAACAGGTACGGTAGCAATCACCGAATTGGTCGCTGTATCGATCACCGAGACCGTATTGTCACCACCATTCGTCACATACCCTCTGGTTTGCGCGAGCGCCGCCCCCACTCCAAAACCTGCTAACAACAGCGCGAGCATCAATACTCGAATAGCGGAGCCCAGAACCAGCTTTGACATTTTCTGAGTAAATTTCGTCATTGTTTATTTCTCCTTATTTATGGTGTGCCTGATGACTTCTACAGATTGCCGAGTAGCTCCCGGATTGCGATGAGATTCTCTTTCAAAATATTCGTAGGCTCCCGCCCCTCGGGCGGGTGGCAGTGATGCCAGCTCAATCTGATTGGAAGTCTCCATTAGAGGAATTCCCGCTTAGCTAATTTTGGACTTCGCTTTGTCCTTGAGCATTTTTAAGAGGGCTGTGATCGACCGCGCCGAAATGGGTATCGCCTCGTTCAGAAGTCTGAGATTTCAAATTTCGGAACCGAGTCCGGTGATGACCCTTGAAACGAAGAACTGCTCTAAAGGGCGTTTATAAGGGCTGGATTGACAGGTGTGTGCATGTGAGCAGGCACGTGAGAATTCAGCCATCTAGTTTGAATCGGCAGACCATAGTCCCTATGTGTAGTGAATGTCAACAGGGCAAATTGCCCAGGTGGAGTTAGTACATGATATGTCGGTACGAATGCAGGGCTCGTTAGCTCGTCATGATTTTTGCTGCCGATGACCGCTAAGCCATTTCTCGCAAGTGGTGGAAGAAACTGAGCATTTCTATCGTTGGCGTCAAAAGCAAGTTGCGAAGATTGTACACTGTGGGGAGCAGTTATACTTAAGAAGAGGCCGTTACAGCGACAGGAGAGGAGCAATGGTTCGATGCGGACAATGCGGAATAGAACTGCCGCCAGAATTCGGCGACATGCCGCGCCAGCCATGTCCGGCGTGTCAATCAACGGCGCGCGCATTTCATATGGCGGCTGAACCGGGTAATTATTTGGTCGTCGGTGGTTCTGTTTCTTTGATACATACAAGACCCGGGCTGCAGAGCACGGCGCAGGCGGACGACCAGGGCAAGATTACGCTTACAGCCACCGGACCAAGCCCGAGGAACGAGGACGGTGCTCTTGAAATATGTACGCGGTTGGTGCGGATACTGAACAAGACGGGCGAGGATTGGTGTGTCCCGGTGGAAGGCAATCAGGACATCGGCGGCCTACGTTACCAGATTCCTGCCGAGCCCGACCTACAATACTAATGATAACCAGTAAGCTCGATTCGAGACCCTTTGCAAACAATGGCTTCTCGGCTTTGCACAGTTGATCGCAATTTGCAGTATTTCTTTTCGTACCGTAGCGCTACCAGTGGATCGACTCTCGTCAATTGTGGTAAGAAATACCCAAACCGCCGCGAGCTAAGAAATAGAACCAGAACAGCCAGATTCATGTCACAAAACTCGAGTCGCCTTGGTCCGAGTCGTCTGATTCTTTCAGCTTTGATTCTTATACGCCGCGCTGAACCTGAGCTCAATCAACGTAACAGGCGTTGTCGGGGGTGCAGGATTCGGAACCCGCCAAGGTCCAAGTAGTCTATTCATTGGTCCATTCTAGGTCCACTTTCTGCGGCTGGCGCCACTACTATTACCTTCACAAATATCTTCATTCAGAGCGCGCTTAGCCCGACGAAGATGACTCTTAAGACTGCCACGTGTAAGACCGAGTCTCCTAGCAACATCTTCCATTCGTCCGCCCGTTGAGCGACGTGCCGCTTCTATGCTGCAACGTTTAGCTCGCGCGGTCCACTGCTTGAACGTTTCACCCTCCCGAAGTACGCACACCTCAAGCGGTAGGATAATGTCTCCTGGTGCAGCTATAGGTGCCAATAACGATTCGGGAACCGTTCTCACTATACCGACGTCGTCGACGCCAATCTCTCTTCGACTCGAACCGCTATTAGTTGCTGTGAACTCGTTCCGATTGTTCAGCTTCGCTAACGTGAATTGGACTAACTCTTCAGTTATGGCTTCGCCTTCATTTATATAGCTTGTTAACTCGTAAATTAGATTTCGGAGCGCTCGAATATTACCGGGATAATCATATTCACAAAGAAGTTTCAATGCGCGTTCATCAATGCTGTACGCTGTCGAATGTAGCTCTGATGCGGACATCATTCCAGCAGCTTCCCGAAGATAAAAACCAACCAATGCCGGAATATCTTCAAGATGAGATCTAAGAGGCTCTGTCCCAATCGTCAGCACGGCGAGGCGACAATACAAGTCCTCCCGAAATTGACCGGCATCAATCATCTTGGCCAAGTTTCTTGAGGTAGCGGCTATTATCTCTACATCGCAATAGCGATAGCGATTCGTTCCCAATTGTTTGATTTGTTTTTCATCAATAGCTCGCAAGAGCTTGCTCTGCACGGCCAGAGAAACATCCCCAATCTCATCCAGGAAAAGAATGCCACCATCAGCCTCTTCAAAGAGTCCCGTGTGATGGTGATCTGCGCCAGTAAATGCTCCCTTGCTATAGCCGAAAAGTTCAGATTCCACTAAGTGCTCAGGGAGATTTGCGCAGTTGAGTTCCAGAAACGGCTTGTTGGACCGTGCTGATAATCGATGAATCTCGCGCGCCGCATGGGTTTTACCAGTTCCAGTTTCCCCGGTTATTAGAATGTTGAAGGGACGCCGGGCTACGCGATTTATTTCAGCAAGCAATGTCTGTGTGTATCGGCTGGTCTGGTCTGTAAAGAACGCCGGCTTTTTGAAACTGATGTTTTCTGTGTTAGCTGTCTGAGTTTGCGACTGAAGAGTTCGTCGATCGATCTTTCGCCGGCGCGGCCCTGGTGAAACGGTGTGCTCTCGCGACTCTTGTGCATGACTGGATTCTCGCGATTTCATACACGATTTATCTGAAAGCAGACCATCTTCCATGGTCCACAGATCGGCACAGATAACTCATCACGGCTGATTAGCCAATGTATTCACGGCTATTGCTTAACTGCGTAGCGCATCAATAATAAGGGGAGGATTGTCTGTAGACTCACCGACAGTGGCTACTTAGACGCCAGCAAAGGAAATTCAGTTTCTTAAGAAATCAAATTTTTATTAGATATATCTTAAAGAACCGACTTACTTTTTGGAGTAGTCTCGGATGTGACTAGGTAGCAACGATTGCTGCGAGTGGAAGCATGGTCCTTAGCGATCAGAAGTGGGCTCGGCAAACTCAACTTGCGTATTAGTGCTGACGAATGCGACGTTGTAATTCCTGCAACGTTGAGAGGAAGGATCAACTATCCGTGGATGAAACTCTAGCGGTACTACTTTTAAGAAAACTTCAGAGTGTCCTGCGCATAATTGATTTGCGGCGCTTTCTTTTTGGTCGTCGAACTCCTGCGAGTGAACTTTGCCGGCCGTCGAGGATCTTCAATAGGCCCTGATGAGTGAGACCGAGTTCTCGCGCCGCGCCGGTTACACTGCCCTTGTGCAGTTCTAATGCTCGTGCAATGAGCCGCGCCTCAAAATGATTTTTCTCTTCCTCCAGCGTGCCACCGATCAATTCGTCCTCAACGCTTTCCGACTTCTCGAGTTTATCCATGACTATGCGACGACAGAGTCGCAAACTTTCATGATCCGACAAGCATGCGCGATCACCTAGATACTGATCGGCCCTGTGGTATGAGGTCAGCAGTTCGGCTCTGGAAAGCACGGCCCCAATCTCTTCGATCATCCGCAGTTGAGCCACGGCCGCCAAGTGAGAATCACCAGCCGCTACGGCCACATCCGAGGCCCGGTTAAACGCCGCGCGAGCGCTGTCGTGCTTTCCGCTTCTCGCAAAAATGCTGCCCCCAGTCGTTAGCGCTTCAGCAAGTAGTGAAGAGTCGTCTCCCTGCTCAAGTACGGTGACGGCGGCAAAGATGGCGCGTTCCGCTTCGGCGAACCTCTTTTCAGCAAGGAAGACTCGTGCGCGTGTATCGTTGACCTGGGCCACCATGCGGGAGTCCTTCAGTGAGACAAAGATCGCTCGCGCTTTGTCGAGATGCGTCAATGCCTCTGTTGCTCTTCCCAGCAGCATGTTAATAAATCCGATGTTGTTTTCTACGCCTGCCAAGTGTCGAATATGACCTGCATCCCGAGGTGCATGCTGGCCGCGCTGTATTCGATTAAAGCCTGGTCTAGATCGCCAAGATTTCTGTATACAAGTCCACGTTGGTAGTGGTAAGCGCCGTGAAGCCAATCCTCGGAAACCACTCCGAGAAAAGCTGAGGCGTTATCGAGCAGGGAGAGAGCGTCCCTATAACGACCGGAAGAAATCTCAACTGTCGAGGCATTAGTCAAAGTGCGCAGCTTTGTTTCCGGTTTCTGTGCTGCGTCTATAGCTTGTCGAAACAGCGCACGTCCCTCATCCTGCGCTCCTGAGCGCCAGTAACATAGCGCCAAATCTCCCATTGCCTCGGCGCGTTTGTCCTGCTGGTCGTCCAATGACTCAAACAGGGTGATACTCTCGGTGAGCAGATCGCGCGCGAACTCCTGCGCTCCCGGAATTTGGTTTGCGCTCCCAAGCCATCCAGATAAGGCGCCCACTCTCCACAACACCTCTGCCTGCGTGTCCCTTGGGAGTTTATCGATCGCGGGCCGTTCACCAATCCTGCTCCACACTTTTCCCAGGGCTGCACGAGCACCTTCATAGTCTCCAGCTCGTTCCAGCTTATAAGCATCTTCGCACGCTCGTCTGGCCTGCCAGTCCCGCGCCTGGCGGCTTTCTTTTGGTTTATTCGTCAGTTCCATTAGCAGCGTTCATATCTAAATTGCATCGGCGACTATTGATGTTATGCTCTTTGGCTCAAACTATTTTCGCTGTCTGTAAATAGCGGACTGCTTCTACTCCAAAGGATCTAAAATCATGAAGACCATGCGCTGCCTTTTCCTGGGAGCAATAGTAGTAATCTCAAGCTCGACGCTCGCGTTGGGAGGAGATATGCAGGTACCGGGTAAAAGCGATCCGACCCCGACTCCGACTCCATCTGCGTTAACAACCGCGTCAACAAGCGACGGTTTGACACAGTTAACTTCGACTGAAGAAACTCAGATTGTATGGTCGGACACCACAATCCTTGTGGAGATCCTGCTCACAATCTTCTAAATTCGCTCTGGGGCCACTGTTAGTTGCCCTCGATGGCGCTGGTGCGGTGGGCGTCATAGGTCGCAATGTGCGCTGAGTAAGGGCATTCGAATCGTACTCTAATTCCCTCGGTGTGACAACGCCGTGATCCAACAACTCAATTGGCTTCCTCTCATCTGCGAACAGCTTTGGACCAATGCATCTTTTGCTCCAACTAACACCCGCATCCTAATTCCGTCCAACCAGTCTAATCGCATTGCCGTCTCAAACGCTGCTATCCGTCACGTTAGTTGCTATATGAAATAACGTACATCATTTCTTGCAAATACAATCATTTACTTTCGTTCTACAGAGATAGCGTTACGGCGCGTTCCCCACGTCGGAGAAGTTTGGCTTGACCGTCCATTATACCTGCCTATAATCCTGCCTCTCGTATTGAACCTTTCGCTACACGATACGGGTGACTCAATTCTCATGACGATAAAGCAAGGTTCATTATTTCAACTTCTATCATGGACCATCTGAAGACATTTACGAGTTGGGCCGACAGCCCTTTTGTAGATTTGACAAACGAAGACTGGAAGATGGACGCAGTGTCAAACCCTGCATCTTCCAAGCAGCAGAGCCACTCGTGCAGGTGGGTCGCGGGTGCTCTGCTGACTGCAACCCAATCTTAGGTTGGTTTCAGGTCCTAGACCTCAGCTTGTGGCCTTGGTGAGGGGGCCACACGAGTCCGCGGAAGGATACCGCCCAGAAACTTCCGCGGACTCACAACTTGAGTAGAGCTTGAACCCTCGCAGTGAAAGATCCATAAGCGGGATGTGATCTTTCAGCCAGCGGAGCCATTCGCGCTGTGACGCAAATGTGCAAAATCGCGAATGGCTCTGCGGGGGGCTTTTTAACTACTTTACAGCTCGATTCCGTAATCCTCCCAGGTGCAAAGGGGCAAACAGGAGAGCCACTCGCGAATATTGGGCAGCACCGATAGGCGCTGTCGCGAGTGGCTCTCGGGCACCAACTTCTCTCAAAGAGTCAAACAGAACGACAAAAATTCCTATGGCTGTTGGCCCCTTAGAATCGTCGGGTGTCGCTTTTAGCGACAGATATACGATGCTCCGAATCTTCACGTACTCAGAATCATGCTAGATCCAAGGAATTGGAACGCTATATTCAAAGTTTACGCGAGGGAACCAACGTTAGCTCTTGCTCTTGCTTATCAATTCATCGCGGTTAAGCAGTCCCTCCAACGCGGTCCTAAAGGTATCTCCGACGCGATTACCGAAATCAATCAAGCGATTGAGTATCTCTACCCTCACACTAACTTCAACAAATTGGGCCGTCGCCTCTTCGATCTGACAATCGAATCAACCGTTACATTCAAGCAAGAACAACTGATCACTGCGCTCACAACGAGTCTTCGTCAATCGAGGTCCAAGTCACGTGTCAAGGCCAACGGTACGGTCAAACGCAAGCCGCAATCTCGCTAGTTAAGCCAGGCGGAAAACCCAAGACCGGCAAGAGGACAAATGTCATAAGACAGAAAGGCGCAGTGTCGCAATAGCTGCGAAGTACCAAGACCAATGGGTTCTACGCCAAAATTCAGGCCCAAAAATCTCGGTGGAAAGCTGCTTCAGATCAGAAAAGCTTTGGGACTGTCGCAGGCGCAAATGCTGCGACGTTTAGGTGCAGAGCATTCTTTTTCGGCCGCCAGGATCTCCGAATATGAAACCGATAAAAGAGAACCGTCGCTTTGGGTCTTGTTGGCCTATGGTCGTGTGGCGCGAGTTCATCTTGAAACACTCGTCGACGACGAAGCGACTCTCCCCCAGAAACTCCCCGGCAATTTCAATTTCGCTCGTTATAAACGCAACCTTGGTTCCTTTCAGCGTGAAACAGAAACTTAAATGGGTCATCCTCGTCGTCGTCCAAATCTACTGCCCGAAAAACTTCTCGCGATTAGAGAGTTTTTGAATGTTGGCCAAGCTGACATGTCAAGCAAACTTCAATCCGAGATCCTGTCTCACTCTCGTCGCCAGTATCAAATCGAGCCCGCTCGCGTTTCGCAATACGAGAAGGGCAAACGTGAACCAAATCTGTTTGTCTTAATCGCCTATGCTCGTTTAGGACACGTACACATGGAATCCGTTGTAGATGATGGTGTCATCACAGGCCAATTTCGCACTCGGAAAAGAATTTCATTACGTCACGTTATAACGACCCTTCTATGAAGCCGGGTCGTGTCAAGAGGAATTAGAGATCTGATTGGTTCACCCTTCTATTCGAGTTTCCACAATGGACTAACAACGTAGCTTCTCATTTGTGGTCTCATTCAACGGTGCGACGAGTCTCATTCTGGGCTGCGAGTTTTGCTCTCAGGGTTCCTACGAGTTTCTCGTCATCTCAATCTGTCTCCGACCTTGCTCTTGTCCCACTCGAGT
>Ga0068859_100002591_pt1 | contig 18401 bp, 15 predicted proteins | sample KBSSwiS22_FD_66585 | JGI IMG/M metagenome (GOLD analysis project Ga0068859, IMG submission 66585) | Switchgrass rhizosphere microbial communities from Kellogg Biological Station, Michigan, USA - KBS Switchgrass S2-2 | ecosystem: Host-associated > Plants > Roots > Rhizosphere > Soil ...
ATTGGCAATCGACGACTCGCACGCGACGGGCGTGCTGGGCCGGACCGGTCGTGGAACGGCGGAGCACTTCGGCGTGCTCGGCGAGGTGGACGTCATCACCTCGACGCTCGGGAAAGCGCTCGGCGGCGCCGCGGGCGGATTCGTCGCAGGCTCAGCGGCGCTGTGCGACTACCTGACGCAGCGCTCGCGACCGCAGCTGTTCTCGAACGCGCTGCCGCCGACGGTCGCGGGCAGCTCGCTCGCCGCGATCGAGCTCATCGAACGGCATCCCGAGCGCGTGCAGACGCTGCGCGACAATGCGCGCTACTTCCGCGAGCGAATCATCGACGCGGGCTTCAGCCCGCTGGCTGGCGAGACCCCGATCATCCCGATCATCGTCGGCGAGACGGCAGCGGCGATCCAGATGAGCGAGATGCTGCTCGACGAAGGCGTGTTCGTGACCGGTTTCGGGTTTCCGGTGGTACCGCAGGGAGAGGCGCGCGTGCGATGCCAGATCTCCGCCGCGCACACGCGAGCGGATCTCGACGAGGCGGTGGCGGCGTTCGTGCGAGTGGGGAAGAAGCTCAAGCTGATCTGAGCGATGCGCATTGCGCTTTGCGCAGTGACGGCTTCCGGCAACTGCGAGAGCGCCGTCAGTCGGACTTCCGGACGGCGATCACCAGGCGCTTCCAGCTCTCCGTGCCGGGCTCACCGATGCTGCGCACACGAGCGCCGTAACGGGCGCCGTCCATCATACGCGGCGCGAGCCAGCGATTGACGTCGGGCGACAGATGGCCGACCACGTCGCCACCCAGGGCATGGACCCAGACACTGGGCTGCTCGACGCCGGGCGGATCCGGGACGAGGATGAGCTGGTCGCCCTCCCGGAGCCGGTGGACGACACGTGCTCGCTCGCCGAAGACGGTCCCGTAAACGGGAGTCTCGAAGCTCGGCGTATCGGGGAGGATGGACGACATGAGACTCCTCCGGGCCGGAGTGGGCGGGCGCGACCTTCGCATCTCATAATAGTATGGACAGGCGCAGGCCCCTCCCCGGAGGAGATGCACCCGGCGTTCCAGCGCGGAGGGGGGTCCGTGACCCAGAACCGCCCCCCCTCGTCACAGACATGAGCCTGCAATCGCCGGCGGTTGTGGCCTAACGGTCTCTCTCTTCGAGGTTCTGGATATGCGACTCCTCCGTGTCTTGACGGCGGCCATAGGGCTGGCGGCCCTGCTCCCCAAGCCGAGCGCGGCACAGGGTGGGAGACAGTTCAAAGACGCGTGGTTCTGGGGGGTGAAGGGCGGCGGCATGCTCTACTCCTCCGCGAGCACCGAGAACTCGCTTGCTCCGCTGGTCGGCGCCGAGTGGTTGATCACGCGCACGCGTGGCGGGCTGTATGTGAGCTTCGATCAGGCGTTCCTGACGACCACCGGAAGCTTCCAGGACCGCGAGCCGGACAGCACGTTCCAGCGGAACGTGGCGCTGAAGAACCTTCGGCGGTTCTCGATCGCGGCGATGGTGTTCCCGATGCAGTCTCCGCGCTATCACCCCTATGCCGGATTCGGCATGGTGCTGAACCAGATCGGTTCCGCGTCCGCTCAGGGCGCGTTCCTGAACTCGAGCCGCTACGCGATCGCGCTCGACAGCGTGCAGTCGAAGAAGACGAGCTTCACGCCGATGCTCGTCGGCGGCCTGCAGGTGCGGATGGCTCCCTTCTCGGTGTTCGGCCAGGCCGTCGCCTCGCCGGCGCAGCAGAAGTTCTTCCTGTACAACATGAACGGCGGCCAGGCGTTCAACCTGTCGCTCGAGGGTGGTGTCCGGTTCAACTTCGGGAGCTCGATCGACAAGGTTCGCTGAGCAGCGTCTCCCCCGACGGCAGAAGGGCCGCGCGACATCGCGCGGCCCTTCGTGCATTCGTGCGCCCGGTGCTCAGGGACTCGGCGTCCCCTGGAGGACGCGCTCCATGACGCGCAGCATGTTGCCGCCGAGCATCTTCGTCACGTCCGGCTCGGAATAGCCGCGGTCCAGCAGAGCCTGGGCGATACGCGGCAGCCGGGTAACGTCCTCCATACCAGCCGGCAGGGCCGATACACCGTCGAAGTCGCTGCCAAGCCCGACGTGGTCGACGCCGGCAACGCGCGCGATGTGGTCGATGTGGTCGATCAGCACGCTGAACGGCGTCTGGGGAAGCGCCGCGAGCAGCGAATCGCGTCTGGCGGTGAGGCGCGCGACGGCGGCTCCGCTATCCGGTCCCGCGGGCAGCGTACGGCGAGCAGCGGCGATCTGCGCATCGATCGCCTCGGCTCGCGCGCGATACTCCGAATCCAGGAAGCGCGAGAAGAAGTTCACGTTCACGACGCCGCCGTTCCGGGCGATCGCGCGAAGCTGATCGTCGGAAAGATTGCGGGGAAAGTCACTGAGCGCCCGCGCGCTCGAGTGCGACGCGATGACGGGTACGCTGGAGACGGCGATGGCGTCGAAGAAGGTGCTGTCGGAGACGTGCGAGAGATCGACGAGCATGCCGAGCCGGTTCATCTCCCGCACGACGTCGCGCCCGAAGTCCGTGAGCCCGCCCTTGCGGGTACCGTCCACGCCGATCGATGAACCGGCCCAGGGCAGCCCGTTGTTCCAGGTGAGCGTGAGGTAGCGGACGCCGCGCGCGTGGAGCTCGCGAAGGCGGTCGAGCGACGATTCGATCGCGTGTCCGCCCTCGACGCCGATGAAGATGGCGACCTTCCCCTCCCGCTTGGCGCGTCTGACGTCCGCCGCGGTGGTAGCGAACAGCAGGCGGTCGGGATGCCGGTCGACCCAGGCGTGAATCGTGGAGACGTGCTGCATGGCGCGCTCGAACGAGGCGCCCGGTCTGGTGGCATACGGCGCGTCGACCCACGCCGACATGAACTCGGCGGTGAGACCGGATTCGATCAGCCGCGGCAGATCGGTGTGACCCTCCTTCGGCCCGAAGCCGGGCGAATGGCGCACGTCCGGGTCGTAGCCGTCCTCGAGGATCCGCGACGGCATGTCGTTGTGCGTGTCGATGACGAACGCGTCGCGATAGACGCGGAGCGCGCGGGGAGAGACTTCGGGAATGGCCATCGAGCGTGGTGATGCCGGCGCGGAGGAGTGCGAAGCGCGTCCACAGGCGACCGCGGCGAGGGCCAGTGGAATCAGGCGCGTGCGTAGGGGGATCATGGCGTGTACGAGGTGCGCGCGAACGACGCGGGGGTGGGCGAGACGAACGGATCGTCGCGCACGAGATAGCGGAGTGGCCACTCGGCAGCCTGGGTGATACCGATGCGCGGCGTGACGAGGACGTCGGCGTCCGGCACCGCGGAACCGCTGCGGATGACGATCGGCCCCGTGCGCAGCGACGCGCCGCTCATCGCGCCGACGATCCCCATGGCGAGACACAGCTTGCCCGGGCCGTTGGTGAGATCACGGTCGCGCTTCACCTTCGGTCGACGGCGGCGCATCAGCTCGAGGCCGTCGATCGGCGACACGGCGCGCACGAGGACCGCGCTGCCATGGCCGCGCTCACGCGTGACGGCGTTGAAGCACCAGTACATGCCGTAGATGAGATAGACGTACGCCTTCCCCGGCGGTCCGAAGAGGTGTGTCGTGCGCGCCGTCAGCCCGGCCGCGGCGTGACACGCGGGATCGTCGGGTCCGAGGTACGCCTCGGTCTCGACGATCTCGCCGCGCGTCACTCCCTCGGCCGTCGTGCATTCGAGCACGGCGCCCAACAGCTCGCGCGAGACGACCTCGGTGGGGCGATCGTAGAACGCGTACGGCAGTGGAGCCCCGAGACGAGAACGCCGCGCTCGCGGCGCGGCGTCTCGACTCACGTCTCTCTGGTGGCCGTCGCCACCTTCTTGGCTCGAGGCTTCTTCGCCGCGGCCTTCTTCGCCGCCGGTGCTTTCGCGGTGGCGGGAGCGGCCGACGCACCTCCGTTCTCCGACGGCGCTCCGGCGGTCTTCTTCGCGCCGCGCTTGGCCCGCGGTCTGGCTGCCTTCGCTGCCGGCTGCGCCTCACCATCCGACGGCGCCGCGCTGGCCACGACATCGACCGGCGCAGGTGCTATCGGAGAGGCGGGAGACGCCGCGAGCGACGAGGCAGGACGCACGACCCCGATGCTCAGCAGATCGGGAGGCGGTGCGCCCGGACGTCCGCCACGGCCGCGTGGACCACTGACGCCGCGCGCGCCCATTCCGCGAGGCGCAGGTGGAGCCGCGGGGGTCGCCGGGGCGTTGGCGATCGCCGTCTTCGCGAGCTGATCGGAGACCGACTCGGCATCGACCGCGCGCGCGATCTCGAAGTCGTCGCCGCGGCGGCGCAGGTCGATCACGTCGTTGTCGTGCGCGTCCTTGAGGATGCGCGGGAAGTTGCGATCGCTGAGGCTCTCGCTGTCGCGGGCGAGGAGCTCGCGGGCCTTGGCGCGGACGACGCCCGCACGGACCGCCTCGTCGCCGGTGACGAGCGCCGCGACGGAACGGCGCACGAGATCGAACGCCTCGTCGCGCGTGAGACGCTCGCCGGTGATCCCGATCTGCTCGCCGCCCTCGACGCGTGGCGCGCGCTCCGGACGCTCGGGCCGCTCCGGGCGCTCGACCCGGCCGCCACGCTCGGGGGCACGCGGCGCAGGCTCGGCGCGTGGAACGACGTCGGCGATGATCTCCGGCGCGCTCGCTGGCTCGGGCATCGCGGCGGCCTCGCCGTCGAGCGGAAGCTCGGCGGAGGGGCGGTCGGGGCGCGGACCACGATCCTCGCGATCGCGCCCGCGACCGCGGCGGCCGCGGCGCGCACGTCCCTCGCGCTTCCGGTCCTCGCCCGCTTCGGCGCCGTCGCCACGGGCGGCTTCGTCCGCCGCGGCGTTCTCCGCCGCGCGTGCTTCGCCCCGGGCGCCGCTCGGCAGGCCGATCTCGAGCTGGCCGTTCTCCAGCTTCGTGGCGGAGAGGAGGCCGCGCTGCACGGCGTCCTGCACGAAGCGCGAGAACTTCGCCATGCCGAGCTCCTTCTCGTCGAAGGTGCTGTCGATCTCCTGCATCACCTGCTTGAGACGGTCGGAGCGCATGACGTCACCGTTGCGCTTCATGCGGCTGACCGCTTCGGTGACGAGCTCCCAGGGATCCCACTTCCGCGCGGGCTCCTCGTCGGAGTTCTTCACGAGGCCGGCGAGGGCGTTGTAGCTGTAGTACTCGTCGCAGTTCATGACGAGCAGATCGCTCGACGACTCGCGGATACCGACGCCGATGACGTACTTGCCGTACTCCTTGAGCTTCGTGACGAGCGAGGCGAAGTCGCTGTCGCCGGAGAGCAGGATGTAGGTGCCGATCTCGGGGCGCGTGAAGACGAGCTCCATCGCGTCGACGGCGAGGCGGATGTCGGTGGCGTTCTTCTTCGACGACCCGTACGCCGGCGCCATGATCATGTCGATCGACGATTCGGCGAGGGGCACGATGTACTGCGGGTAGCGACGCCAGTCGGCGTAGGCGCGCTGGACGGCGACCTTGCCCTTGATGATGTCGGAGCCGAGCAGGGTCCGGAGCTCTTTGCCGAGGTCCGAACGGATCCCCATCGTGACGTTGTCGAAATCGATGAGGAGGGCCGCGTTCGGCGCGTGCATCGGAGGCGCGTAGTTCGCTGAAGCGGCGTGAGGCGCGCTGAGCGCCTGGGGTCCGCGGTGGATCAACGCAGCGCCGGAGCGCGACGGTCCATTCCGCGAGGAGCGTGGATTCATGCTGTCCCTTGCGTCACCCGACGCATGGCATGTGAGCGGGCGGACCTGCACCGTGGTGCAGCGCCCGTGCTCTCATCGGCGGAGGTCCGCCCGGCCGTCGTTCGGCCGGCCATCGCGGCGTCCACCCGAGAGGCGGTTCGCGGTGCGTGCGTCGACCGGCTCGCCCGCTGCGCGACGCGCAGATTCGTGGGCGGCACCGATCACGCCGTCACCGTCATTGACCGGTCACCCCCGACGCCGCGGGCTCGGAGCTCGCGCCGACTTGGGTGGCCGACGCGCAATCTATGGTCTCCCAACGAGATGCGTAAGCCTGACTCAGCGGACGGGTCAGTCGCCCATCGCCTTGAACACGACGCGCTTCGGCCGCTGGCCGTCCCATTCGCCGTAGAATACGCGCTGCCACGGGCCGAGGTCGAGTCGGCCCTTGGTGACAGGCACGATGACCTCGTGGCCGATCGTGAGGGAGCGCAGGTGCGCCGCCGCGTTGTCCTCGCCGGTCCCGCTGTTGTGGCGGTACGCGTCGGGATCCCACGGGGCGATGCGCTGCTCGAGCCAGTCGAGGATGTCGGCCCACAGCCCGGGCTCGTGATCGTTCACGAAGACGGACGCCGAGATGTGCATCGCGGAGACGAGCACCATGCCTTCGGTGACGTCGGCCTTCGCGCGACAGGCCTCGACGTCGTCGGTGATGTCGATGATCTCCTGACGCTTCGCCGTCTTGAAGGTGCGGTAGCTCGTATGGACGCGCATGACGTGGGCGAGGGTGGTTGCTCTGTGGGGTGGCCAGTATGTTATCGCGAAACCCTCCTCCCAGCGCAGCGTAGGAGCCCTCGTGAAGCAGGTCGGTTTCCGCGCCCGTCTGTTCCTCATCCTTCTCGGCTTCGCGCTCATTCCGACGATCGTGCTCGCGGCCGCGTGGGAGCTGACGGTGGTCCGCGCGCTTCCCCTGCTCGGCACCACGCCGGCGATGGAGCGGATCGCGTCGACGGGCCGCGGAGCGATGTCGGCGGCACGCGCCGCCGCGTTGACGCCGGCTCAGCGGGCACTGCTGGACGAGCATCAGCGTGCGCTCGACGAAGGGCTGCTCCGAGCACGACAGATGGAGTTCCTCATGACGCGGCGCGCGCCGGCCGTTGCCGCGCTGGCGGCGTTGAGCGCCGCGCTGCTGTTCGGCGTCGTGGCATCGCGCGTAGCCGGTCATCTGAGCCGCAACCTGAGCCGCCCGCTCAGCGAGTTGGTCGGATGGACGGAGACGATCGGGCGCGGCGAGCCGCTGCCGGAGGGCCCGCCACGCAAGGGAGCACCGGAGTTCGTGGTGCTGCGCAATCGAATGCGGGAGATGGCCACCGAGCTGCGACTCGGCCGCACGCGCGCGCTGGAGGCCGAGCGTGCGACGGCACTGCGCGAGTCGGCGCGCCAGGTGGCCCACGAGCTGAAGAATCCTCTCACGCCGATCCGATTCGCGATCGCGCGGCTGCGGCGCGAGGCGCCGGACTCGCTCGGCGAGACGATCGAAGTGCTCGAGGTGGAGACGAAGCGGCTCGAGGAGATGGCGCGCAACTTCGCGCTGTTCGGCCGGCTGCCCGAGGGTCCTCGTGCGGCGGTGGACGTGGGGGAGCTGGTGCGCGCGGCGACCCGCAGCGTGCTGCCGGCGGAGACGCCGGTCGTCGTCAACGTCGCGGACGACGTGCCGATGGTGCCCGGGCACGTGGATGCGCTGGGCCGCGCGTTGACGAACGTGCTGCTGAATGCGGTGGAGGCGAGCGCGCCGGGGTCGCCGGTGGAGGTTTCCGCGCGGCGCGCGGCACTGAACGGACGGCCGATGGTGGAAGTGTCGGTGCGCGACAGCGGTGTCGGCATCCCGCAGGAGCGGCTGTCGCGCATCTGGGAGCCGTACTTCACGCACAAGCCCGGCGGAACGGGGCTGGGACTGGCGATCGTGCAGCAGACGCTGCTCGCGCACGACGGCGCGGTGGCGGCGGAGAGCGCTACGGGTGCCGGAACGACGATCAGACTTTTTCTCCCGGTGGAAGCGCCGGGTGTACCGGGGTAGGCATGCTAATCGGTGGAGAATGGATTCCGATCATGGCGATGGCGATCGTGCCGATCACGGCGATCGGATTCCCGATCGCTCGCGCGTACGCGAAGCGAGTCGAGCACGGTGAGACGAGCAATCGCATCCCGACCGAGGTGACGGCGCGGCTGGAGCGCATGGAGCAGGCGATCGACTCGATCGCGGTCGAGGTGGAGCGCATCTCCGAAGGGCAGCGATTCACGACGAAGCTCCTCGCGGAGCGCACGGCAGCGCCGCCGTCGGGGCCGGGCAGCGCACCGCAGGGCGGTTGAGCGACGTGACCCGGCGCGCGCTCGAGGCGTAGGCGATCGTGTCGACCGTACTGATCGTCGACGACGAGCCCAACATCCGGCGGATGGTGGGCGCGCTGCTCGCGAGCGAGGGCTACGAGGTGCGCGACGCGGCGGACGGCACGACCGGTCTGGCGCGCGCGTCGGAGAGCATGCCGGACGTCGTGCTGCTCGATCTCATGATGCCGGGAGAGCTCGACGGGTTGGGGACGCTGGCGCGGCTGCGCGACAGCGCGCCCGACGTGCCCGTGATCATGATGAGCGGCAAGGCGGGGCTGAGCGACGCGGTGAAGGCGACGAAGCTCGGCGCGTTCAACTTCCTCGAGAAGCCGCTCTCGCCGGAGGGAGTGCTGCTCGCGCTCGCGTCGGCGCTCGAGCTGCGACGCGTGCGGCGCGAGGCGCGCTCGCTGCGCGAGGACCTCGGCCTGGCGGGGGAGATGATCGGCGCGAGCCCGGCGATGGCGCGAGTGCGCGAGCTGATCGCGCGCGTCGCGCCGACCGACGCCCGCGTGCTGGTGACGGGCGAGTCGGGGACGGGCAAGGAGCTCGTCGCATCGGCGATCCACGCGCAGAGCCCACGGCGCGACCGGCCGTTCGTGCGCGTGAACTGCGCGGCGATCCCGCGCGACCTCGTGGAGAGCGAGATGTTCGGCCACGAGAAGGGCGCGTTCACGGGCGCGACGGATCGCCGGATCGGCCGGTTCGAGCTGGCGCACACAGGGACGCTGTTCCTCGACGAGGTGGGCGATCTCGGCGCCGAGGCGCAGGCCAAGCTGCTGCGCGCGATCGAGGCGAAGGAGATCGAGCGGGTGGGCGGCGCGAAATCCATCCGCGTCGACGTGCGCATCGTCGCGGCGACGAACCGCGACCTCACGCGCGCGGCGGCGGAGGGCGGGTTCCGCGAGGATCTGCTGTTTCGCCTCAACGTGATCCCGATCGAGGTACCGCCGCTGCGCGAGCGGCCGGACGACATTCCTTCACTGGTAGCCCACTTCGCCGCGCTGTACCGCGCGCGAACGGGACGCCGCGCGCCGCGCTTCCCCGATGGCGCGCTGTCGCTCATGGTGCGGTATCGATGGCCGGGGAACGTGCGCGAGCTGGCGAACATCGTGGAGCGGCTGGCGATCCTGCACGCGGGCGGCGACGTGACCGAGCAGGACGTGCGCGCGGTGCTTCCCGTTGACGGCGGCGTCCGGCGCGCGGAGCCGCTGCCGGATCCGACGGCGCTCGACAGCTCGCTCAGCGACACGCTGGACGAGCACGAACGCACGCTGATCGTACGCGCGCTGTCGGCGGCCGGTGGGAACGTGGCCGAGGCATCGCGGCGGTTGAAGACGGACCGGGCGAACCTGTACCGCCGGATGCGCCGGCTGGGGATCCCGGTCGGCGACGAATGATCGGAGGCGGGGTACGACCCCGGACCCATCGTCTGTGAGCACAATGCGCACTCTCCTGCTCTCCCTCGCGGGCGCCTGCATCCCTCTGGCGCTGCACGCACAGCAGCGCGACACGGTGCTCGCGCGCAATCAGCTGCCGCGTGAGGTCGCGCGCGAGGTCGTCTCCCTGTTCAATGCGACGACCGCGCTGCGCACCACCGACCGCACGGAGATCGAAGCGGGGCGCGAGGTGGCGGGCAACGTCGCCGTGCTGAACGGACCGCTGACCGTCGCCGGCCGCGTGCACGGGCGCGTGCTGGCGATCAACAGCGACGTGATCCTGCAGCGCGGGGCGCGGATCGACGGCGACCTGCTCGTCGTCGGAGGCGAGGTGGAGGGGAGCGAAGGCGCCGCGATCGGGGGCGAGCTGCGCATCTATCACCCACCGCTGCGGTACACGCAGGAGGGCGACCAGCTCGTGGCGCAGGTCGAAGGCGCGAGCGTGGAGGAACAGTGGTGGCGCCGCCTCGAGCGCCGTGGGCGGCGGAACTTCAACCGGCTCGAGATCGCGAACGCGGGAGTCTACAACCGCGTGGAAGGGCTGCCGGTGCGCATCGGTCCCGTGCTGTACCGGGACCAGGGGTGGGGACATCTCAGGCTCGACGCGACGGCGGTGCTGCGGACGGAGAGCAGCTTCTCCGGCGCGACGCCCGACGTCGGTCACGACGTGACGGGCGAAGCGCGGGTCGGGCGTCAGTTCGGCGTGAGTGCCGGCGGACGGCTGTACGACGTCGTGAGCGGCGTGGAGGAGTGGCAGCTGAGCAACGCCGAGGTGGCGCTCGCGTCGTTCTTCTTCCATCGCGACTACCGCGACTACTACGGACGGCACGGGGGACAGCTGTTCGCCGCGCTGCGGGCGACGGAGGACGCCGATCTCACGCTGTCGTACGGCGACGAGCGGTGGCGCGCACGCGCGACGCGCGACCCGTTCGCGCTGGCGTGGAACGAGATGGCGTGGCGCGAGAACCCGCAGATGGACGCGGGCCGGTTCCATCTCGTGAACGTCACGCTGCGAATCGACACGCGGAACGACGAGCTGAATCCGTGGGCGGGCTGGTACGTCTTCGCCGACTTCGAGCGGGGCGCGGGCCGGATCGACGCCGCGGGCCCGACGTCGGCCAGCGTGCGCACCGTCCCGGTGGGACCGACGCGCTATCACCGCGGGTTCCTCGACGTGCGCCGGTACAACCGCGTGTCGCCGAGTGCGCAGCTCAACCTGCGACTCGTGCTCGGCGGCTGGTTGAGCGGAGATCCCCTGCCCCTGCAGCGCAGGCTCTCGATCGACGGACCCGGGACGATCCCCGGCTTCGATTTCCGAAGCACCGAGAACTTCGACGTGGCCACGTGCAGCGAGGGTCCGGCGCCGCCGGGACGACCAGCGCAGTGCGAGCGCGTCGCGCTGACGCAGCTCGAGTATCGGAACGATCTGCACATCTCCATCGCGCGCGGACGCGCTGCCGCGCGCCGGACGCCGATCCGGCTCGACGGGGCGTGGGTATTCTTCGCGGACGCGGGTCGCGGCTGGCTGGTGAACGCTCCGGACAGCCCGCTCAACATCGGACGCCACGACCTTCCGGCGCTGTCGTCGTATCGCACGGACATCGGCGCCGGGCTCGCGTTCGAGCACTTCGGCATCTACCTGGCGAAGGCGCTCTCGGTGCCGAACGAAGAGGTGAACCTGTTCGTCCGAGTTCGGCACCGGTTCTAGCGCGTGCACCGAATGGCGCGGCCGATCCTGCTCGCGATCACGCTCCTCGTCGTGGGGAGCGTTCCGGCGCATGCGCAGCGGCGCGTGCAGCTCGACGCGAGCGTGCCGACCGCGGGGAATCCCGGCACGGTGACGACCGTCGGGCTGTTCGGCGACCCCGACATGCGGGATCTGGTGCGCAGCGGATTCCCGCTCTCGCTCCGCTTCCGGCTGGAGCTCTGGCGCTCGGGTGGGCTGTTCGACGATCTCGAGGGCAGCCAGGAGTGGGAGCTGATCGTGCAGTACGATCCCTCGGGCCAGCGCTATCGCGTGGTCCGGCGCCAGAGCGGCCACATGGAGGATCTCGGCAGCTTCGCGACGCTGTCGACGGCGCAGAACGTTCTCGAGCGCCCGCTGCGCATCACGCTGCTCCCGCGGCGCGAAGGACGCCGGTACTACTACAACTACGCGCTGGACATCACGGCGCTCTCGGTGAGCGACATGGATCAGCTGGAGCGCTGGCTGCGCGGCGTCCGCGGTTCGACGGCGGCGAGCGCGGTGGGCTCAGGAGTACGAACGCTGATGCTGCGCATGCTCGGCGGAGAGAACCGGCACTACGAGAAGCGGAGTGAGGGGTTCGTCGCTGATAAATAGGCCGCGGCTGTGCCACTCGTGCTGATAGGCAGGGCACTGCCGTACGACTTCGTACCTCGTATTTGGCCGTACCTGGACCCGCGCGAATACCCCGACGAATGCACGGACGCCGCTCTACCGGGATGGTCTGATCGAGCGTTTCAGTTTCAAGGGGTCAGAGTCGTTGATCCGATCAACGACTCTGACCCCCTTGAAACTGCTTGTTGGTAGAGCGGCGTCCAAGCATTCGTGGGACCAGTATGCCAGTCCAGGTACGGCGTCGTACGAAGTACTCAGTACGGCACTGCCGTACCCCAACGAAGAGGGGCGCCAGCTAGTCCGCTGCCGCCCCTGATCTGTCTCCGTGCTCGTGCCCGTGATGGGTCCCCGCGTGGCCTCGATGAGGGTGCGTGCGGTGCTCGAGGGCCTCGAGCTGGTGCAGGATCGCGTCGCCGTAGAAGGTGCGGATGTAGCGCGCCTGCGTCTGCGTCAGCCGGCGGACGGCCCACGAGAGGTGCACGAAGTGCGGCTCCACCGGGCGCGTGAGTGGGACCATCCCGATCTCGGCCGGCAGACGGTTGCCCTTGCGCGTGTTGCAGGGCGAGCACGCCGCCACGACGTTCGTCCAGTCGTTGGTGCCGCCGCGGGAGATCGGGATCACGTGATCGCGCGTGAGCGCCTCACGCGGCTTGAGCTCCGCGGCGGGACGACCGCAGTACTGGCACCGGTAATGATCGCGCGCGAACAGGAAGGTGTTCGTGACCTGACGGCGGAACCGGCGCGGGACGTGGATGAACTTCGTGAGCCGGATCACAGCTGGCCGCGGCATCGTGAGGCGCTCGGAGCGCACGACACGATCCTGCTCGGCCTCGACGATCTCGGCCTTGCCATCGATGACGAGACGGAGCGCCCGACGCATGGGGACCATCGTCAGCGGCTCGAACGACGCATTCAGTGCCAGACAACCGAGGATCACGCGATCCCTCCAGGCGTTCTGCGACTCACCTCAAAAGTACGCCCGTGCAACAGCCCCAACAAGAGATCGCGCTCGGTGACGCCATGGGAACCGCGTCGTCAGCGATTCGCCGTCGGCTGCGGATTCGAGGTCGCGCGCGCGCCATCGGCGCTCGCGAGCCACAGCTGCAGGCGATCGGCGCTCTCCTGTACACGACGCGCGAGCGACGAATCGGCATCGAGCAGCCGGCCGTCGCGCACGAGGGGCCGGCCGGCCACGGCGACGAACGACGCGGGGGTCCCCGCCAGCGCGAGCACGGCGGCGGATGCCGGGTCGTGCGTGGGCCCGCGGGCGCGAGCGCCCAACGGAAACGCGGCGAGGTCGGCCGCCTTGCCCACCTCGAGCGACCCGATCTCGCCGTCCAGCCGGAGCGCGCGGGCGCCGCCAAGTGTCGCGAGCTCCAGTGCTTCCGCGCTGGAGAGGGTATTGGGTGATCGCGAGCGTGCCGTGGCGAACAGGAGCGCCTGGCGAGCCTCGTCGAGCAGGTCCATGCGGTCGTTGCTCGCCACCGAATCGGATCCGAGCCCGACGTGCACCCCGGCCGCCAACAGCTCGGCGAGCGGGGCGATGCCGTGCGCGAGCCGCGCGTTTGAGGCGGGACAGTGCGCGACGCCACAGCGATGGTCGGCGATCGTGCGGATGTCGTCCTCGTCGACGCGGAGGCAGTGGATGAGGAGCGGATCGACGGCGAGGACGCCGAGCGCGTCGAGCAGCGCGATCGGCGACCGCGCGCGCGGCGCGGTGGCGATGCCGCGCTTGCGAAGCCCATCGGCGAACGCACCCGCGGCAGCGACCACCAGCTCGGTCTCCGGTTCACTCTCGGCGATGTGAACCGCCACCGGAGCCGCGAGCTCGCGCGCGAGCGCTGCCGTGGCCCGATACAGCAGATCCGAAACGGTGTACGGCGCATGGGGCGAGAGACCCGCGCGCACGAGCTGCGTCTCACGCGAGCGCATCCGCTCGAACTTCTCGCGCAGCTCGGCGATGGCGCGCTCGCACTGCGCCGGATCGGGGCCGAACACCTCGCGATAGCAGATCCCGCGCACGCCACGCTCGAGCATGGCGTCGAACCCGGTGCCCGAGTCGCCCGTGTCGGCGAACGTCGTGATGCCGGCGCGCACCCCCTCCTCCACGCCCAATCGCGCGGCGTCGAGCAGCGCAGCCTGATCGAGCACGGCACGGCGCGCGGCGGTGAGGCGCAGCACCCATTCGCGGAACGCGAGGCCGTCGAGGAAGCCGCGCATCGCGGTGAGCTCGAGGTGGCAGTGCGCGTTGACGAGACCGGGGAGCAGCACCGCGTCACCGAGGTCGACGTGCTCATCCCCACGCTCGGAGGCGGGAGCGGCGTCTCGCGCCCCGAGCCAGGTGATGCGACCCGCGCGCTCGATCAGCGTGCCGTGCGCGATGGGCGGCGCCGCCACGGGGACGATCCATCGCGCGTGATAGCGCGTCATTACTCGAAGGCGCCGGTGCGGGAGCCGTGACGCGTGGGATCGTACAGGTCCTCGTCGCGCACGCCGAGAGAGCGCGCGAGGGCGAGCGGATGTGCCACGTCGGCGACCTGCTCTCGCGAATGACCGTCGGAGCCGAGGGAGAGCCGAACACCCGCCTCGGCGGCGCGACGGACGATGCGTGGATGCGGGCGGTAGCGGTTCGAGATCTCGAACGCGATTCCCGCGTCCCGCAGCGCGCGCACGACCCGCTCCTCGTGCGCCTCGCTCCAGAACTCGTGCGGATCGATGTGGCGCAGCGACGGGGAGATCAGCGTCGGATGCGCGAAGACGTCGATCGGCATCTCATCGGCGAGCGCCTCGAGCGACGAGACGTGCGCCTCCACGTAGGCCGCCGGCGTGAGATCGTCGGGGAGCTCGCGGTGGAAGACGCGAAACCAGTCGCCGTTGGCGAGCCGGATCGAGTGCAGGGAGCCAACGCGGTGTGTGAAACGACTTACCGTTTCGGGGGACAGCTCGCGCCAGAGCGCATCGTGCCAGCAGAACTCGCCGCTGCGCAGCACGTCGTAGCCCTCGAGGTCGTCGAGGTACCGCGCGACGGTGCGCGGCGAGTCGACCGTCGTGGGGGCGTCGCGCGAGATGTGATCGGCGATGGTCGGGCGCACGCCGACCGAGCGGGCCTTCTCCACCACGTCGGCCACGCTGAGCGCGCCGTCGGAATAGGTGGAGTGAGCGTGGCAGTCGACGGGCTGCCACGTCATCGGCGCTGTGTCGGGGGAAGCGTGAACGGGTTGCTCGTATCGCGCGGGGTCGACGTGCCGGCGGTGGTGTCGCGCGATGGACGCGGACGCGACGGGCGCGGGATCGGCGCGGCACCCGGAGAGAAGACGGTGCCCCCCGACGTGCGGATGCGCGTCAGCGTCGACGTGTCCGGATGCGGCGCAGGCGTGGTGGGTGCGGGTGTGGTGGGCGCGGGGAAGCCGAACGACGTGTCGACGGGACTCGCGCCCGGCTCACCCGGTGCGCCCGGGGTCGTCGGATAGGGAGCCGCGACCGGGATGCACGTTCCGATCGGGTCGGTGCCGGCGAGGAAGTAGTCGGAGACCGCAGGCCCGCATCCGGGCGCCCAGAGCTGGCCGCTCGCGAGATCGATCTGCCGCTCAACGACGCCGTCGGGCTGCGGCCAGTCGGGCGACGCCGGCTTGCGGCGATAGACCTCGCGCATGAACGCCGTCCACGCCGGCGCGGCGAGCACGCCGCCCTGCGCGTTCCCCTTGATCTTGCGCGGCTTGTCGAGCCCCATCCAGACGCCGGCGACGAGATCGGAGGTGTAGCCGATGTACCAGACGTCGGTCCCGTCGTTCGTCGTGCCCGTCTTGCCGCCGGCGGGAATGTGGAACTGGCTGCCGACCGAGCCCGCCGCGGTGCCGCGCTGCACGACGTCCTTCATCATGCTGACCATGATCCACGCTTCCTCGGGCGTCATCACCGGCGTGCGTACGGGGGTCGGCTCCCACAGGACATCGCCCTTGGAATTCTCGACGCGCACGATGCCGTTCGGCGACGCGCGCGTGCCGAGCGTGGCGAACGCGCTGTAGGCGGCGACCATCTCGATCGGATAGACGTCGGCGGCGCCGATGTAGATCGACGGATAGGGCGGGATCGGCGTGGTGAGGCCGAACTTCCGCGCCATCTCGGTGACGGTGGACGGACCCAGCTCCATCCCGACCTTGATCGCGACGATGTTGCGCGACTGGTAGAGCCCGCGCCGCATCGGCATCGGCCCTTCGAACTTCCCATCGTAGTTCTGCGGCGTCCAGTCGCCGCCGCCCGACTGCGGCACCGCGAGGGGCGAGTCGTCGACGATGTACGACGGCGGCCGGCCGTTCTGGACGGCCGCGGCGTAGACGATCGGCTTGAAGGTCGATCCCGGCTGACGGAGCGCCTGCGTGGCGCGATTGAACTTGGAGTCGTCGAAGTCGCGGCCGCCGACGAGCGCGCGGACGGCGCCGGTGCGCGGGTCCATGGCGACGAACGCGCCCTGCAGGTACGGCGAGTTGGGCGACGCCTGCTCGCCCGTGCGCTCCGAGGCGCTCGCCATGTGCGCCTCGTACGAGCGATACGGATACGCGCCGAACTTGCCCGCCTCGATGGCGCGGAGCTGGTTCTCCAGCGCGCGCTCGGCGGCGGACTGGAGGTCGACGTCGAGCGTGGTGTAGACCTTGAGCCCCTGCTCGTAGAGGCGCTGGCCGAACTGCTGCTCGAGCTGCTGGCGAATCCACTCGACGTAGTACGGCGCGACGTCGCCCGCCTCGGAGCGGCGCGCGAGCTGGAGCGGGTAGGCCTTGGCGAGGCTCGCGTCCGCGTCGCTCACCGCCTTCTGCTCGCGCATGATCTCGAGCACGGTGTTGCGACGCTGGATGGCTCGCTCCGGAGAGCGACGCGGGTTGTAGCGCTCGGGTGCCTTGGGCAGGCCGGCGAGCGTCGCCGCCTCGGCGATGTTCAGGTCGCGCGCCGACTTGCCGAAGTAGCGCTGCGCCGCGGTCTCGATGCCGTACGCGCCGTTCCCCAGCGCGATCTGGTTGAGGTAGAGCTCGAGGATGCGGTCCTTCGAATACTTCCGCTCGATCGCGCGCGCGACCTTGATCTCCTTGAGCTTTCGCACGGGCGACTTGTCGCGCGTGAGCCGCTCGGGGAAGATGTTCCGCGCGAGCTGCATCGTGATGGTCGAGAACCCTTCGGCGAAGCTGCGGCGCTTGAGGTCCGTCCACAGCGCGCCGGGCACGCGGTACCAGTCGACGCCGGAATGCTGGTAGAAGCGCTTGTCCTCGGTCATCACGAAGGCGTTGCGCACCAGCGGCGGGATCTGGTCGATCTTCAGCAGCGTGCGGCGCTCGAGCCCGAGCTCGGCGATGAACCGGCCGTCGGCGGCGTACAGCTTCGACGTCTGGCGCGGCTGGTACTGGTCCAGCACGTCGACCGACGGACACGCTCCCGCCCTGCAGACGAGCGCCCAGCCCGAGAACGCGAGCCCGACGACGAACGACACGAGGAAGGTGGCGCCGACGGCAAGCACACGGGTGAGCTGCGGATGGCGTTGCCGGAACTTCTTTGAGAACGGAAGGTCCATCGAGCGCGGAAGATGAGCCGTCGGTCCAGCGGGCGGACGCCGCGGGAACGTTGAGGGGAAGGTTAATGCGCGCATCGGGAGACCGCACCGATGTCGCCGGGTCCGGTCGCCTGCCAATCGGACACCCCAGCGTCTACTTTTGTGCCATGCAGACGACTGGAGGAGTGCTCGACGAGCTTCGGTGGCGCGGCCTGGTCTACCAGCACACCGACGGCGTGCCCGACGCGCTCGCCGCCGGCGCCCTCTCGGCGTACATCGGCTTCGATCCGACGGGGAGCAGCCTCCATGTCGGCAGCCTCGTCCCGATCATGGTCCTGGTCCACCTGCAGCGGCACGGGCATCGCCCGGTAGCGCTGGTGGGCGGCGGCACGGGAATGATCGGCGACCCGAGCGGGAAGACGTCGGAGCGCCAGCTCCTCACGACGGAGCAGGTGGCCGAGAACGCGCGCGGCATTCACGCGCAGCTCGAGCGCTTCCTGGAGTTCACCGGACCCAGCGCGGCACGGATGCGCGACAACGCCGCGTGGCTGACGCCGCTGCATCTCGTGGACTTCCTGCGAGACGTCGGGAAGCACTTCACGGTGAACTACATGCTGCAGAAGGAGTCGGTGCGCTCGCGGATGGACGCGGGGATCTCGTTCACCGAGTTCACCTACATGCTCCTGCAAGCCTACGATTTCCTCGAGCTGCGGCGGCGCGACGGCGTCACGCTGCAACTGGGCGGAAGCGACCAGTGGGGGAACATCACGGCGGGAATCGAGCTGATCCGCCGCGTCGACGCGGCCGACGCTCACGCGCTCACGATGCCGCTCGTCACGACGTCGAGCGGCGCGAAGTTCGGGAAGACGGAGGCTGGCGCCGTGTGGCTCGACGCGGAGCGCACGTCACCCTATGCGTTCTACCAGTTCTGGCTCGGGACGGAGGATGCCGACGTCGGACGGTACCTGCGCTACTACACGCTGCTCGCGC
>Ga0068859_100002592_pt1 | contig 18396 bp, 21 predicted proteins | sample KBSSwiS22_FD_66585 | JGI IMG/M metagenome (GOLD analysis project Ga0068859, IMG submission 66585) | Switchgrass rhizosphere microbial communities from Kellogg Biological Station, Michigan, USA - KBS Switchgrass S2-2 | ecosystem: Host-associated > Plants > Roots > Rhizosphere > Soil ...
ACTTTTTAACAGGCCCCAAAAAAAAGAATGGGCGGTTATGGGTTTCGAGGTTTCGGTGCCGGCCTGCGCCTGCGTGGCAACCCTGTAAGAATAACAGCTGCTGAAGAAAATGCTGATGCCGAACACACAGGCAATGGTTAAATGCCCGTTGTAAAAAAGATGTTTTCTCATCTTCGATTGGTTTTGTTTTAAGAAATAAAGTTGGGCGGTGCGCAAAGCGTACGGGCTGCATGCTATGAATCATGAAACAGCTTCGCAGGGAACAGATGCGTATTACCGCGGTAATAATTGCTATTAAGGAGAGAAATAACCAGGCCTGGAAGAAATCAGGCATGCTAATATACATAAGTTTTTTAACAGGCATGCCTAAGAAGATGCGGAGACTGAACACGACTATTGCAGGAAAACCCTTTGAATCGTCCACCAGCCGGCTATTAATGCGATAATAGCCGACAATGGATACACAACGCCTCTCCGGTACCAGGGCTTTCTGCCCAGGGGAACAATAATAAACGCGAACATTGCCAGTATAACTGCTACCTGGCCCAGTTCAACGCCGATATTAAAAGAAAGAATGGATGTAAAAAATTTGTTTCGCGGAAGGCCAATTTCATTTAATGCGCTGGCAAACCCCATACCGTGTATTAATCCAAACATAAAAACAACCAGGATGCGCCAGGTCCTCAGTTCCGTAAGCAGCATGTTTTCTATTGCTACAAAAAGAATAGAAAGTGCAATGATGGGCTCTACTACTGCGCCGGGCATTGCAATAATATTTTTCATACTCAGCGCCAAGGTTACTGAATGCGCCAGGGTAAAAGCAGTAGCCTGCCATAAAATGGTTTTGATGCGTGTACTGAGTAAACACAATCCTGCCACAAACAATACATGGTCTGTTCCAAAAGGCAGAATGTGTGTGAATCCCATCTTTAAATAAAACCAGACCACGTTTTGTACTGGCGCTTTCTCAAGCGCATAATTTATGGCATGCCCCTGGCTTTGCACAAATGGGAAAACAATAAGCAATACAAAAAGAGGGAGGTGTTTTTTGTTTGCGCTGTACATTTTATAAAGTTGCTGCTACCTGCTGGCTTTCTTTTTTTAATTCAATATCGATATTTGGATTTGCCTGCAGCCCGTCTTTTAAAAGATTCGCCGCTGTTGCTTTGTCGCCATTTTTAAAATAGATCAGGCCCATCCTGCAAAGCAATACCGGGTTTTTGCTGTTTGTTTTCAACGCCGCCTTTGTGTAGGAAAGCGCTTTTGCATAATCGCCTTTTGCATAGTATACCCAGGCAAGCGTTTCGTTTACATCAATGTTTTCCGGGCGGCGATTGTATTCAAGTAAGGCATGTTCCAACGCTTTATCATATTGGTTGATCTTTAAATAGGCATATGCCATCTCGCGGTCTGAATAATGACCGGAGCTATCGTCTTTTCTTTCTTTGGCGGCAGCGTCATTCATGCCCTTGATTACCGAATGGGCCATTTCTGCCGCGGCTGCATTTGCGCCCGTAGCCCTGTATACGCCGGCCAGTTCTTCTTTAAGGGAATAGTCATTTACCAGGCTGTCTGCCTGCAGGTAATAATGAATAGCGGTTTTGAAATCGCCGGCGGCTGTGGCAACCCTCGCGAGGCCCGCGTAGGCATATGCATAGGCAGGGCGATTTTGCAATGCAATGGTATAATGCATTTCAGCGCTTTTCAGATCACCGGTATTTTCGTATAGCCGTGCCAGTTGTATCCTGCTCCATTCTGTTCCTTCATCGCCGGGCACGCCTGCTTCTATTGCCATTTTCATTGCTTCTATCGCACCCGGGTAATCGCCATAAATTTCGCGCAGGTAAGAAATACGGGAGTAAGAGCGGATATCCGGGCGGATAGACACCATTTTATCTGCATTTTCAACTGCCGCCGCATAGTTGCCCATTTCCACATTCCCATCGATGATTAACCCATAGATAAAAGCATTGTATGGATTAATGGTTTTAGCTGCTTCAGCAATTTGTAAACCCTCTGCAAAATGATGCTGGCTCAGCATCAGCAGCGCTTTCATGGATAAAGCTTCGAAGTTTTGGGGATCTTTTTTTAATACCGCATTTACATATTTAAGCGCCGCCTGGTCGTAATACATGTAATTGCCCGAGGCCCTGGCTTCCTGCACATATAGAGATGCAAGTGCGAGATTTACCTTACTATCATCGGGTTTTGTTTTTATTTTTTTGATTAGCGCTTCACTTCTCGCCAGCACAGCTTTGAATTCATTTGTTTCGGCAGCGCTTCCCTTGCGATCAAGCACCGGGTACAACCTGTTTTCCTTTTTGCTTTCATCATTTTTATACTTAAAGAAAATGCCAGCAGCAGCCAGTACAAAAAGGAAAATGCTGAAGCGATACATTGTATTCTTTTTCATACAAGATTTTTTAGTTGGTGTAACTGCTGAGAAGCAGGCCGCCTGAACGGCGACCCACTTCAATAACAGTTTCACCCGATTAACCTATTGCTTAATTATTTTCACTGTTTGTTTAATAACACCGTTCTCTTTAGTATGTACGAAATAGATGCCTGCCGGCACACCGGATGCATTCCAGCTTATGTTGTATGTTCCTGCATCCTGTCTTCCGTTTTGAAGAGTGCCTACGATATTGCCATTGCCATCGGTAACCTGTATCACCACATGGGCAGGTGTAGATACACGGTAATGTATCGTGGCTGTGCCAACTACCGGATTGGGAGTAGCTGTAATGATCACATCCGGTGCTGCCAGCCGCATCATGCCAGGTGAAGGAGGTAATATTGCCGGCTGATTATAGTCTACCGCAATACCACTGCAATTGCAGGTGCCGGGCCAGGGTGTTTGCACATACGGAAAACCCGTTTTGAGCGTTGTGTCGTTTGTATTTACACCGGTGTTATAGGATAATACTTTAACCAGGTTGGGCGTAACAGGATTACCGCCGGGTACAAAATCATCGTACCACAAACCAAGCGCAGCCAGTACTACTCCACCTACCGCCTGCAGTTCAATTCTTGTTACATCGTCTTCCAGTCTCCTGCCATTTGGAAAGCCATCCATATTTGGAATAAACTCCAGGTTGGTATTGGTATTATATGCCGGATCGGTAAGCCCCAATACAACCGCCTGCACCAAACCCAGTGAGCTGAATTTCGGGTCTGTTCTTTTTGTAACGGGAACGGCCATGTTTAAGCGCAGCATATCGCCACCATTGGGTAAAAAATTATTGATAAATGGTTTCCCCGCTGCCAGGGGATTGCCATTTTTCCCCGTAGCCAGCTGATACGGTCTCAAATTAGGCACGCCGGTGAAAAAAATCGGCCACAGATCAACTGAACGCGGTTGGCCTGGCCCATGCAATAGCAGGTTTCCTGCAATGGCATCATCCAGCGCAGTGCCTGCAACAGCTGCAGTACCCTTTAAACCGAATAAACCATTTTTTCCGTTCCGGAAATCAAATTGCCCGAGCGAATTGGATTGAATGCGCAAAGGCGCCAGGGCCGGTACAGCAGTTCCAAACTGGCTGTCATCCATATACAGTGCCAGTTCCGGATTGTAGAAAGAGGGAGAAAAAATATCATTGCCATACAAGACGGCTTCCTGGTAGGGCGTCAGCGAATTCCAGACATCTTTATTACCCACAGGTATAACTGCTTCATTGGTTAAGGGCATCCCCAGGCGGGATACCTGCACCCATGCGCCTGTATTGGTTTGTGTGCCGTCTGTATTAAGTGTTCTTATTTTTCTCCTGCTGGCAGAAGCCCATACGCCAATTACATAATCAGGATCCAGTATATTGGTTGCTTTATCAACAGATTTATGATCTTTCTGTACATCAGCAATATTTACCTGTATGGCAATGGTAGAGACGTTTTTACATTTCACAGCATCAACAGGTGCGGTGCCGCTTGTTCTTGGCGCATCGCCTAAATCGAAAATACCGCCAAGGTCAACAAAAAAAGGATCGTCTGCTGTTCCGCAAAAAACCTTTTCGCCTGAACTGCTGGTAGTGATGGCGCTGTTGATAAGCGCATTGTAGTCTGCTGCACCCAGGCCAACGCCAGAACTAATGGAACGTGGCCCAATATTAGGAGGCGGTACCACACCGTTGCTGATAACGGTAGAAAAATTAACACCGCCATCGGTGCTTTTTTCCATGATATAGGTGGTCTTTAGGTTTTGTTTGCCCAGCCTGATATTAAAAAAAGTACTGGGGTCTTCATTTGTTTTGTTGAAAGTAAAACGGTACACAATGTCATCACCATTCGTAAAAGTATTGTTGGCAGCATTGTTGTCAATATGAATTTCGTACCGGATATTATCGCCAAAAGAATAATAATTAGGGCCACCCTGCGGTAATTGCAATGGAACATAATTGGCGATGATGGTTACTGTGGACGGATCATCCGGGCTCCGGAATACATAGAGATCCGTATTATCTGCCAGGGGATCATTTGCAATCATCGGTGCTTCGCGGTGGCTGGAAGCAAACAGCGGCATGCTTGTGTTTACCAGCATCACTGCCAACAGAATTGCAGCATATATTTTTCTTCGTTTCATAATAAATTATTTTGTTTGGTTATTGAACAGCTGTTCCTCTCCAGGGTGTTTGCACATACGGAAATGCCGGTTTAAATGTGGTATCATTTTTTTCAACTCCGGTAGAATATTGCAGTGTATTCTTTAATTGATTGGTTATCGGTGAAGCGCCCAGCGAGAAATCATCATACCACAATCCTATCGCGGCCAGTACTACACCGCCTACCGCCTGCAGTTCAATCCTGGTTACATCATCTTCCAGCCTTCTGCCATTGGGGAAGCCATCCATATTGGGTATTGGTTGTAATATGGTTGATCCGTTGTATGCTGGATCCGTTAAACCCAGTACCGCTGCCTGCACAAGGCCCAACGAACTGAATTTTGGATCATTCCTGTTTGTTGGGGGAACGGCCATGTTCAGGCGAAGCATATCGCCGCCATTGGGTAAAAAGTTATTGATAAATGGCTTGCCTGCTGCCAGGGGTTTTCCGTTTTTACCGATAGCCAGTTGATAAGGGCTTAAATTGGGCACACCGGTATGAAAGATCGGGTATAGATCCACTGAACGCGGTTTGCCTGGGCCTGGCAACAACAATGTTCCAAAAATGGCATCGTCGAGCGCGGTGCCCGCAACGCCTAATGTTCCCTTTAGTCCATATAAACCGTCTCTGGTATTGCGGAAATCAAATTGTCCCAAAGAATTGCTTTGTACGCGAAGTGCATTAAAAGCAGGTACAGCACTGGCAAATTTGCTTTGATCCATGTACAAAGCCAGTTCAGGGTTGTAAAAATAGTTACCAAATATGCTCAGGTTGGCCAGGTCCTGATAGGGCGTTAAGGCATTCCAGTAATCTTTTCTTCCAATGGCTACCAAAGCTTCATTGGTTAAAGGCATACCTATCCTCGATACCTGCACCCAGTTACCTTCTTCTGTTATGGTGCCGCCGCCTGTCGGGTTGAAAGGCGATCCCCCGGCCGCAGAATTCAGCGTGCGGGTAGCGCGCCGGCTGCTGGAAGCCCAAACGCCAATGACAAAATTACCATCCAGTATATTAACAGCCTGGTCAACTGTTTTATGATCTTTTTGCAGGCTTGAAATATCGGCCTCAATGCAGATAGAATGAATATTGTAATGACCGAGGCCATCGCGGGTACCACCGCCCTGGCGGGGTGCATTACCCAAATCAAAAATACCACCCAGGTCTACATAGAAAGGGTCGTCTGCAGGCCCGCAGAAAATTCTTTCACCGGTAGTGGCGGTGGCAATGGAATTATCAATAAGCGTGTTGTAATCTGCTACGCCCAGGCCGGCTGCACCACTAATGCTGCGCGGCCCAATATTGGGCGCTGGTACTACACCGTTAGCTACTACCGTGGTAAATGTTTGCCCGCCATCGGTGCTTTTCTGGCAGGTGTAGGTAGTGTACAGGTTTTGCTTGCCTAACCTGATATTAAAAAAAGTACTGGGATCCTGGTTGGTTTGTTTAAACAGGAAACGGTAGATAATATCATCGCCTTGGGTAGCAGTATTATTATCAATGTGAATTTCATAGCGGATATTTTCTCCGAATGAATTGTAATTAGGCCCGCCGTACGGTAATTCCGCAGGAACATAGTTCGCAATAAGAATGATCTTGTTGGGATGATCAGGACTTCTGAAAGCATAGAGATCAGTGTTATCAGCCAGCGGATCATTGGCTATCAGCGGTGCTTCGCGGTGGCTGGACGACATTATGACGCCAGACAAAGCCAGCAGGCAGGCAATCATTGAAAGAAGTTTCAATTTTCGCTTACGGATAAACTTAGTTTGTTGCATACCACTTTTTTTTAAAATGAATGATTAAATGCCGGGTACGGGTTCTGCGGAACATGTGTTTTTCAGGGAATGGATTCAATGGCAGATAATCTGCATACTGGCTTTCGTAAAATGGATTTCACCTGTGCAACAAACAGTACAGGTTGGTGGTGTATATGGGTTTACCGGATTGCCAGTGGTAATGGCAACGGTTCACGGCCTGGCTTAAGAGGGTGCATTGAACGGGGTTGCAGTTATTTCTTAAACTGTAACATCCATTCATAAATATTCATATTGGTTTCTTTATAGGAAGGATTGATGGCCCTGGTCCAGGCATCATGGTTATCGGCCCGGAAAATGGTCAGTTTTGGAACAATAACCGGACTGAAACTATTTACCGATGAAATGAAATTATTGGCTGCCTGGATATTGTCTACCGGGTCATTATCGTTATGGAAAGCCCAGATAGCTATTTTATTTTTGGCAAGGCTGGTACAAACAGGATCATAGTTAAATTCACCGGCTGCTGGCACAATGGCAGCAATATTATCAGCAAAGCTGGCAGCAGTTAAACAACTGGCAGAAGCACCGTTACTGAGTCCAAACAGATAGATGCGAGTGCTGTCTACCCGGTAATTTTTACGGGCGTAGTCAATCATGTCTTTTATTTCCTGCGCAGTGGGGAACTGTTTTAGCTGTGGCGCCATAACAATAAAAGAATAGTTTATTCCATTGCTGATAACATTAGCGGGGAAAATTTTTTCATCGAGCAACTGTGGTATACCATCGTTTAAAAGAACCGGCAGGTCAAGCTGGCCGTTGCCGTACTGTCCGCCGCCATGAATAGAGAGCAGCAGCGGATACGATTTGGTTGTTTTGGAATAGTTGGCAGGTAAGGCGCTGTAAAAGCCTCCGATATTGGCATTGAGTTGTAAAGTGGTAGGTTTCAAAACGGGCGGGCTGGTTTCCGCCACCAGGTTAATATCTGCAATTACCGGTGGCTGAACGATTGGTTGGTCGGCATTTTTCTTACATGCATACGAGAAGGAAATGACCGCAAGGCAGGAAACCCAGTGTACAATTGTTCTCATAAATCATCATTTAAGCATGGTTAGCAAATGAGTTGTGCAACAGGTACGGGTTTTAATGACTGCCGGATTTGGACGGAACAAATATTTTTTGCAGCAGTATTAAAGCCAGAGCGGGATAGCTTGCCTGCACCGGCTTATAAAGCCCAAGTAATTATTTGGTTACTGTGTAATGCATCTCTAACAATGTACGGCTTGTAGATTGTTACAATAATAAAATAGAAAACAGGTCACAACTGTTTTTAGGTGGTTGGCAGAGATAGAAAAACCAGCTGGTAAAATGTATAGTGGAATAAACCGGGAGAAAGTAAGAAATTTAACGGCCACAATTTATTAAAAGGTACGGAACGGGGTTAATTTAAATTACTTTTTAAGCCGGGAATAAAGGTAAATAATATAAAAGAAAATCCCAAAAAGATAAAAGATGGCAAAAGCTTCAGGAGAAATGATCCTGGCTTCCAGGAACAGAAAACAACGCCTGGCTAATCAATTAAGCGCCCGGTCAACACGGCTCTTTGCATCTTTGCATGCAATACCGCACAAAATCTCATGCAAAGAAACAAAGATAAATAAGAAGCAAAAAAGAAGACAACAGCCTTATTTTCGAAGCAATGGTCTGGTAATCTTTGCTCCTCCGCGTCTTTGCGTGAAATTGACTCTCCCTGCGTGAAATAAAAAAACTTCCATAAATATTTTATACTATGAATTCTTTAATCGTATATTTGCGATATAGGTTTTAAGGTGGATTAGTTCCGCCTTTTTGTTTGAACTCATTTATCGCATAAATACGATTATGGCCGTCCATAAAAAAGAAGAATTTACTCAGAAAGAGCAGGATTTGGCAGCTTTTGCCAAGGCGCTGGCACATCCGGCACGCATTGCTATTCTAAAGGTGCTGGCGCAACGAAACGAATGTATTTGCGGTGAGATAGTAGAAGTATTGCCACTGGCACAATCCACCGTGTCGCAACACCTTAAAGAACTGAAAAATGCCGGGCTTATCGACGGCAGTGTAGAAGGTCCGCGCAGTTGTTATTGCATCAACTGGAAAGCATTCGAAAAATTCAATACAGAATTCAGTACCCTTTTTAATACGCTGAAGATAAAAAATGAAAAAGCCTGTTGCTGAAGGAACATGTAAGCGGCAATCCTTTCCAAGTTTTAAAATTTGGAAAAGCTGGGCATAGTACACATCATGCAGACTAATACGATTATTTATGAATAAAGAAACACAACTAAAAGAACTGGTAAAGGAAAAATACGGGGAGATTGCCGGCCAGTCTAAAACAGAGAATGAAACTTCCTGTTGTGGCGCAACTGCCTGTTGCAGCGATGGTGTGTACAATATTATGGCCGACGATTACTCAAAACTGGAGGGGTATAACGCGGCGGCCGACTTAGGACTGGGCTGTGGCCTACCCACCGCCTTCGCCAAAATAAAAACGGGCGATACCGTAATTGATCTGGGCAGCGGTGCCGGCAATGATTGCTTTGTGGCACGATCGGCTACCGGTGAAGCAGGTAAGGTGATCGGTATCGATTTTACAGAAAAGATGATTGAACGTGCCAGGATCAATGCGGAAAAACTTGGATTTAACAATGTTGAATTCCGGTTGGGAGATATTGATGATATGCCGGTAACCAGCAATAAAGCCGATGTGGTTGTGAGCAATTGTGTGCTCAACCTTGTTCCTAACAAACACAAAGTTTTCAGTGAGGTTTTCAGGGTGCTGAAACCGGGAGGTCATTTTTCTATTTCCGATATTGTATTGCAGGGGCCGGTTCCGGGAAAGTGGAAAGAAATTGCAGAATTGTATGCGGGATGCATATCAGGAGCGATACAAAAACAGGAATACCTGGATATCATTACCGAAGCAGGGTTTAACAGTATCGGTTTGCAGAAAGAAAAGCAAATCATTATCCCCGATGACATATTGCAGAACTATTTAACGGCTGATGAAATCCGGCTATACAAAGCCAGCGATACCAAAATTGTAAGTATCACGGTGTACGCGGAAAAGCCTGCAAAAGACGAGCGGGCCTGTTGCGAACCCGGTAACAGTTGTTGTTGATCAAAAATATTGGGCTATGGAAATTATTTCAATGCAACCCCATCACTGGAATGAGGTCTCCGGTATATATGCAGCCGGCCTGGCTACCGGCAATGCAAGTTTTCAATCAGATATTCCTTCCTGGGAAGAATGGGATCGTGCTCATGTTGAAAACAGCCGATTGGTAGCTGTTGACAACGAAAAGGTTCTTGGATGGGCAGCCCTTACGGCGGTTTCGGGCAGGTGCGTATATGCCGGCGTTGGCGAAACAAGTATATATGTGGGTGCAGATGCCAGGGGAAAAGGAATCGGAAAGAAACTATTGCAAGCACTTATCAAAGAGAGTGAGCGTCACAATTTCTGGACCTTGCAGGCTGGTATATTTCCAGAAAACGCTGCCAGTATAAAAATACATGAGGACTGCGGTTTCAGGATAATCGGCAAAAGGGAAAAGATAGGTAAAATGAAGGGTGTATGGAGGGACACATTGCTGTTGGAAAGAAGAAGTTTGGTCACCGGAATAAATTAACATGAAAAGATACCTGGCAGAGTTTATCGGCACGTTCGGTCTTGTTTTTTGCGGTACGGGTGCCGTCATCATCAACGAGGTTATTCCGGGCAGTGTTACCCACGTAGGTGTTGCCATTACTTTCGGCTTAATTGTAATGGCTATGATTTACGCGCTGGGTTCCGTATCCGGCGCCCATCTCAATCCTGCTGTCACCATTGCATTTACCGGTCATGGCAGCTTTCCGTTGAAACAGGTGCTTCCTTATATTATTAGCCAGTTAACCGGGGCGCTTACCGCAAGCGGTGTTTTGAAGTTTCTTTTTCCATCATCGATCTTATTGGGTGCCACGCTGCCGGCCGGCAGCAGCATGCAGGCTTTTATACTGGAATGCATTCTTAGCTTTTTTCTTGTACTGGTAATTTTAAGCGTTGCAAAGGGTTCAAAGGAACAGGGCTTATTTGCCGGTATTGCTATTGGAGGCGTTGTATTACTGGAAGCGATGTTTGCAGGCCCGGTTTCCGGTGCTTCAATGAATCCGGCAAGATCTATTGGCCCTGCTGTTGTTGCGGGCGAACTAAAACAGCTATGGATTTATATAACGGCACCGGTACTGGGCGCCATTGCAGCAACCATTGTTCATAAAATGATAAAATAACTATGGATAAAAAGATCAAACTTCTTTTTGTTTGCGTTGAAAATGCAAACCGTTCGCAGATGTCGCAGGCGTTCGCAACCATACACGGTGGCGCCAGGGTTGAAGCATATAGCGCCGGCAGCAGGCCCAGCGGTATAGTAAACCCCAAAGCAATTGCCGCTATGAAAGAATTGAATTATGATTTAAGTGCGCACGATAGCAAATCATTGGAAGAAGTAAAAGCGTATGCACCGTTTGATGCTGTGGTGACGATGGGTTGCGGCGATGCCTGTCCCTGGATGCCCGCGAAAAAATTTATCGACTGGCAGATACCTGATCCCAAACACATGGAACCCGCCGAGTTCAATAAAGTGAGAGATCTTATCGGGGAAAAAGTGAAAGCCCTGGTAACCGAAATCCAGGCGAATAATTAATTTTTGGCTACTGCTTTTCCGCCCGCGGGTTTCTGACCGGTTACTGTTACCTGCAGAGATTGTTTGCCATCGTTTGCAATAGTAGATGCCTTTACCTGTAAATCCTTTGAGGCGCCGGTGCTGACGAAATAACCGTTCAGCAATTTTTTATCTTCAAAGGATTGGTTGCTGAGCTCCTTTTCCTGCAGGGTACCGTTTAGATCGGCGATGGAATATTGCAATTTGTCGAAATAAAAGTCCCCATTCCCATTCACGGCCGCGTAAAACCAAATGCGGGTGGCTTGCTTATCGGTGATGCCATCAATACTATATGTTTTCCAATCACCATTGGTAATGGTAGCATATACCAATGTTTTACCAATAATATCTTCCTTTCCTCTACGTACCTGCACGGCATATATGCGCGGCTTCGACAATGAATCTGCAGGATTTTCTTTTACAGTAATATCAATATGAAAAGGCCGCTCGGTAAGTCCGTTCAGCTTTATTTCTTTCACAAAGTAGAACGCATCAGGATAGTTAAACTGTTCAGATTGCGCGGAGGCACATACAGAAAATAATACAGTTATCAGTAGCAGGTAAAGGTTTTTCATGTTGCAGGGATTGGATATGCATATATAACGCCGGAAACGACAGATTATTCTTATGGAATAAGGTAAAATAAACCTTTATTTCAGCAATTGGTAGGCGATCAAACTCATGATATATGCCAGGCCGGTCATATAAAACACCTGTATAAGTGGCCATTTCCAGCTGCGGGTTTCCCGTTTCACCACTGCCAGGGTACTCATGCACTGCATGGCCAGCAGGTAGAAGATCATGAGCGATACACCGGCGGCCAATGTATACACCGGGCTGCCATCGGGTTTTCGGGCATGCTGCATTTTTTGGGTCAGGGTTTTTTCATCGGCGTCTTTGCCGCCTTCCACGCTGTACAGGGTGGCCATCGTTCCTACAAATACTTCTCTTGCAGCAAAGGAGGTAATGAGTGCAATGCCAATTTTCCAGTCGTATCCCAGCGGCTTGATAACCGGTTCAATGGATCTACCCAGGATGCCTGCAAACGATTGCTGTAGTAATTCCGATTGTTTTTGCGTGGTAAGATCTGCCGCTTGGGTGGGCTGTTGCTGTATCAGGGTATCGTAATGATCTGTTACTGCCTGCATTTTTTTTGGCGGGCCATAGGTACTCAATGCCCATAGGATTAAACTGATAACCATAATTACGCGCCCAGCATCAACTACAAAGATTTTGGCCTTGTTGATCATGGTGATGAGCACGTTTTTCCAGCGTGGTGCGCGGTAAACCGGTAATTCCAGTATAAAAAAACTTTTCTCCTGTATTTTAATAAACCATTTGGCGATGTATGAAACCAGTAATGCCATTACAATACCCATCAGGTACAGGCCCATCATCACCAATCCCTGCAACCCTATAAAACCCAGTATGTTCTTGCGGGGAATAACCAGTGCAATAAGTATGGTGAACACCGGCAGGCGGGCACTGCAGCTCATCAATGGAGTAATAAGTATGGTGAGCAATCGCTCCTTTTTGTTTTCAATATTTCTTGCGCTCATGATAGCAGGCACGGCACAGGCAAAACCACTGATCATAGGCATTACACTTTTGCCGTTCAAGCCCGCTTTGCGCATTAGCTTGTCCGTTAGGAAACTGATGCGGGCCATATAGCCGGTATCTTCCAGCATGGTAATAAAGCCAAACAGGATCATGATCTGGGGTACAAAAACAAGGATGCCGCTCAGCCCGGCTATAATGCCATTTACAAAAAGATTGGTTAGCCACCCATGTGGTAATATATTATTCAGCCACCCACCCAGGTTGGCAAAAACCCATTGAATGCCATCCATAGGAAAGGTCGCCAGCCAGAAAACGCTTTGAAAAAGAAAGAACAATACAGCCAGTAAAATCAGGTAGCCCCATTTTCGGTGAAGTAATATATTGTCGAGCTTTTCGGTAAACATGGTCTTTTGCAATGGATCCGGCTCGGCCACATGCTGCTGCATAATTAGCTTGATGCGCGCATAACGCTGCATAATTTCTTCTGCCTGCGTTTTGGTGGGATTGAATTTATGGGCAATCTCTATGGATTCAATTTTATCCTGCCTTTGTCTGTCCAGCAAAAAATGTTCGTGGTTGATCAGGTAGTGAATGGCAGTGTAATCGCTTATTGCAGGAAAAGAAGACTTTACCTCATCGATGGCTGCAGGTGCCAGTTCCTTATTGGCAATAAAATCGCGTACGGGTACCTGGTAGAGCTGCTGCGCGGTTTGCAGCATTACCTTTTTTAACTGCGGGATACCTTTATTTTTCCTGGGGTTAACTGGTACTACGGCTACGCCCAGTTCGCGTTCAAGGCCTTCTACATCAATAACAATACCTTTTTTTTTGGCCAGGTCCATCATGGTCAGGGCTATCACCACCGGTACCTTCAGATCAATGATTTGTGAACAGAACAGCAGATTGCGTTTCAGGTTGCTGGCATCTGCCAGTAATAAAATGATACCCGGATTCACGTCCATGTCCTGTTTCAGCAATACTTTATAGGTAACCCATTCATCGCCCCGCTTGGGGTAGAGGCTGTAGGTGCCGGGCAAATCGATGATATTAGCCAGAATGCCGGGCGCCAGTTCGGCGCTGCCTGTTTTTTTATCAACGGTTACTCCCGGAAAATTACCTACTTTCTGGTTGAGGCCCGTTAAGGCATTAAACAACGAGCTTTTGCCGCTGTTGGGATTACCCACTAATGCAATATTGATATCTTTTATCGCCAACTTCTGCTCCTGCTGTTTTAGGGAGCGCAAAAATACTCTATTTTGATAGCTGTAATTTACGATTACGGTAAATGTTTTGGTTGTGCTATGTTAATTTAAAACCGCTGCGGCAAGCGGAACGCCAGTTACACGGCACTTCTTTGCGCGAGCCCTGTGTGGTTATATCTCTCGGGCTTTCTATATTTGGCCATGGCGCTGAAAAAATACCTGACCAAAGAACAGGCCTTGCAAAAAGCAAGGCATTATTGCGGATACCAGGAACGCAGCCACGGCGAGGTAAAGGAAAAATTGTATTCATTGGGTTTATATAAACAGCAGGTAGAAGAATGCTTGTCGCAGTTAATAGAAGAAGATTACCTGAATGAAGAACGGTTTGCGCAGCAGTTTGCAGGAGGTAAATTCCGTATGAAAAAATGGGGAAGGGTAAAAATAAAATATGAGTTGAAACAAAAACAGGTGAGCGACTATTGCATAAAAAAGGGGCTGAAAGAAATTGAAGAAGAAGATTACCTGGCTACGTTAAAAAAATTGACCGAAGAAAAATGGGCATCCGTAAAGTCTGAGAGCAATCTTTTTACCAAGCTTCGCAAAACACAGGATTATTTAATACAGAAGGGGTACGAGCATGAGCTGGTAAAGCAAGCGTTGCAGGTATTGCAGGAAGATAATCGTAAATAAAACGGCTAAGATATCCGGCTGGCACCCGTTAATTTTGTGAATGAGTAGGAATCTTTTTGAGAATTGTTAATTGTACAGGCTTGTATCAATATTCTTCCCCCTGGTTCCCCGCCACCTTTTCCAGAAGTTTTCTCTTTTTTTAAGCGGCACAAAATCTTTTTTCAGTAGTTCATCGTAGTCAATAGCAGGATCAATCATATCCGGCTCAATACGTCTTAGCGTGTCTGCAACAAAAGGAATAATGTCTACTGTGGTATCAATCTTTTGCCGGATAAATTTCCGGAGCTGTTTTGTTTGAAAAGGATCTGAAGCGAGGGCTATTTGGCGAAACCCCAGTTTTTTCGCCAGCTTATAGGAATAGTAAATATTTTCCGTGCTGTGTTCTGCTTTGTCTTCCGTAAAAACATTTGTCGCCGGAATGCCCAACGCCACGGCATATTTAGCCATAATTTTCCCCTCGTAATACGGTGAGTAGACCGCTCCTCCCGAATAAATAATGTTTTTTGCAATACCCCGATCATATAAATACTTCGACCAGTAGACCCTTCCTTTCATCGTCCTGCTCCACAGTCCATTTTCAAAGGGTACACCCGGTACAATGATAACATCGTATTGTTTTTTGGCTGCAATGCTGAAATAACGTTTAGTGGCTTTTGACGAAAACATACAACCACTTGCCATCAATAAAAAGTATAAATAGAAAGGGAGCACCAGTGTCCTGTGAATAGATAGAGTATTCATATTCCGAATAAATGGAATGTAACGGCTTTTTTAATGAGCAGCTGCCCCGCTAAGATAAATCACCAGTATGAATTTTGCGCGGCCAACAGGCATTTCAACCGAACAATTAATTTTTCACATTTATCGCATTTCCACATTTTAGCATTCATTTATCTTCGCCGCATGACAGGTTTAGAAAGTGTTCAGCTAAAAGAAGTAATCGTTCATAAAGTAGGTAACCCCACGCGGGGAGAGGAATTGCAATTGTCGGCAAATCCCCTTACGCTCAATGATGATATCGTAAATAAACTCCTCACAAAATATTTCCTCGGGGCCTTCAATGAAAACGAACTCTATCATTTTACGCACCTGCACGATGTAAAGCTGAACGAAGTATATAATTATGTAAAAGATCTATTTGATAAACCGGATCAATTGGCAAAGCAGTCTGTTTTGCTGGCACAGTTTCTTTATAGTAAGTCAACGCATGTAAAAGTAAAGCAGGGCGAATTGTATGTTGCTGTGTTTGAAAATGTGCATTTCAATGGTGAATACATTCCTGCCATCGGCATCTTTAAGTCGGAGAACAAGGAGACTTTTTTAAAAGTATTCCCACATGGGCAAAGCTGGGAAGTGATACAGGAAGAAGGCATTAATATCAATAAACTGGACAAAGGTTGCCTTATTTTTAAAACGGATGCTGCCGACGGATACAGGGCTTGCGTAACCGATAACACCAACAAACAAACCGATGCACAGTATTGGATAAACGATTTTTTACAGGTACAGCCCTGCGCCGATAGTTATAATAACACCGACAAGTATTTAAGTCTTTGCAAAAATTTTATTACCAAAGAGTATGCTGATAAATTCGATATTGACAAGTCTGAACAACTGGACATGCTGAACCGTTCCATGGATTATTTTAAAACAAAAGAGCAGTTTAACCTGAAGGAATTCAATGAAGAAGTGATCCATCATCCGGAAGTGGTCGACAGCTTTATGCAATACAAGGAAAATTTTGAAAAAGCCCGTAATTATGAAATAGAAGATGAATTTGATATTCATTTATCGGCGGTGAAAAAACAGGCGAAAGTATTCAAAAGCGTGTTAAAGCTCGATAAGAACTTTCATATCTATATCCATGGCCGGCGGGATCTGATAGAAAAAGGTGTTGATGAACTGACCGGCAGGAAATATTATAAGATTTATTTTGATGAAGAGCGGTAAAAGTATAGTAGTGTTTATTCAGTTAACTTTACTATTCAGTTATTTGTATGTCAACGCTCACCATTACACTCATCCAATCATCATTGCACTGGCAAGACAAACCGGCCAACCTGGCTATGTTTGAGCAAAAAATAAATGCGCTCCAGGAACGAACGGAAATAGTAGTGTTACCGGAAATGTTCAGCACCGGTTTTAGCATGGAACCGGCATCACTGGCCGAAACCATGGACGGCCCCACTATTGGTTGGATGAAACGCATGGCAGCAGCAAAAAAGATTATCCTTACCGGCAGTGTCATTATTGAAGAACAGGGGCATTACTATAACCGTTTGGTATGGATGCAGCCAAACGGTGTGTATGGCGTATACGATAAACGCCATCGGTTTGCTTATGCAGGTGAGGACAAGGCATACACAGCCGGCAACAAAAGATTGATTGCTTCAGTAAAAGGATGGAAAATAAATTTACTGGTATGCTATGATCTGCGTTTCCCGGTTTGGGCCCGGCAGTCTCCATCGGCTGCGGGCAATGATGGCAATGGCCATGAATACGATGTTTTAATGTACGTGGCAAACTGGCCCGAAAAACGTATCCATGCATGGAAGACTTTGTTGCAGGCGCGCGCAATCGAAAACCAGGTGTATGTAGTGGGCGTTAACCGTACCGGTGATGATGCTAACCGTATTCATTACAGTGGAGATAGCATGGTGATTGATCCGCTGGGTGAAACACTGTATACAAAACCGCAGGAGGAAAATGTGTTTACCATCACTTTGCAAAAGGAGAAACTGGAAACAGTAAGGAGTAGCTTCCCTTTTTGGAAAGACGCGGATGAGTTCAGTATCTTTCCCTGACCGGTGCCATTACTACAACAAGAGAATATTCAATGATCAATGTTCAACTGACAATGATCAATTAAGTTGTCCGGGAATTATATTTCCAGTGAATATTGAACAGAGGATTAGGTAGAAGAAGGGCAGCGCATAGACATAGCATAAGATAATGGATGACTGAAGCTGTTTGCGAATGGTGTCCCTGTATACCCCAGGGGGGTATTTGTGGGTAGCATCATTGCAATAAAAAGCATTTTCGTGCCATAGGCACGATTTGAGCAAAGACCTGGAATTATCACAAAGCTCACCTACGGCACGCGGCTGCATCCGGAATGTTTTCTACCCGAAAAGTGTTCCGCCGGAACATACCAGCCAAATCTTGCGCTTATGCTACCTAATCCTATATTGAACATTGCTGATTGATTATTTCCACATTGTTGAAGGGATAGTTTGCAATTGTTAATGCTTTGACTAAATTGTTTCATGGCTTCGATACTTAAACTTAATAAAATACATCATATTGCGATTATCTGCAGCGACTATGCGGTATCAAAAAAATTTTACACGGAGATACTGGAGCTGGAGCCCATCAAAGAAACCTATCGCGCCGCGCGTCAATCCTATAAACTTGATTTGAAGATAAACGGCTTTTACCAACTGGAATTATTTTCATTCCCCGTTCCCCCGGCCCGGCCATCAATGCCCGAAGCTTGCGGGTTGCGGCACCTGGCGTTTGAAGTAGATGATTTAACAAGTGCTGTTGCTCTATTGAATCAAAGGGGCATAGTTACAGAACCTGTACGAACAGACGAATTGACCGGCAAGCGCTTTACTTTTTTCGCAGACCCGGACGGACTGCCATTAGAACTATACGAAACCTGATTATGAAAGCATATATCAATGCCCGCATATTTACGGGTGAAACATTTCTTACCGACCATGCGCTGATTACTGAAAACAGTACTATCGTTGATGTAGTTCCGCGGAAAATGATTCCGGTAAACGCCGCTATTGTCGATCTGCCAAATAAAATACTGGCGCCTGCCTTTATCGATATACAGATATACGGCGGCAA
>Ga0068859_100002595_pt1 | contig 18387 bp, 28 predicted proteins | sample KBSSwiS22_FD_66585 | JGI IMG/M metagenome (GOLD analysis project Ga0068859, IMG submission 66585) | Switchgrass rhizosphere microbial communities from Kellogg Biological Station, Michigan, USA - KBS Switchgrass S2-2 | ecosystem: Host-associated > Plants > Roots > Rhizosphere > Soil ...
TATATGGGCAAGCAACCCACCAACGATCCCCGTCTCGTACAGCGCCCATGCCTGGACGGGCTTGAGTCGCTTGATGCACTGCCGTTTTTCCGCTGCGATCCGAGGGTCGAGCTCGGCGCATCGGCACGCGCGCTCGCCGCGCGAGTACCGCGACGTCATCAGGTCCGCGAGGGCCTGGCCGCGCTCGCCGTCGAGATCGGGTGGCGGGCGGCGCGGCAGTGCGAGCACGCGCGCGAGGTCCGGCGACATCGCGACCGGCGCGTGCTTGTTGAGATAGACCTTCTGCCCGGTCAGGCCCGGGCGCGGCTTGGCGCCGTCCGCGCGCGCGAGCTCGAACAGGTTGTCGAGCGCGGACTTCTTTGGATTGTCGCTGGAATCGTCGCTCACGCGACCACCACCGTGCGCAGTGCACTCGCGCAACTACGACGCAAGCTCGCAGTCTCGAGCGGCGCGGCGCTCGGCTAGGGTCGTGTGCGTGCGCTCCTGACGCGCGAGGTGCTGCATCCACTGCCGCGCGAACTCGGGCTCGATCTCACACGGGCCGATCGACCTGATGGGAATTTGCTCGGCGCTCGGCACGCCGGCCGCGTCGAGCGTGACGCGGTAGGCCTCGACGACGTCGCCGCGCCGGCGGTACGCGATGATCGACGCGCGGCGCGGCGGGCCGGGCGAACGGTTGGGGGTGAGTGTCATGCGGAACACGGTCATCGGATGGCCTTCCCCGGGCAGTGCTTGCCCGGCGTGGTATCGGTGGGATCCTCGGCGGCGCACTTCTCGCAGATCGCGGAAGCGTCGCCGTTCGGGCGGAGGACGGCCGCGATCTTGCCGCCGCACGCGTCGTGCGTGGGCGGCTCGCGGTGCGGGACAGGGTGGAACGCTCGGCGCCCGCCCGACTGCGCGGTGGGCCGCTCGACCCACTCCCCGGGCTGAACGGCCCCGAAGTGGTCGCAGATCGGGCAGTACGCGAGCACTGGGCTAGCGCTCCTTCACTAGCGGCTTGCAGGGCTTACCGCACGAGTACGTGGTCAGGAACAGCGTGGGCACTCCAGGCGCCACGACCGCCTCCATAGTGCACGGACCGCTCATCGGCACCTTGCATATCTGGCATGTCGGGACCTTCATGTCGTCGGCCGACATTAGCGCTTCGCGCTCTTGCAGTGCGGCTGAATGAGATCGGCGAGCTTGTTCATCCACCACTCGCCGCGCGGGTCGCGGCGGATCTTCGCGGGGAGCTTGCCCTCGCGTCGGAGCTTCGCGCGAGCCTGACGGCGCGTGGTCTCGCGCGTGGCCAGCTTGGCGAGCTCCGCGCGCTCGTGCGCCTCGGGGTGCGCGGGCAGGCCCTCGAGGACGCGCACGTACGCGCGGCCAATTTCGCGAGCCTGCGCCCAGGAGATCGGTTTCAACGGTGCGGGCACGAGAACCGGGCGCATGGTCTGCTGTTCCGGCGTCGAGCCGACGGCGGGCACTTGCAAGATCTTCGCGCGGCGCGGGCGACACGACGCCCAGTACGCAGCGGCGGCCGCCTTCTTGGCTTGGAGATCTCTCACGCGGGCACCATCCGGCCGAGGCCGTCTGCATCGCGATTCGTGGCGCCGCATCGGAAGTGGATGTCGACGACACTCGGATCGCCGTCGGGTTGGGGTTTGCCGAGTCGGCGCGCCTCGGCGCGGATTCGGCGGAGGTGCTTGCGGCCTGGGAAGTTGCGTGGCTTCATCGAAATCCAGTAGTAGCACGCGGCGTGCCACGCGTAAGTGCGCTCAGATACACGCGGCACGGCGTGTCCCGCGCGCCACAGTGTGACTACGAATCGAGTTGATCCATGGCGATTGCGATTGCAGCCACAAGCACGATGATCGCGACCAGGACGCCCAGGTTCGCGAGGTCGTTCACCGGCGACCCCACACGAATGTACCGCCGGTCTTGCGGCACTTGTCGCGCAGCGCGTCCGCCGCGACCTCGGCCAGGCGGTTGCCGCGCGTGTCCAGGTAGTAGCAACCCGGCGCAATGTCGCGCTCGCGCAGCAGCGCGGCGAGCGCGCCCTCGGCGCGACCGAACGCCAGCGGGCTCGAGTCCTTGTCGAATACGAGCCCGCCCGCGGCACCGCGCAGGCCCGCCGCGCGGAGGTCGACGTCGTTGGACTGCGCCGCGAGCTCGGCGCAGAGCGCGTCGAGGATCGGGTGAAACGACTGGACAGCCGCGCCGGCGACCTCGACGACCGCGTCGACGAACAGGCTGAACGCGCCGCTGGCGGCGGCCTGCGCGGGCGGCGGCGGCGGGGTCTCGACGACCTTCGCGGGCTCGTCCGTTGCCGACTCTGCTGGCGCGGTCGCGGCCTTCGGCGGGCGACCGCGCTTCTTCTTCGCGGGCTCGTCGGTGGCGTCCGTCGGTGCCGCAGGCGCGGGGTCCGACGACGGCACCGTCGTCGCCTGCGCCGCCGCGGTCAGGCTGGCGATCAGCGGCGAGCTCGCCTGCGTGATCGCGCTCGCCGCGGGGCGCTGGACCTGCCCCGCGGCCGCGGCCTCCTCGAGCTGCCGCGCGAGGTCCTCGGCGTCGGCGACGGTCGCGATCGTGATCTTGGCGAGCGCGCCCGCGCCCGCGATCGTGCCGTCCACGAGCTCGAGTCCGAGCGCGGTCGCGACCGCGGCGGCCGCCTCGCCTGCGTACGAGGGCGTGCCGATCGGGTTGGCGGCGCCGTACGCCGCGAACATGTTCGCGAGTGGCGTGATCTTGTCGACGACCGCGCGGTGCTGCGCCTCGGCGCGCAAACGCGCTTCTTCGGCCTCGAGCTGCGCGCGCGCGGCGGCGAGGTCCGGCGCGGGCGGCGGAGTCGGCGCCGGCGCGGTCGTCGTTGCAGTGGCAGGCGCCGCGCCCGCGATCAGCCCGGCGAGTCCCCCGCCCGCGGGCGTGTTCGTGATCGACGTCGTCGCGGTCGTCTTGCCCTGCAGCTTGTCGAGTAGTCCCATCTTCGGAGTCTCCTTGCCCTTGTTGTTGATCAAATCGGATGCGGCCTGCTGGCCGATGAACGACGCGAGCGACACGTGCATGCGCGCCTTGCAGATCTCTTTGTGAAAGCAACCGCCGTACGCGTCGCACGCGTTGGTGTTCGCGTCGACGCGGTCGGGGTCGGTCTCCCGGGCCGCGTCGCGGATACTACGCGCGACCGACTCGGCGTGTTCCCACGTCGGCGCGACGTCGTCGCGGACCACGCGGAGCGAGACCTTGCGGCTCGGCCCGCCGCGCTCGACGAAGTACGCGTGCGAGAGCCGGACCTGCTCGGCGGAGGGCTCCACGCGGAACACCCACTCCGCGTAGCCTGCCATCTGGATCAGGTTCGGCAGGTCCTTGGGTCGCTTGATGTACTGGGGCGAGCCCGTGGACTTCCAGTCGAGGACCTCGACGGTGTTCGGCGGGTCGAGCGTCTCCTCGATGTTCGGGACGCCCTTGTTGGTGCCGCGGCCGTGCACGAGGTCCATGCGCCCGAGCACCGGGATCCCCGCGGCGGTGAGCGGCGCCGCGGCCAGGAGCGCGTTCGCTCGCGCGGTCGCGATCTCGAGCTGGTCCGGCCTGCTCAAGTCGAGCCCGTCCTCCGGCGCGGGGTCGCGCGGCCGGCGCAGGAGGTCGTGCTCGATTAGCAGGTCGGGCCCGCGCTCGGGGACCATGTGCATGCCGCCGAGCGCCAGACTGGACAGCGACCTGTTCCCGGTCTTGAGGTAGGTCTCGATCTCCAGGTGCAAGTCGTCGCCGCGCTTGCTCGCGCGCGTCGAGGGCTTCTTGCGGCCCGCGACCATCGCGTACCACCAACTGCGGAGACACCCGTTCTCGCGCGGATCCGCACTCGACAGTCGCGACACCGACAAGAATCGCGGCACACCGTTCTCGATCGCGCGGCCGTACAGCCACTTCCCGCGATCGCTCACGCGCACGCTCCGCAGCGGTCCGTGCGCGTGCCATCCGCGTGCTTGGTAGTCCGCCAGCCATTCTGTCCTCGAGGCGGTTTACCGTCGAACAGCCAGCTCGGGGGCATGCCGTTCAGCTTGATGTGGACGCGCGTTTTGCACTTGTCGCACTCCACCCACGGGCCGCCGGGCTCCACGCCGAGGGCGCGGGCGAGTGCCTCGTCGACGCGGCATCGGTAGCTCATCGCACGCTCGGCTTTCCGGCGAGCGCGTCGGCGCAGGCATGCATCACGGCCATGACGCGGTGACGCTCGACGCGAATCGGCTCACCATCGCCGTCGGACATGGTGGCGTAGATGATCAGAGATCCGTCGGCGCACGCCTCGAACGCGTGCGCGCCTCGTAGACCTTTCTTCACGCTTCCCCCTTGCTGAACTTCGACGCGTGTTCTCCTGGTTGCCGCACGCCGTCACCCTCGACGCGAATGCACTGGCGGTCGTCCTCGGGGTAGGTGTGCGAGGACACGGCGCGCGCGCACTCGGCGAGCGTCCAGTATCCCCAGATATCGGCCTCGCGACCGAGCGAGGTCCAGTATCCGCCGCGGCCGTCCGGGTGCTTGTAGCGGGTCGGTTGCGCGAGCCAGATGCGCACGTGGGGCGAGAGCTCACCGTCGACGGTGTCCCGCGTCAGCCAGTGCGTGTAGACGTGGTCGGACGCGCGCGGCGCGCCGCGGTCAGGGCTCCCAGTCGTCGACGTCGTCTTTGGCACGTGGTGCCCTCTTGCGGCCCTTGGCCGGTTTCTTGGTCTTGCGGGTCGCTGCAAGCGGTCCAGCGGGCACCGCCGCGATCGGTGCTGCATCGAGGTCCCAGAGCACGTCCTCCGATAGGATCAGCTCTCGGGCCTCGTCGTCGTACGCCTCGCCGCCCGAGAGTGGGCACGGGTCACCCGCGGGCGTCACGTGTGCGACGGGGATCGGAACGCCCGCGGGCATTGCGGGCGCGGTGGGAAGCTCCTCGCGGAGGCACCCAGGGTGCGGGCACTTCGGCATGCAAGAACTACGCGAGGAGCGCGCCGGGCGTTCCCGTCGGCGCGGCGGCGAGTCGCGGGATCCCAGCCAGCACGGATGCGGCGGCCGTCGCGACGGGGCCGCGCGGTGCAGGTATCGGCGGCGGCGTCGACGCAAGCGTCGACGACGGAGCCCGCCCATCGCGCACGAGCGCGGACCCGGACTCGGTGATCTCGGTGCCGCTGCAGATCTGTCCCTGGTACTTGGTGCGGATCCAACCCTGGTCCTCGGCGATTTTCCAGGCCGCCTCGAAGATCTTCTGATCGCCCGCGACCTTCTTGCGGACCTCGTGCTTGAGCAGGGGCGCGCCGTGCTTCCAGAGGCAGTGCACGATCTCGACGGCGCGCTCCTCGGGTTTGACCGTGGTCTTCGCCGCGTCCTCGTCGGTCGGCGGCGCCCACGTGAACCGCACCGATCGCGCGTTGCCGTGCTCGTCGTCGGTGATCTTGATCGTGCGGTCGAACTTGCCCGCGCCGCGCGCCGACTTGACCTCGGACTCGATGAGCGCCAAGAACTCCGTCTCGCCGTCGCCGCGCGGGTTGCTCACGTAGATCCCGAAGTCCACCGCGCCGTGAACCGCTGACGACCCGCGCATCTTCTGCCCGCCGCGCTTGCGGCCCTTGTTGTCGGCGCTCGACTTCGCGGAGTGGTGCACGAACAGGATCGCGCAGCCGAGCTCGATCTCGACGGCGTGGAGTCGCGCCATGACCTTGACCATGGAGTCGCGCTTGTCCTCCTCGCCGCTGTGGATATTCGAGAGTGGGTCGAGGACCACGAGGCCGAAGTCGCCGAACCGCGACACGCTCGCGCCGAGCACGCACAGGTCCGGCAGGCTCATCACGTCGAGCGCGCGGCCGCGCGGCTGGACGACGAGGTTGTCGACCCAGTCGCCTTGTGGATCCAGGCCCATGTCCTTCGCGACGGCGGCGATGCGGATGTTGATCGACGACTCGGGGTCCTCGGCGTAGAAGTAGAACACGCGCCGCGGGCGCTGCACCGCGAACTTGCCGAACGCGGGCCTGCCGGAGGCGACCGCCACCGCGATGTGCGTCGCGTCCCACGACTTGCCCGTTTTCGGCTCGCCGGACAGGGCGCCGACGCCCTCGCTCGTGATGAGCCGCTCGACGAGGTACGTCGGCGGCGGCGCGCCGCGCGCGCGCAGCTGCTTGTACGTCATGCCCATCGGCGTCGTGTTGACCGCGCTGGCCTTCGACTCGAGCGCGGCGACGCGCGGCGCGAGCCGGGCCGCGAAGTCGTCGAGGCCAGCGCGGTACGCGGCGTCGCCGCCGACCTCCGCGCACGCGGCGTCGAGCTCGGCGGCCGCGATCGGCGCCGCCGCGAGCGCCGCGCGGACGGCGTCGGGTGCGACGGCGCGGGCCGGCAGCGCCGCCAGGACGGTGCCGAACAGGTCGATCGCGGGGCCCTGGCCGAGCGCGCGGCGCGCCTCGAGGACGGCGGTCTCGACGTCGGCGCGGCGGGCCTCGCCCCCGAGACCGTCGACGATCCGCTCGACGAGCGACATCCAACCGCTGATCTCCTCACCGCGCGCGGCCTTGTCGGCGCTGTCGCGGGCCTGGCCCAGCCGTTTCGTGACGTCGGGGATGCCTCCGACCAACAGAGTCACGCCGGCGGCGAAGTCGGCGATCGCCTCATCGGCCCAGCCCGCGCGGGCGAGCGCGCCGCACAGGGCCAGGCTGCAGTAGTGGCGACCGCGCGGGGGCCAGACCCGCGCGAGCGCGCGCCCCGCGAGCTCGAGTCGGTCATCGTCGACGGGCGCGGCGACGGGGATGTCGATCGCCTCGCTCTGCGCTCTCTGGCACCGCGGGTCGTCGGCGGGGACGTAGGGACTCCGCCACGCGCCCATCTTCGCGGCGTAGCCGATCTCCTCGTCGGGGACGGTGACCGGGCCGCCGTCGCGCGCGACGCGGGGAAGGCGGAACAGACGGGTCCAATCGCTCGTGGTGTCGTCGGCGATGATCCCGTGGTCGCGCGCGAGCTCGCCGATCCACTCCTCGTAGGACGCGGTCCAGCGCGCGGCGGCGGTCGGAGAGTCGACGACGAGCTCGTCGGCGAGGCCCCACGCCAGCCTGTATCCGCCGCGCGTCGTGAAGCAGTACCCAGGCCCGCGCGCGCGGAACGCGGCGCGGACCTTCTCGCGCTCCTGCGCCCACCACTCGGGGGTGCGGACGTGGCTGGGACCGTCGACGTCGACGACGAACATGACCATGCGCGGCGCGTACGCGAGCGCGCCGGCACCGCCGAGGCGGCGTGCGATCGCAGGGCAGGAATATGCGGCCGCGTGCGCGTCCCAGTCGAACTCCGTCGCGCACGCCTCGGACCACGGCCCGTACGTCGCGGGCTCGCCCTCGGCGTGCTTGGGGTACCCTCGCGCGTGTCGGTCCATGACCGGAACGGTCGGGTCGAACGCGATAGAGGCCAAGCAGACTCCGGCGCCCGCGGGCGCGCGACGACCGAGCCGGAGCTCAGCGGTGGATCAGGAACGAGAACAGGTAGCCGGCGCCGAACCCGCCCGAGCACGCGACGGCGACGATCACCAGCGCGAGTGCTGCATGGGTGACGTGGTCGAGCGGCGTCGCGCGCGGGGGATGCCGAACGCCGGCGAGCTCGCCGGGCTCGGTGTCAGGATCATCTGCCACGATGCGAATACTACGCCAAGATCCGCGAGGGCGTTCCACGTCTCCGAGAACCTTCTCGGGGACGCTACCCGTAGCGCTCACTTGGCGGGCGCGACGCTACCGAGCTTCTTCTCGAGGCGCGCGTCGCGGTCGGATCGCGCGAGGTCCATGATCGTGACCTCGTGCCCGAACCTGTACTCGGCGAGCTGGTCGGGGACGATCTCGAGCATCGCGCCCGCCGCGTTTCGCGCGCGGAGTTCGGCGATGGCCGAGTCCCACGGGCGAGACTCCTCGCGCTCGTGGTCGTACCCGGGGAACTGCTCGCAGACCGAGTAGGACATCACGACGGGACCCTTCCCGTCGCCAACCACGCCGCGCAGCATCGCTGACACGCGGGGCCAGCCCGTGATCGCGTGCTCGGGCGCCGGTGGTGAGTCGTGCGGCAGCTTGCGGAACACGCCGAGCTCGACGGCTTCGTCGATGATGTCGGCGAACGCTGTGCGATTCGGCTCCTCGACGTAGGCGTGGATCTCGCACTGGCCGTGGATGCGCGCCGCGAGTTGCACGGCACGCGAGCCGATCGCGAGCGCGGTGTTGAGCTGCAGCGCGAAGTTGGAGATCTGGCGGCCGCGCCACTGGAACAGCGACGCGCCGTACCCGTGGCTCAGCTCGAGGGACACGAGCCGACGGAAGTCGTCGCCGCGCTCGGCAGGAGCGCGGGACGACATGATCTCGCGCCAGCGCGCGACCTCGTCGTCGTCGTACAGGCGCTCGGGCAGCTGCGTCGCCGCGATATCCGCGATCAGGCAGCCGAACCACGCGCGCTCGGCGCCCGAGACCTGGGTGTCCTCGCCGCTCTCCTGGTGAAAGTAGATTCGACTCACGAGCCCTCCAGCAAGTTTGCGGCCTGCGTCAAGCGCTCGGCCTCGTTGAGCAGGTCGGCGTGCGTGATCGGCCGGCGATCGCGCATGTGCGCGTACACCACCCGCAGCGCGTCAGCGACCTTGCGGTAGTGCGCCACGCGCTCTTTGTGCTCCGCCGCGTTCGCTCGCGCGATCAGCTCGTCGGCCTGCGCTCGCAGCGCGGCGGGGTTGGTTCCGTGTAGCGGGCAGTCTACCGAGGGTGGTGAGAACCAACCTCCGTATCCACAGGTGCATTCGCTCATGTCGGTCCTTTCGATTCGCATCGGCACGCGTGGTGCCTGAGGCGTCGCCCGTCACATTTGGGGCATGTAACGCAGTCGTGCGGGTCGGTGTGGTCGGCCAGTGCTCGCATCGTGGCCGCCCACCGATCCAACCACCGCTCGGCCGGGTACGGGGCAAACTCGTTGTAGAACGCGGTCACTTCTTGTGTCGCCCATCGTACGGCGGCTGGTCGAGCGCCGACGTGCACGGATCGAACGCGGGCAGCGGCTCGGCCATCAGCGTGTTGCACCGACTGCACGTGTATCGCTGGCGAAATCCGATCTGTCCGTCCTCGATGACGACATTGTACGTGTCCTTCTGTGCGGCAACCTCCGCCGAGCAGATCGGGCAGCGATTCGCGTGGTCGTCGTCCTCGCCGTACATCAACCACCACGCGCGGCGCAGCATCACGATCGCGAGGTCGATGTCCTGCTTGTGCCGCAGTATCGAGATGCTCTCACGCATCGTGACGCGGAGCTCGGGGTCGTATTGGGGTTTTCACGTCCGCACCATCACGAGCTTCTTCGCCGCGCGTGTGATCGCAGTATACGCCCAACGTGCTGAATTTTCACGGAAAACGGCCGACTCATCGACTAGCAGCACGTTGTCGTACTCACTGCCCTGTGCCTTGTGGACCGTCAGCGCGTACCCGTACGTGAACCGCGCGCGCTGGGCCCTCTGCTGCCAGGGCAGCTTGAGGAGCTCGTCCTCCAGTTGGAGGAAGTCGTGCGCCCAGCAGTCGGCGATCATGAACTGCGACGGGTCGTCGACGGACCGGACCGGGATGTCCAGGCGCAGGTGCCCGGTCTCGCGCGCGTCCGCCTCGACGCGCCAGAGCGTGCCGTTCAGGAGTCCTCGGCGGTGGTCGTTCGCGAGGCACACGAGCTCGTCGCCCTTCTGCGGGTACGCGGACGCGAACTTGAAGACCTCGCGGAACCTACGGTTGAAGTGGTGCCGCATCCGGTGCGTGCCCACGAGCACGACGTCGCGCCACGCGAGGAGCTCGTCCTCGCTCGCGGAGGCCTCGTCGAGCGAGACCACGGCCGCGTCGGGGCCGTAGCTCGCGGGATCGAGGATCCCGCGCCCCTCGCGCACGTCCGTCGCCAGGCGCAGGATGCCGGACTCGAGCGCCTGGCGGTGCACGTCGCGGAGCCACCAGTTCGGCTCGCGCTTGGTGAAGTACCCCTCGCCGCTCGTCGGGGGGAGTTGGAACGGGTCACCGAGCACGAGGACCTTGACGCCGAACGAGAGCAGGTCGGTCGCCATCTTGCTGTCGACCATGCTGCACTCGTCGAGCACGACGAGGTCCACGCCAGCCAGCGGGTTGTCGTCTCGCGCGACGAACTCAGTGGTCCAGCACTGCTCGCCGTTGTCGGCCTTCACGGCCCGCTCGTTCGGGCGGTAGATCAGCTTGTGCAGCGTCGAGGCGTCGCCGCAGCCCTTCTCGCGGAGCACGTTCGCGGCCTTGCCTGTGAACGCGCAAAAGCGGACGACGCGGTCTCGCGCGAGGAGCTTGGCGAGGCTGGTCTTGCCGGTCCCGGCATTTCCGGCCAGATATCGGTATTGGGGTCCGCCGGGCGAGTCGGCCCACGCCTCGATCTCGCGAACGACGCGTGCCTGGGCGTCGGTGGGGGTGATGTCGTTCATACAGTCTCCGGCGTCGCGTTCAACACCGCGCGCACGATCGCGACCAGCTCCTCGTCGGTGAGGTCGCGCGCGCGGACATCGTCTTCGAGGTCAGCGAGCACGAGCAAGACCCGGTCGACCGCGCGCCGCTCGAGTTCGGTCACAGGCGCCTCATGCGACAGTCGAGGTCGTACCCATGCTGGACGTCGTCGGGGAGGTCGACCTCGACCTCCTGGTCGATCTCCCTGACCGTGCCGTCCTCGGCCAGGTGCACCGTCACGCGCCAGGGCCGTGCGTCGCACTTCATCGCCCCGTTGTGCGGGATAACGCGGACCTCCGACGGGCGCTGCGCCCGCAGGTAGGCCTGCGTGATCGGCCCCCAGGGCTTGTCTCGGAGGGCTGGTAGGACCTCGACGACCGTGTAGCCGATGTGACCGCTCATCGGTACAGCACCACGTGCCACTCGACGGAGTACTCGTACGCGCGGTCCCGCCCGATGTCCTCGACCTTCGTGATCCAGCCCGCGTCACGGCAGCGCGCCGCGAGCAGTTCGGCGAGGTCCTTGTTCGAGCCGTCGCCGACAAGGACCTCGCCGATCCGGCCGTCGGTGCCTGTGAGTATGGCGTTGCGAATAAGCGCGTCGACCTTGTCGACGAAGTCGGATGCTTGCGCGAGCGCCAGCATCAGGCGGTCGGCCTGGACCCGCGTGATCATCGCGCTGCCTCGCGGAGGGCGCGCGCGTAGCGCTCGAGCGCCTCGGCGATCTCGAGGGCGCCGTCGCGCGGCGACTCGGCGATCGCCGCGCGAGAGATCCCCGGCGCCTCGAAGTACACGTAGTGCCCACCGCGCACGGGCGAGGCCTGGTAGACGCCGTCATCGGAAATCTGCTGTGTCATGTCCCAGATCCTACGCCGGGGGTGTGTCGGCGGTTCCGTCCGGGGCTAGTCCTCGAGCGCCGCGATCTGCTTCTGGAGCTCCTTCTCCGACAAGGCGGACAGCTTGCCATCCTGCTTCTCGGCGAGAATGGCCAGGAGCTTCTCCTTCTTCTGCTTGTTGGCAGCGCGCGTCTCGGCAGCCTTCTCCTCGCCGAGCTTGGTGTCAATGACGTGCTTGACGAGCTCGAGTGCGATCTCGAGCTTGGTGTGTCGAACGGTCTTCGTTGTCTCGACGAAGTTCTCCTCCGAGACGTCCTTGAGCGCCTTGCTGATGGTCTTGGCGATCGTGTTGAGGTTGAACTGATCGCCCGCCGCGCCGCGGAGCGGGATGTCCCACAGCTGCTCGAGGGTCATCTCCCCGCGCGGCGAGGCGAAGCGGAGCTTGTTGCGGGTGGCGTACTCGAAGATGTTCTGCGTGGTCATGGTCTTGTCTCTTTCGTTGGGTGATGGGTGATCAGGAGCCGACGTTGATGTTGAACAGGCGCTGCTTCTTGCCCTGCAGGACGCGCGCGAGGATGGTCGTGCGCTTCGTCGACGAGAAGCCCAGCCCCGAGAGCTGGTTCTCCGTCGGCTGGCACTTGGTCTTGTCGCCAATGATCTCGAACACCTTGCGGTGCGACTCGAGACGCGGGTGCAGGAACTCGTTGTAGATGCCGCGGGTGGGCTCGTCGTTCTTGGCGCCGTTCAGCACGAAGAACGTGTGCTTGTTGCCCACGGCGTTGTCGCCCCAGTAGTTGGGGCTGAGCGTGACGGCGTCGACCTTGACGTACTGCTCGGTCGAGAGCCCCCACTTAGTCTGGGAGATGTTCGAGGCGGTGATCGCCGGGTCTCCCATCTCGACGCTCTCGAGACGACCCTCCTTCATGTGCAGGGTGACGACGTGGATGTCCTGCTTGTCGCGGACGGCCTTGTTGTAGGAGAAGTGCGCGAGCTTGCCACCGCACTCCACCTCGATCACGAAGCCAACGTCGCTGGCCTCGCGCTTGGCAAAGTTGTTGACGACGACCTTGTAGGCGCCGCTCGGCATCTTGTTCATCCACACGACGTTCTCGACGGCCTCGCGCGTCTGACCGCCGCCCGCGTTCATGTCGACGTCGAGCGTGCCGCCCGTCGCGCCGCGCTTGTTGCCGAACCAGATGCGATCATGCAGCGCATGGGCCCCGCGACCTGTCGGCTCGTGGATATGCAAGTCGAGGTCGTCGTAGTTGTACCAGCTGAGCGAGACGCGCAGCGTCGCGCCCTCGACCTTGCCTCCGGCCTTCTTCACGCGCTCGGCGATCGAGTCAGTGACGTTACCGCCGTACGACCACGCGAAGTCGTTGTTCCAGCGAAACAGTTGTCGCGGCTCTGGGTTCACGGGCGCCGTCAGCGACATCAGATTGCCCAGGTGCTCGCCCTTGAGGAAGACCTCGAGCCCCGTGCTTTCTGGGAGAACGCGCGCGACGAAGTCGTCGAGCCCGATGTCCTCGGCGCGCTCGGCGTCCTTCAAGCTCGACTTCGTCGTCGTCGTGATTTTCATGAGCGTGTCCGCGAGCCCGCCTTTCATCGCCGGCCGGACCGAACCGTCGACCCACAGGACGTCGCGGACCGAGATGTCGCTGATCGTCGCGAAGCGGCGCTCGAGGGCGGGCTCGAGGCCCAGCTCCTCGATCGTCTTCATGGCGTTCTCGACCATCTTGGGCGTGATGACCGCGGTCGTGCGCTTGTAGTTCGTCGGCGCGACCTTGGTCTCGAAGGACTTCACGGCGTGCTCGACGTCGACGCCTTCCGAGATGTCCTGCACGAGCGTCCCGATCACGGTGTTGCGGAAGCGCGCCGCGGGTCCGACGGCGTGGGTCCACGCGAAGGCCGCGCGATCGCGCGGCGACTTCGCGTGGTAGTCGCGCTGCGCCGCCGCGAACTCCTCGACGGCCTTCCGGTGCTCGGCTCCGCGGTAGAGGTTGTTCGCGTCGATGAGCGCGAGCACCGTCTCGACTGCCGAGAACGCCAACTCGGTCAGTCCACGCGTGAATACCTGCACCGTCGTCCGGTAGTCGCCGCGGGCCTGGTCGGGCGTCGCGGACTGCAGGGCCTTCGGGATCTCGCCCGTGTAGAGGTGGTTCCACGTGAGGGCACGGCCCTCGTCGAGCGATCGGGTCGTCGCCGCGCCGAACGAGCTCTCGTTCTTGCCGACTCGGTAGAGGTCGGCGATCTCGGCGTCGCGCACGTCGTTGCGGAGGGTCGTGGCGACGACGTTGTACGGATACGGGGCCTTCTCGGCGGCCTCGTCCCAGACCGTGCGCGGGACACCGCAATCGTCGACGGTGATCACGTTGCCCGCGCGCCGGATGAAGTGCCGACAACAGGAGCACGAGTGCTCGGTTGCCTTCTTGAAGATGGGGTCGGTGCCCTCGGGGAACGCCGTGAGGTACTGCGCGTACAGCGCGTCGCCGTCGATGCCCGCGACGAAGACCTGCGCCGACTTGGCGATGGACTGGAAGGACGCAGCGACGAGCTGCGCGAATGCTGGGAAGTGGTTGATCACGTGATCTCGTTTCTCGGTTGGCTGTTTAGGTTGAAATGATGAATTTGAACTCGGCAGTGAAGGTGTACTGGATGCCCTCTGGAGCCTGCGCAGCGCGCGATGCTTCCGCAGCTCGTACCGGAGCTGCGTCGACTTCCTCGCGCGCCGACGGCCGACGCGTGGGCGCATCGCGACCTCGTCGAGCATGCGCTGCCAGGCCCACGGCGTCCAATAGACCAGCCGGCGGCGAGTCGCATGGTCGCGGTGCTCGTGGTAGCCGTCGATGAGCTCCCACAGGAGGTCGGCGTGCGTCGGGGTCTTCGCGCGGGACCACGTGTGCCGCGACCGCTGAAAGTTCCGCGAGCGGCTCACGCGACCCTCGACGCGAGGCGCGACCCGCACCACACCTCCTCGTGCGTGTCGCGGGCGATCGCCACCCAGTGGTCGTCGTGCCACTCGACGTAGTCCAGGATGCGGTCGCGCTCGACGGGCAGGATCTTGAGCGTCTCGCTGGGTGTCATCACTCCGTCGACGGTCCGGTAGTCGGACACGGCCAGCGAGCCTAGTTGGTGATCCGCGCGCAGCTCGAGCCCGGTCGCGACGAGCGCCTCGTCGAGGAGCGCGATCGCGTCGGCCCAGCGCGGATCGGCGAAGTCGACAACCTCGCGAATCACCGTCGACCCCGCAGCACGTCGCCAGACGCGTATCGGCAGGCGCCCTCGTCGTCGACCCCGGGCACGGCCTGCAGGACCTCGCGGATCCACGCGAGCGCTGCGGGAACGCACGGGTTCAGCGACTTGCCGAATCCCAGCCCAGCCAGCGCGACGACGGCCTCGAGCCCGTGTCGCACCTCGGACGTCATCCCCGGCACCGCCGCGGCCACGACCGTGCCGAGCACGCGCTCGAGCTCGGCGGACTCGTCATCGTCGCAGTCCTCGAGCAGCAGAACGCCAGAGCGGACGCCGAGATAGATCGCGGTGCCGACGCGGTCGCGCGCCGCAGAGCCCGGGTGGTGCTCGCACATGTCGATGTCGCAGGTGCACTCGGTGATCTTCACGGTTCGTCCTTCCCGATCTTCTCAGGTTCGTCGATAGCGCCAGCTCTCCCGAGCCCACCCTCGATGACGCCGAACCGCGGTCTCGCTGGCTCTGCTGGAGGTTCGGCAGCCTGTCCAACGACTTGACCGACGACTCCGAGGTCGCCGTCCTCGGGCCACGCGATCCCCGGTCCGCCGTCCCCGCCGTACGTCAGCCCGCGCACGGCACTCCACGGCACCCTGGTGGCGCAGGCGACGCCGCCGAACGCCAGCGTGGCCGAGATCCCGCGCGCGTCGACCTGGAGATCAGTGATCGGCGGTTGCAGCGCGAGTCCGTATCGAAGGACGACCTGCGACTGCCTAACCCACGGCTTTGGGAGGTCGACGCCGACGACGCGGGCATCGAGGAGGACCAATACGACCCTGCCGGTCGCGATCGCCGCCTCGAACGCCGCGCGCTTCGCGAGGGTGCGCGCGAGATCGCGGTCGGCGGTCTCGGCACTGTCGAGATCGGTCTCGAGTGGCGCGTCGAACTCCGCCAGTGCGCGGCACAGGTCGGCCACGAGCTCGACCGCGAGGTCCTCGGTCAAGTGGACCTGGATCCCGGGCAGGCCGGGCAGTTCGACGTGGAGGTAGTTGCCCTGGTCGGTCGAGATCGGCGTGATCCTGGGGCGCTCGGTCATTCCTGGTCCTCAGGTGCACGCGGCGTGCCCGAGTCGGCGTCGCCAGGTTCCGCGGACTTGGCACTCGACTTGGCGCTCGCAGGTGTGGTGCCTGGTTCACGGTGTGAAATCATCGCGTGCCCGCCTCGCGCAGCGCCTGCCACCTGGCGACGACGGCCGCGTGCTCCGCCTCGGGCACAAGGCGCGCGCCGTCGGGTGTGACCATGCGCGTCAGTGGAAGGGAGGGGTGGGTCTTGATGTTGGTCATTGGTGGAATACCGTGTAGTCCTCGGGACTGTAGTAGCGGTCGTACGCGCTCTCGCCGATCGACTCCCAGATCACCGACACGCGCCCGACGGCCGCGAGCCGGGCCAGGTGGTCCGCGTGCGATCTCCAGGCGCGCTGCTCGTGGTCCCACTGCGCGAACTTGCGCAGCTCCTCGAGCGTCTGCACGTCGGGCCTGCTCGTGAAACGAATCCAGGCCTCGCCCGCGAGCTCGAACGTGTGCCAGCCATCACCGCGCTCGTGTGGGCGGCTCATGTTGCATGTCCATGAGATATCTCGTGGCCACGAGAAACTCGCCACGGGTTGATCTTCAGTTCGCGCACTTGCCGGCACCACTCGTAGTAGTCGTCTAGCGTGCACCCGCGGGGCCACACCAACCGCAGGTAGTAACCGCGGCGCAGGCAGCGCGCGTGCATCCTCAGAGTCGACGAGTGCACGATCTCGGCGTCCCCGAGGATCCCTGTCCGTATCAGCAGCTCGAGCGCAGCCGCAGCATCCTCGGGCGACAGCTCTACACGCTCGAGCTCGGGGCGAATCACGATGTCCACTCTCTGCGCCACATTCCCAGCCAGCACAGCGCCGCGTACGCGAGTGTGGCGAGCTCGCGCTGCTGCGCGCGGGTCTCGTCGCTCTGCCTCGTCAGAAGTCCGTCCGAGCCGACGGGCCACCAGTAGGCGGAGGCCGCGCGGATCGATCCCCACGTCGAAACCTCGCACGCGATCGCCAGGGCCAGCCACTCGAGCCGGTCCCAGCCGGCGTGCTCGCGCACGATCGCATCGACCTGACGGTTCCCAACGGGCTTCGCGAGATCGCTCACGGCGCCTCGTCTCGATGGTCGTGCAGAATGTGGTACGCGAGCCAGCCCGCAAGCCACTCGTCGTCGATTCCGACCACCTCGTCGTTGTACCACCCTCGAGTCTCGAGGAACGAGATCTGATCGCGTACGCCGCCGACGGGCTGCCATGCCATCGCGAGCTCCGCCGCGCGGATCTCGACGGCCACCTCAGGCGTGATCGTCGCGGGGCCGAGCGCGCATCTTGGTAAGGCGATCTCGAACTCCATCGTCCAATTCTGCACGAACTGCAACGGAGGCGGGCTCGTCATTGGCCGAGCAGCGAATCGCGCCTGTAGGTAGCCGCTCGACTTGTAGCACGGCGCGCAGCACGGCCGCGAACGGTCAGCGTACCCGGCCTTCGTGGTCAGGTTCATCAGTACCACGGGTTGTCGACACTCGCAGCACACCATGCGTCGTTCGAGTCTGCTGGTCTTCATCACGTCCTCCAAGCGCTTCGCGTTGGCGCGAGGTCCTCGTGCGACACGCGGACGTTCGCGCGTCGCACCCAGTCTCTTCGAGAGTTGTCGGGCCGGGCGCGGCCGACCCACACCACGTCGCCGTCGAACTCGCCGCATACCAGATCCGCGACCATGTCGCGGATCTGGTAGTCGTCCTCGTCGGTGATCTTGCGACTGAGCATCTGGAGGTTGAGCAAGTGCGTCTCGTCCTCGGTCGCGAGGACAACCGCGATGACTAGTGTGTCGTCTTCCTCGTTTGTCTTGAGCCAGGCACCGCGGACGTCGGCGCGCGGGAACACGCGCACGCCGACGAGGTGCTGATCGATGTCGTCCGAGGTATCATCGACGCTTCCGTGCGTGACGAACGCGACGACGCCTCCGGTCTGCGCGCGGTCGCTCACGGCCAGCTCACGATGATGGTCTGCGCGCCCGCGTCCACGCGTCGGCACTCCGGGCGCGGGCAGAAGATGTACGCGCAGTCGTCGCCGACCCGTACGAGCTCGTGGCGCTGGCGCTGGACATCGCGCGCGGGTCGCGCGCTTGGTCTTCACGGGCTTGTCGCTGACGACGCGGACGGTCACGAGGCACCTCCGATCGTCAGGTCGCCCGCCCACGCGAGCATCTGCCTCTCGGCGAACCAGAGGTCGTCCTCCGTCGCGCGGCGGGCGAAGAGCGCCCACTGCGCGGATCGGGACTCGCTCACGATGCCGCGCGCGAGCGGTAGGTACTCGTCGCCGCACAGGACATACGTGTCGACGCGGTCCGCTTCGACACCGTCGAGACCGTACTGCCACACGCCGTCGACGATCCTCGAGCCGTCGCGGTGGGTGATCTGCCGACCAGGGCGCAGCACGGCCACGCCGTCGACCATGTCATAGTTGCGCTCGATCGAGCGCTCCGCGACCATGCACCACTCGGCGGTCATGTACCTCGGTCCGCACTCCGCGAGTCGCTCGTAGTGGATCCACTTCTCGTAGTCTACGTCGGTGCGGCCGACGACTCGCCCGTACGATAGGAACGCGGGATAGGCCGACCAGTCACTGCCTCCGTTGTAGTTGTATAACCAGTGCCTCGTGCACAGTCGGAGGAACTCGGCGGCGCGCTCGACGATGGTCGCGTTCCGGGTCGCGTTCCGGGTCGCGTTCCGGGTCGCGTTCCCGGTCGCGTTCTCGGTCGCGTTCCGGGTCGCGTTCTCGGTCGCGTTCTCGGTCGCGTCCCGGGTCGCGTTCTCGGTCGCGTTCCGGGTCGCGTTCTCGGTCGCGTTC